>Ga0073902_10000286_pt1 | contig 32564 bp, 34 predicted proteins | sample KloWWTmeKNB19Kit_FD_66667 | JGI IMG/M metagenome (GOLD analysis project Ga0073902, IMG submission 66667) | Active sludge microbial communities from Klosterneuburg, Austria, studying microevolution and ecology of nitrifiers - Klosterneuburg... | ecosystem: Engineered > WWTP > Aerobic digester >...
CGGGTCGCGGAAATTTGCTCAGCAAAGCCGAAGAGCATGGCGTGGAGGTTGAAGGCGCGGAAGTATTGCCCGTGTTGAATGAGATCAAAGAACTCGAATCGCGCGGATTTTCTTTTGAAGCCGCCGAAGCATCTGTTGCGATGATGTTGAAGCGACAGGAATTAAATTACAAGCCGCCGTTTGAATTGGTTGATTTCTTTGTCAATGTGGAGCATCGGGACGGGCGCGGCACGTTTGCGGAAGCGACTGTCAAAGTGAAGGTGCAAGGCGAATTGCTTCACACGGCGGCGGAGGGCAACGGTCCCGTCAATGCGCTGGATATTGCCTTGCGAAAAGCATTGGCGTCGTATTATCCGCAAATTCAAAAATTCCATTTGTCCGATTACAAAGTCCGCATATTGGATTCGGATCATGGAACGGAGGCGATCACCCGTGTGTTGATTGACACGCGCAATTCAACTTCAAGATGGAGCACAGTTGGCGCGAGTACCAACATCATCGAAGCCAGTTGGCGCGCGCTGGCTGATTCGATGGAATATGGGTTGATGGTGGCGCATTAAATAAAATTCATGTCGTTGCGAGGAGGCGATAGCCGACGAAGCAACCTTCTGTTTGTGAGGAGATTGCTTCGCTCCGCTCGCAACGACATAACAAAGGAAAAAAACTTGGAATTCAAAATCACCCTCCTCCCAGGCGATGGCATCGGACCCGAAGTTGTGCATGAGGCAACGCGTGTGTTGGATGTTGTTGCGACAAAATATAATCACACCTTCAATTTTCAAGAACGATTGATGGGTGGTTGTTCGATTGATAAATATGGAACATCGTTAACCGATGAAGCCTTAGCCGATTGCAAATCATCCGATGCTGTGTTGCTCGGCGCGGTGGGTGGACCGAAATGGGATGACCCCAATGCAAAAGACAGGCCCGAACGCGGATTGCTCGCGCTTCGCAAAGGGCTTGGTGTGTTTGCGAATCTTCGCCCTGTCAAAGTGCATCCCGCGTTGATTGATTCGTCTCCGTTGAAGCCCGAAAAATTAAAGAATGTGGATATTCTTGTCATTCGTGAATTAACTGGCGGGTTGTATTTCGGTCAGCCCAAGATGCGCGAGATGAAAGATGGCAAAGAGCGCGCGGTGGATACGCTTGAATATTACGATTATGAAATCAAGCGTGTCGTTGAATTGGCTTTCACACTGGCGCGCGGACGAAAGAAGAAAGTCACTTCGGTGGATAAGGCTAACGTGTTGGAATCGTCGCGGATGTGGAGGCAGATTGCGACACAAATTGGAAAAGAGAATCCAGACATCGAATTGGAGCATACACTTGTGGATACTGCTTCGATGAAGTTAATCACGTCCCCAGCATCGTTCGATGTGATCGTGACCGAAAACATGTTCGGCGATATTCTCACGGATGAGGCGTCCGTGCTGGCGGGTTCGATGGGGATGTTGCCGTCGGCTAGTTTGGGCGAACCAGCTTCCCCGTCGGAGAAAGAAGCGAGGATGGGTCTGTACGAACCGATCCACGGCTCCGCTCCCGATATCGCGGGGAAGGGAATCGCAAATCCAGTTGGTACAATCCTGTCATCGGCGATGATGTTGCGTCACTCGTTCAAGTTGGACGCGGAGGCGAAGTCTATTGAAGATGCGGTGAATCGAACCATCACGGATGGCGCGCGGACGGCAGACCTTGGTGGAATGTTGACGACTTGTCAGATGACGGAAGAGATTTTGAGAAATATTTAGACGATGGACGGTGGACAATAGACTATAAAAACGGTCTGCGGTCTATCGTCCACGGTCACACAAAGAATAGGAGATTGAGCAATGGGCATGGAATCGAAATTTATCTGGAAAAACGGCGAGTTAGCGCCGTTTGAGCAAGCGACGTTGCATTTTCTGACGCCCGCTTTGCATTATGGCGCGGCGGTGTTCGAAGGCATTCGCGCGTATAACACGCCGAAGGGACCCGCCGTTTTTCGTTTGCGCGAACACGTGGAGAGATTATTTGATTCAGCGCGTGTGTTGGGCTTTCGTGAATTTCCATGGAGCGTGGAAGAGGCGATCAAAGCGCATAAGGATACCGTCCGCGCTAATGGGTTTACGGATTGCTACATCCGCCCGTTGATGTATTTGGACGGCGGCGGTTGGAATTTGAATGTAGATGGCGGTAAACTTTCCATGATGATCGCGGTGTGGCAATGGTCGAATTATCTCGGCGACGAGGCGCTGGCAAAGGGAATCCGCGCGAATATTTCATCGCACACGCGGCATCATCCGAACGTGAGCATGACGAAGGCGAAGATCGCGGGCAATTATGTGAACAGCATTTTAGCGAAGACTGAATCGGTGCGGCTGGGTTTTGAAGAAGCGATCATGCTCGATCCGCAAGGTTATGTGGCGGAATGCACGGGCGAGAATTTATTTGTGGTGCGGAATGGGAAGATCGTCACGCCGTCCACCGCGCCGATTTTGGAAGGCATCACGCGCCATTCCATTTATACGATTGCCAACGACCTCGGCTACGAAGTAGTCGAAGCCGCGATCTCACGCGACCAACTCTACAACGCGGATGAGGTCTTCGTGTGCGGCACGGCGGCGGAGGTAATTGGTTTGTGTGAGATTGACTTCCGCACGATTGGCGATGGAAAATCTGGGAAGATCACCCGTGAGATTCAAAATGTGTATCACGATGCGATTCGCGGGAAGGTGGCGAAGTATGAGGCGTGGTGTGAGTATGTTGGGTAAAAGTAAGAGCAATTAGCCACAGAGTTCACAGAGACCTTTGAGAAAGACCTTCTTAAATCTCTGTGAACTCTGCGTTCTCTGTGGCAAAGTTTTTTTGGGGCTATAATTTACTTCATGTTCACAAAGAATTCCAGAAATCGTTACGACACAAAAGATTCGCTGGAACTTGGCCGCCGCGCGGAGGATTCCTTCGCGCGGCTTGCGATTCAGCGCGGATTCAAAGTCACGGCTTCGTCTGAAAAGGGGAATATTGACGAACATTTTGATTATGTCATCGAACGGGATGGTAAATCTCACAAGGTGGATGTGAAAAGCATAAAACGCAAGTCGCGCGGGGACAAAGAACTTCAAGACGAATTTTTGTGGGTTGAGTTGCATAGCGTTCGCAAAGATAATAAAGGGTGGTTGTATGATGGAAAAGCGGATCTCATCGCCTTCGAGTTGTCTCAATCCTTCCGCATCGTGGATCGCCTCGAACTGATCGCCCTCGTCGAAAAATTGGTGAACTTCGATGCGAAAGTTGATTCACCGAAGGACGCGCTGTATAAAGTGTATTCGCGCAAGTCGCGTTCTGATTTGCTGACGATGATCAAGTCGGAGGATTTGTTGCGGCTTCGCCATGCGGAGTGGGAGAAGTAGGTGAAAGTTCGAGACCTGACATGTCTCCGCGAAAGGCTGATTAATCGTGATGCTTGTCCACGCAAGTATTCCGACAGGCATCGGCGCGGATGAGACATGTCAGGTCTTTTCGTGTTCATGTGACGCGCCTGTTTTGCTTTATACTGCCCGACATGGAATCGACCATCACCGCAGTCAGTCTCAGTGAGGGACATTCATTCAGCAAACCAACTCAAACGAGTATTCGCCTGCTTGCTGGCTTGGGCGTGGAAGGGGACACGCACTCAGGCGTCACGGTCAAACATCGTTCGCGCGTCAAACGCGACCCGACTCAACCGAACCTGCGACAGGTGCATTTGATCCACGCCGAGTTGCACGATGAACTGAACGCGCAGGGATTTAACGTCTCGGCTGGGCAGATGGGGGAGAACATCACCACCCGCGGCGTGGACTTGCTCGGTCTGCCCACGGGCACGCGCCTGCATTTGGGGAAAGATGCGATTGTTGAGATCACAGGTCTGCGTAACCCGTGTTATCAACTCGATGATTTTCAACAGGGATTACTCAAAGCCTGCCTTGACCATGATGAAGAAGGTAATCTCATCCGCAAGGCGGGTGTGATGGGAATTGTGCTGGTGGGCGGCGATGTGTTTCCGAATGATTCGATTCGGGTTGAGTATCCAGAGGGGACGCATCAATCGCTCCAGCCGGTGTAATATGCCTGTCTTGTTTCGTCGGACTGAAGTCCTGCCTCAGCACGTGGAAGTCGGATAAATCCGACTCGCGCGTAGCGGCCAGTCCGAAGGACTTCCATGTTCTGAGCCTTGGATTGAGCTTGTCGAAATCAAGCGGCTTTAGCCCTGCGTTCCCGTCCATGTAGCGCGCCTGTTTTGTTGTATACTCTGAAAATAAGTTATGGACAACCCGTTTACCCTTATCATCTGTTCCGCCATCCTTTTAGGTGTCGGACTGCCTATCCTGATGATTGTGTCACGGATCGGTGAAGCATATCGCCGTGCCGCACTTCGAGCCGCCAAAGAGGATGCCAAAGACGAAGCGAAGGAGCGTGCCCTTGCCATCAAAAAAGTGAAGGCACAAGCGTATAAAGATAAAGAAGAAAAATCTATTTACTTTGAAAATCGCCTGAATGAAACTGAAAAATTAAATCAGAATCTAGCAAAAATAATTTCTGGTCTTGAAAACATACTACCGAGTGCATTAAGCACCAGAAACGATATTATCTTTAAAAGCTTATACAATCACGACGATTTTCCAGAGCTTGAACTTCCTTCCGATCTAAAAAAGACGTTTGTTCTGACTAGTCGAGATGATTACCTTTCGAAAATTCATAAACCATCTTTGTTTGAAAAGGCAGTGCCTGGGTGGGAACAAAGACATCAAAAGAGATTGCAAAACGCAGAATTGCGATATAAAGAATATGAAGAAGATATTGCAAAACGGGATAGCGAAATTGCTGTTTTAACTCAAAAATATGAAAGCAAGAAAACAGCCTTCTCTTTGAAAATTCAACAGCACAATCAGGAAATTGATGAATTTGAAAAAGATTACATAAACGGTATCCCTGCTGCTGTTGAAAGATATTGTTTAATAATTCTTGAGAATTCTTTATACCCTGACAGTTTTCCAAAACATTTCAAAGTTGCCTATGTGCCTGAACCCAAAGAACTTGTCGTTGAATACGAACTACCTACGAAAGAGATTGTACCTGCTGTAGCAGAATATAAATATATAAAAACAAGAGATGCTATAGATGAAAAACTTAGAAAGATGACAGACATTAAAGAACTTTATCAAGAAATCGTCGCGGGTATATGTTTAAGAACTCTTCATGAATTATTTGAAGCGGACCGAAAAAATCATTTGGATGTTGTGGTTTTCAATGGCTTTGTTCAGACAGTTGATCCAGCGACAGGAAAAGATGTCCGTCCTTACCTTATTTCCATAAGAACCATCAAGGAAAAATTTAACGAAATAAACATCGCAAAGGTTGATAAACGAATCTGCTTGCGGAATCTGGGCGCTCAAGTTTCACCACAACCTGATGAACTAATGGCTGTTAAACCTGTGGTTAATTTTGATATGTTTGACAAGCGTTTTATCAATGAGAGCGATGTGATTTCCGAACTGGATACTAAACCTAACTTGATGGATTTGAATCCGTTCGAATTTGAAAACCTCGTGAATAATTTATTTTCAAAAATTGGATTTGAAGCAAAATTAACTCGCTCATCAAGGGATGGCGGAATAGATGTTGTAGCCTTTGACCCGCGCCCTATTTTGGGTGGAAAAGTGGTTGTTCAAGCCAAGCGATACAAAAATGTGGTTGGGGTTGAATCTGTAAGAGATCTCTATGGGTCAATGATGAACGAACGAGCTGGTAAAGGTATCTTGGTAACTACCAGCCATTATGGAACTGACGCATATAATTTTGCAAAAGATAAACCAATTGAATTAATTGATGGTGGTGGTTTGCTATATCTTCTTGAACAAAATGGCATTAAAGCGAAAATCATATTTCCTCAAGAATAAATTTCCAATGAAGCAAACTCAATCAACGTGCTTTATGTGTGATCAACTCGCGCCAACTGATGATCATATCCCTCCAAAATGTTTTTTTCCTGAGGAAAAAGATATTCCAAAAGGCAAGAATTACCGAGATAATCTCATCACGGTGCCTGCTTGCAAGGAACATAATCTGAAGACATCAAAAGACGATGAGTATATTTGGGCGATAGTTGCGTTCCACTGGCAAAACACTCCTGATATACAAGAATATAGTGTCAAGAAAATTCATCGGGCATTTGAAAGAAATAAAAGACTTTTCGATCTATTTTTTAGTGAACAGAATAGCCATAAATTCTTTTCATATAAGGGAGAAAAACTGGTTGCCACCACAATTACTGTGGAGAGAATTATGAATGGATTTCAAAAAATTGCACGCGGTATTTATTATCGCAATTTTGAACAAAAATGGGTTGGTGAAGTCATAATTCATTCCAGAAGCCTTGCGGTAGTTTTATCAACACTTAATCCTAATTATGATGAAAAGACTCGTGTTGCGGAACTTGCGCGATCGTTATTAATTCTTCAACCAAAACATGGAAAAAATCCTGAGGTTTTTTATTATCAAATTGGCCAGGATACACTTTTATCGCCGCCAATATTTCGATTAGTTTTCTACGGTGGTTTTGAGGTTTTAGCTTTTTTCATTTCCCCTCTTGACTCTTTCCTCCCTCCGTCATAGAATACCGACCAATATAATAAAAACGCTGACGAGGACGAGTACGCTTCAAAGCGATTTCCAGAGAGCCGAGTAGTAAGTTCTGAAAACAAGGCAAAAGCGCAGAAGCCGAATGGACCTCCGAGTTGTGAAGGGAAAGTTACTAGAGAATAGATGATTAGAGACTAGTAGCGAGTACCAGAGACGGGAACTGCGCCCGTTACCCCGCAGAGTTTCTTAGAAAGATAGAGATTAGATGATTAGAGAGTAGATAACTTGTCACTATCCAACTAGCAAACTACAAGAGTGACGCTGGCTTCCTTTCCTGTGTGCATCACGCAGGAATTTTTTGTTAATAGGCACCGCGTTAACTTGGGTGGCACCACGGGAGTCCCCTCTCGTCCCAACGGACGGAGGGGATTTTAATTTAATCGTGAAAGAATTAACCGCGAAGCGCGCAAAGAGCGCGAAGAAACCCCAAAGATTTTTCTTAGCGATCTTTGCGGTCTTAGCGGTTCAAAAAAGGAGCAATATGCTACTCGAAGCCACCACAACCCAAACAATAATCCGCGAAATATCTGCGGATCTCGAAACGCCGATCAGCGTGTACATGAAACTGCGCGGCGAGGGCGCGTCGTTTTTGCTTGAGTCTGTCGAAGGCGGGGAGCGGATTGCGCGCTATTCGTTTATCGGCGTGAAACCGAAAGCGCAATACATCATCCGCGATACGGACATCGAAATCAAAGACGAGTACGGAGTACGTAATACGCAGTACGACGGAGACCCAACATATTTTCTACAAGAAGAATTGAATAAATTTAATTTCAAGCCTCAATCGGGCGTGCCCCGCTTCATCGGTGGGCTCGTCGGTTACCTCGGTTACGAAACTGTCCGCTTCTTTGAGCCAACCCTCAAATCTCACATGGAGCCACGCCTCACGTCCCACGCCTCACGTCCCACGCCCGACGGCATCTTCCTCCTCGCCGATACCGTCATCGCGTTCGATCATGCGCGGCGGAGTCTATCTTTGATCGCAACTGTTTTGGATGGCGATATCGAATCCGCGAATCGCAAACTCGATGAAATTGAATCTCGTATTCATCAACCGTTGCCGCCGACACAACCGCGCGAAGTCAAATCATCGAAGACGCGCTCGAACATGACGCAGGGAAAATTTGAAGACATGGTGCGCGATGCGAAGGAGCATATTGCGGCGGGCGATATTTTTCAGGTGGTGCTGTCGCAGCGCTTCACGCGCGAAACAAATGTCGAGCCGTTCGATGTCTATCGCGCCGTGCGCCGCCTCAACCCGTCGCCGTACATGTTCTTTTTTGATTTCGGACTCGTGGACGATGAACCGCTCTTCATTGTCGGATCGTCGCCTGAGATGTTTGTGCGTTTGGAGGGACGAACCGCTTCACTCCGCCCGATTGCTGGGACGCGCCCTCGTGGAGCCGACTCAACCGCCGACGCCGCGCTCGCGCAAGAGTTGCTCGCCGATCCCAAAGAACGCGCCGAACACGTGATGCTCGTTGACTTGGGTCGCAACGATCTCGGTCGCGTGTGTGAATATGGTACAGTCAAAGTCTCCGACTTCTTCACCGTTGAAAAATATTCGCACGTCATGCACATCGTCTCGCACGTGGAAGGAAAACTCAAACCCGATCTCACCGCGTTCGATCTGGTGCGCGCTTCATTCCCCGCAGGGACAGTCAGCGGCGCGCCGAAAGTTCGCGCATTGGAGATCATCTCCGAACTCGAACCCGACGCGCGCGGCGCATACGCGGGCATGGTCGGCTACTTCGGCTTCGACGGCAACATGGATACCTGTCTCGCCATCCGCACGATGGTCGGACGCGGCAACACGTTCAGCGTCCAAGCAGGCGCAGGCATCGTCGCGGATTCGGATCCATCCACTGAATTTCAAGAGACAGTGAATAAAGCGAGCGCGATGTTACGCGCCATCGAAATGGCGGAGACGAACACCTAAAGAAAGAGGAAAGAAGAAAGACACTTTCCTCAATAGACCTCTTTCCTCTTTCGTCTTTCTTCATCATTCATCCTTCATAATTCATCCTTGAAAGGAAACCACCATGACTAACTCAAAGCCCCGCTTATTAACTGGCGACCGCCCCACAGGACGCCTCCACCTCGGTCACTACGTCGGCTCGCTGGAAAATCGTGTGCGACTGCAACATCAATACGAATCCTTCTTCATCATCGCGGACTTGCACACGCTGACCACCAAGCCTGAGCCGCAATACATCAAAGAGATTCCAACATTCATCCGCGAAACCGTGTTGGATTATCTCGCCGTCGGCATTGACCCCGATGTCAGCACGATCTTCGTCCAATCGGCGATTCCTGAAACGTATCAGTTGAATCTGCTCTTTGAAATGCTCGTCACCGTGCCGCGCCTCGAACGGATGCCCACCCTCAAAGACATGGCGCGCGACGCCAACATTGACTCGATGCCGTTCGGTCTGCTTGGCTATCCAGTTTTACAAGCAGTTGATATTTTGTTGCCACGCGCGCAAGTCGTCCCCGTCGGACGTGACAACCAATCGCACGTCGAACTCGCCCGCGAGATGGCGCGCAAATTTAATAATCTCTACGGCGAAGTCTTCCCCGAACCAGACTCCATCATCGGCGATGTTCCGCTTCTCGTCGGCACAGACGGACAATCCAAGATGAGCAAATCTGTTGGCAATGCGATTTATCTTTCCGATGACGCCGAAACCGTCAAACAAAAAGTGATGAACATGTACACCGACCCGAAACGCCTCCGCGCCACCGACCCAGGGACAGTCGAAGGCAATCCCGTCTTCATCTATCACGACGCGTTCAATCCCTCCAAAGCCGAAGTGGACGATCTCAAAGAGCGTTATCGCGCGGGCAAAGTCGGCGACGTGGAAGTCAAGCAGAAACTCGCGGTCGCCATCAACAACTTCCTCGAACCGATCCGCGAAAAGCGCGCCTACTTCCTCGCCCATCCCATGATTCCCAACGACGTCCTTGCCAACGGAATCCGCCGAATGCAAGCCGAAGCCAAAGCCACGATGGAACTCGTCCGCGAGAAGACGGGTTTGTCCTATTCGCTCGATCTGTTCGTTGATCAAGTGGATATCTTCGGAAATGAAGGATAACCGTCGAAGGTCACAAGTCAAATGTCGCAGGTCGCTTTTGACCTTCGACATTTGACCTTCGACTGATAAGGAATTCAACTATGCTAGTCCTAATTGACAACTACGACTCCTTCACCTACAACCTCGTCCAATACTTCGGCGAACTCGGCGCGGACATTCGCGTCTTCCGCAACGACCAGGTGACGATGAATCAACTCATCGCGCTCAACCCGTCGCATCTCGTCATCTCCCCAGGACCAGGCGAACCCATCAAAGACGACGGCATCTCCTCCGATGCGATCAAATATTTCGACGGAAAAATTCCCGTCCTCGGTGTCTGTCTCGGACATCAGGCCCTCGGAGCAGTCTTCGGCGGCAAAGTGGATCGCGCTCAACGTCTCATGCACGGCAAGACCTCCAAAGTGACTCACAACGGGCAGGGCATCTTCAAAGGCATCCCATCTCCGTTTGAAGCGATGCGTTATCACTCGCTGATCGTGCATGATCCGATTCCTGCCGAACTCGAAGTCACCGCCATCACGCCCGAAGAAGAAATTATGGGACTCAAACACAAAGAACATCAGACCTACGGCGTGCAGTTCCATCCCGAATCGATTCTCACCGAACACGGCAAACAACTGCTGAAAAATTTTCTCGATCTAAATCCCGCTCCCGCCGCGACTGGAGAACCAGCCATGCTCAAACCATTTATCGCCAAGACAATCAATCGCGCCGACCTCACCGACAAAGAAGCCGAAGATGCGATGAACATCATTATGACGGGTCAAGCCACGCAGGCGCAGATCGGCGCGTATCTCGTCGCGCTCCGCATGAAAGGCGAGACGATTCCCGAAATCACGGGTTCGGTCCGTGCGATGCGCGCCAACGCGGTGAAAGTTAAACTCAACACGAACGAATCTGTTTACGACATCGTCGGCACAGGCGGCGACGGGGCGCACACGTTTAATATTTCAACAGCCGCCGCATTTGTTTTGGCGGGCGCTGGAAAAAAAGTTGCCAAGCATGGCAATCGCGCCGCGTCATCGCAATGCGGAAGCGCGGATGTCCTCTCTGCCCTCGGCGTCAATCTTGATCTCACTGCTGAACAAGTCGCGCAAGCCATCGAGCAAATCGGCATCGGATTTATGTTCGCGCCCAAGTTTCATCCCGCCATGAAACACGCCGTCGGTCCGCGCAAAGAGATCGGTCAGCGCACCATTTTCAACATTCTCGGTCCGCTCACGAATCCCGCAGGCGCGAACATCCAACTCACGGGCGTCTTCGATCCCAAACTCACCGAGCCGCTCGCGCACGTCCTCAACGAACTCGGTTCCAAAGCCGCGCTCGTCATTCACGGCGCGAACGGTCTCGACGAACTCAACACGACGGGCGCGAATCGCGTCAGCCATCTCAAAAATAATTCTGTCGAAACGTATGATCTCAATCCCGCCGATCTCAATCTCGCGCCATCCACGATTCAAGATCTGCGCGGCGGCGCTCCCGACGAATCCGCTGAGATGATGAAAGCGATTCTTTCCAATCAATTGCAAGGCGCGCGACGCGACGCGGTTCTCCTCAACGCCGCCGCCGCCCTCGCCGCCGAGTCGGGCGATTTCAAGTCCGCATTGGATGAAGCCCGCGCCTCGCTCGATAGCGGCAACGCGCTCAACAAACTTAACGCCTTGATCGAATATTCAAAAAGTTTTGCGCAATGAACATCCTCGAAAAAATTATCGAACACAAGAAGATGGAGATAGCGGCGCTCGACACCTCAGCCTTACGCCGCGCCGCCGACTCTGCTCCTCCGCCTCGAGATTTTCTCGCCGCACTAAAGCGCCGCCGCTTCTCTCCCCGCCCCAGCCTGATCGCCGAACTCAAACGCGCCTCGCCCTCCAAGGGACTCCTCGCCCCGCACCTCGACCTCTTCCAAGTGGCAGACCTCTACACCCAAAACGGCGCATCTGCCATCTCTGTCCTCACCGATGAAAAATTCTTCATGGGCAACCTCAACATATTACGCAAACTAGGCGACCTTCGACCTTCGACCTTTGACCTTCACCCCGCGCCACTCTTACGAAAAGACTTCATCCTCCACGAATCCCAACTCTACGAATCCCGCGCCAACGGCGCCGACGCCATCCTCCTCATCGCCGCCGCATTGACGGATAATGTTCTCTTCGTCGATTTGCACGCTTGCGCCTTGAATTTAGGATTGACTGCCTTAGTCGAAGTCCACGATGAAGCCGAAACCGAACGCGCTTTGAAGATTCCAAACATCCAACTCATCGGCATCAACAACCGCAACCTCGCCACGTTCGATGTGTCGCTCGAAACAACAGAATGTTTGCGCCCAATGATTCCCCCCGAAATCGCCGTCGTCACCGAGTCTGGAATTTTCACCGCTGATGATGTTGACCGCTTAGCAAAAGCCAACGTAGATGCAATCCTCGTCGGCGAAGCGTTGGTGACAGCGGATGATATTCCATCGAAGGTACGTGAACTTTCAGGAGCAATCCCCTAACCTCCATGTCGTTGCGAGGGCGCTCTTGTTCTTCGCCCGAAGCAATCTCCTGTTTATGGAAGCATTATGATAACCAGTTTTCACTACTGGCGAGGAGATTGCTTCGTCGGGCTAACGCCCTCCTCGCAACGACATGATATGGAGTGTATTTATGGCAGTCGGCAAACAATATTGCGTTTATATCATGACCAATGCGCATCATACAGTTTTATATACTGGCGTAACGAACAATCTGGCGCGCAGAGTTTACGAACATAAGAACGGCTTGGGAAGCGTTTTTGTCAAAAAATACAATGTTCATAAGTTGGTCTATTATGAAATCGGCAACGACATCAATGCGACCATTGCAAGAGAGAAACAAATCAAAGGCGGTTCGCGCAAAAAGAAACTTGATTTGATAAATAGCATGAATCCTGAGTGGAAAGATTTATATGAGGAAATATCCTGAAAACCATGTCGTTGCGAGGGCGCTCTTGTTCTTTACCCGAAGCAATCTCCTGTTAATTTGAGAACCTCTGTAACCTGAGATTAACCACATGCGAGGAGATTGCTTCGTCGGGAAGAGCGCCCTCCTCGCAAAGACATGCGGTTTATGAGGAGATTGCTTCGTCGCTCCGCTCCTCGCAACGACATGAGTGAGAAACTATGACCAAAATCAAAATCTGCGGTATCAAAACCTTGAATGACGCCCTCGCCGCCATTGACGCGGGCGCGGATTATTTGGGATTCAACTTCTATCCCAAAAGTGTACGCTTCGTTGAAAAACAAACTTGCGGAGAGATAACTGCTGTCTTGAAAAAAGAACATCCGCAAATCAAACTTGTTGGCGTATTTGTCAATTCATCGGTTGAAGAAGTAAAAGATACTCTCAAACACTGCTCGCTTGACTTTGCTCAACTTCATGGTGACGAAACATCTGAGATGCTGAAAGCCTTCGATGGCAAAGCATTCAAAGCCTTTCGTGGAATCCCTGAAAACACAAACGGTTTTGCAATGGATGTTGCTCCATCGTTTTTGTTGGATGCTTCCGTGAAAGGCGTTTACGGCGGGAGCGGAGTCACTGCCGATTGGGACGGCGCGGCAGAGTTAGCGAAGAATTATCCGTTGTTGCTGGCGGGCGGACTCACTCCCGATAACGTCGCGCAGGCGGTGAGCCGAGTCAAACCCTGGGGTGTGGATGTGGCTTCGGGGGTTGAATCAGCCCCAGGTCAGAAAGATGCGAGAAAGATGGTTGAGTTTGTGAAGGAAGTCAGAGGAGTCGAGAATTAGAGAATTGCACAGCGCTGCTAATTCTCCAATTCTCCCAATTCTCTAAAGGATGAATCCATGACATTACTACCCACAAAGTTTGGAAAGTACGGCGGACAATTCGTCCCCGAAACGTTGATGCCCGCGTTGATCGAGTTGGAAGAGGCGTTCGTCTCGGCGAAAGCGGATGTTGAATTCCAAAAAGAATTCAACAAATTGATGGCGTCGTTCGTGGGGCGACCGACACCGTTGACATACGCAAAACGATTGTCGGAAAAATTAGGCGGCGCGCAGATTTATTTGAAGCGCGAAGATTTGGCGCACACAGGCGCGCATAAAATTAATAACGCGTTGGGACAGGCATTGCTCGTGAAGCGGATGGGGAAGCGGCGCATCGTGGCGGAAACGGGCGCGGGACAGCATGGAGTCGCGTCGGCAACTGTGGCGGCGTTGTTGGGACTCGAATGTGTCGTGTATATGGGCGTGGTGGACATTGCGCGACAAGAGCCAAATGTATTTCGTATGAAATTATTGGGCGCGGAAGTAAGACCTGTTTCATCGGGAACGCAGACGTTGAAAGACGCGATCAACGAAGCGATTCGTAATTGGGTGACGAACGTGCGCGACACACATTATTTATTGGGTTCCGCTTTGGGACCGCATCCATATCCAACCATTGTGCGCGAGTTTCAATCGGTGATTGGAACAGAAGCGCGCGAACAAATTATGCTTGAAGTTGGAAGATTGCCAGATACTGTGATTGCGTGCGTGGGCGGCGGATCAAATGCGATTGGAGTCTTCAGCGGGTTTGTCGCAGATGATGAGGTTGAATTGATTGGCGTCGAAGCGGGCGGAAGCGGAATCGAATCAGGCAAACACGCGGCGCGTTTCGGCGACCCATCGAAGGGACGCGTGGGAGTCATTCACGGTACACGGACGTATGTCTTGCAGGATGAAGATGGTCAGATCGCGGAGACTCATTCTGTCTCAGCGGGGTTGGATTACGCGGCGGTCGGTCCCGAACACGCGTTGTTGCGGGATACCGAACGCGCGTTTTACACATCTGCAACAGATGAAGAAGCGTTGAACGCGTTTCAAGTGTTGTGTCACACGGAGGGAATCATCCCCGCGCTGGAGTCGTCCCACGCGGTGGCGGAGGTGATTAAGAGAGCGCCGAGGATGAGGACGGATCAGGTGATTCTAGTTAACTTATCTGGGCGTGGCGATAAAGACTTGAGCACAGTGATACAAGAAATTGGCGTTTGAAAAGTTGATACAATCCCTGCTTGTTGGCAGAAAAAATAATCAATGGAGAAACAAACAATGGAGATGATTTTACAGACTCTTCAAGCAGTTGGATATTTGACGTTGCTAATTATCCTGATCGTTTTTTGGGGGCAGGTACTTCGTCGGCGCGAGCCGCGCAATTTTTGGATATTTTTCGCGCTGGCATGGACGATGAATCTGCTTGGCAACCTTGCGTGGATCGCCCACGACCTTGCCACAGGCGCGGCGCTGTCCACATTTTCTTTTGTGGACGCGTTTTATATTATCCGTTATGTGTTAATTGGACTCGCGCTGTGGTTGTATCCAACGTCATTAACTCAAAAGGCTTGGAAGTGGATCGGCTCAGCCGCCCTGATAACTGCCGCGCTGGTGTGGGCTTTTTATTTCCGTTCAGCGATGACAACCAACGGCGGAGACTGGATCAGTTTTTTTGGCTTGGCTCTCTATCCGATATTGGATGTCGCTTTGATTGTCATTGCCTGGCAACGAGCGCGCGTCTCACGCGAGACCTTTTGGCATAGAACCGCTTTGTTCTTATTTTGCGCCGTGACAAGCTACGGCATTGCCAACACGCTCAACCTCACAGAATATGTTTTTCCGCCATTATCGGGCGGAATTCTGCCGAATGTATTTTGGATTCTGACCGACGTATTCTTGTTAATCATGGCGCTGGGCGCGAGTTCAAAAGAGAAAGAGATTAGAGAGTAGAGATTGGCGGTCGAGTAGCGACGAACGGCGTGAGGAGCGTATCGAGACTACCACGCCGTAAAGAAATTCTTGTAACAAAAATTGCTTTTGAATACCTTTGGTCTCGATACGTCCCGCGACGAGCATCGCGGGGCTACTCGACCAACGAATATGGATGAATAAAATAATGAACCGAATCGAAATCGCCTTTAAGAACAAACCCATCTTCATGCCCTACTTCCCCTTGGGCTACCCTGACTTGGACACGTCCATTGATGTGATTGAAGCCTTAGCAAACAGCGGCGCGGACTTGATCGAGGTGGGATTGTCCTTCTCCGATCCGCTGGCAGATGGACCTGTGATTCAGCGCGCCACACAAATTGCGCTGGAAAAAGGAATCACGGTCAAGAAAGCGCTCGAAGCCGTGAAGGAATTGCGAAGCCGTGGAGTAGACATCCCGCTGATTCTGATGGGTTACTACAATCCCATGCTGGCGTATGGACTGGAGAAATTTGTCCGTGACGCGGCAGAGGTGGGCGCGGATGGATTCATCATCCCTGATTTGCCGATGGAGGAGGCGGAGGAATTTATGTCCGTTGTAGGGGCGGACGGCCGTCCGCCCCTACCGTTGATTCCTATGCTCGCGCCAACATCTTCCCCCGAACGCATGGAAATGATCGCTCGAAATGCAAAAGGGTTTATTTATCTAGTTTCAGTGACAGGCGTGACGGGGGAACGCAAGTCTATTTCTGATGGACTCGGCGAGTTGATTGCTCGCGTGCGTCAGCATACGTCCGCGCCTGTGTGTGTGGGGTTTGGAATCAGCACGCCCGAGCAAGCGCAAGAAGTTGGGAAGATGGCGGATGGAGTTATTGTTGGAACGGCGTGCGTGAAGACGATTGGAGGGAGTGAAAAGCCTGCCGAGGCGGCGAGGGAGTTTGCGAGGGGTTTTCGAGAGGCTTTGTTGTGATTCAGCGGGCTGAAGCCCTGCCTCAATTTGTGAAAGTCGGCTAAAAGCCGACTTGCTCATCAGTCCGAAGGACTTTGTTGTACTGAGCAAGCGGCTTTAGCCCTGCGGTGTTGAGGCTACAAAGAGCTATTCAACATCGTCAAACTTGCTCAAGTAATCCTCATCTGATTGATCCTTGTTGATATTGTTTTCCTGCTCATATTCTTTGAGTAATTGTTTGAGAACTCTGATTGAGTCTTCCCGCCCGTTGGCAAACCTGCCATATTGCTTCAACTTGTGCATGACCAAATAGTGGATGCCGCTGTATCCCATCCCTGTGCCGCCAGAGTTGATGCGATCTGCCGCATCGCTGTACAGTTCCAGCAGTTCGTAGTATTCAGCCGACGATTGAATCCCATTCTTTGAGTCCGACGAGTTCTGAGACATGTTCAGGCTCCATTTTTTCAATGTTTTTTTGAAGGTTGATTTTGAGACGTTTGATCTCTTCGCGGAGCGATTCAAGAGTCACAGGTCTTACATCTGCTTGATCTGAAAAGTGGATTTCGGGGTAATTGCGCTGAAAGATATTCTTCACCAGTAACACTTGATAGATCGTCCGCCCGCTTTCCATCTTGCCTATGTCTTTCAAGACGCCTGTGTAGATCAACTTGTCGTCAATGTATAAGCCAACATAATCGCCAGGTTTCATGTCAAACTCCTTTGCGTTGGGAAGATTCTATCATAGACCCATAACATAAAAAACTCGGTGGTCGAGTAGGGTCGAGCGATAGCGAGACCCGTATCGAGACCACAGGTACACATACAAACTTTTGTAACAAAAATTACTTTACGGCGTGGTGGTCTCGATACGTCCTTCGTCTCCGCTACGCTTCGCTCAGGACTACTCGACCACCGATGTTGCATGCGCCTTAATCGCCAGCCCCGCGACCACACTGCTGAACGCGTTTGACTCTTTCACCTTCTCTGCCCCAAAGAGCCTCGCCAGCATCCCTGTAAACAGCGGAATATTCGACGAGCCGCCCGTCTTCACGACCGCGTCAATTTGACGGATCTCAAGCCCTGATTTCTCAATCGTATCGAGCAAAACTTTTTCCACATCCACGAGATAATGCTGAATATCGGATTCAAATTGGGAGCGCGTGTACAGTTCCCAGAGCGCAATGTCTTTGTCTTCCAGACTGATAATCGTTGCTCCTTCATTAGATAGAGCGATCTTCCCTGCTTCGATGCGGTTGTAGAACGTGAATGCCAGGTCGTTGTAGATCAAATGCTCCAACGCTTTCAAGCGGACAGGCGCAACCTTTGCCTGAATGGCTTTATCCAAAATATTTTTGTTGATGGGCGTGCCCATTTCAGGGAGCGCCATCCAATCGGGGACAGCATCAATCATCTGCATGATCTCAGGGTGATGTTTGACTTTGCCGTAGCCAAAATGCGACAACATGCGCTTCTCGATGATCGCGCGGTCGAAGTCCGAGCCTGCGATGTCCACGCCGCCGCTGGCGTAGACTTTGCGATTCTTGTCGTCGCCGAGTCGCATCACGGCGATGTCGAGCGTGCCTCCGCCGAAGTCGAAGATGACGACATTCTGCGGCTTCGTGATTGATTGCTCATAATACAACGCCGCGGCGATTGGTTCCAGTTCAAAGTCCACTTCTTTGAAGCCTGCCTCATGCGCGGCTTGACGCAGAGTCTCTTGCGCTTTGTGATCTTGTTCAGGCGCCTCTGAAAATTTAACGGGGCGTCCCAACGTCACTGCATCAATCGTTTCGCCCAACACATCTTCGGCGCGTTTCTTCAACAGACTCAAATACGTCTGCGCCAGATCGCCGACGCTGTAATAGCGTTCAAAGATTTGCGTGCCTTTGTAGTTGTCCTTGCGCAACGCGGTCTTGAGATATTGCAACAAACGCCCAGGCTTCAACTCATCCACATACACAAAAATATCGCGCACGTAAAACATATCCGCGCCGCGATATTCGATCTCGCCCGCCCATTGCTTCACATAGCGTCGCTGGCGATTGACGTTATCGCGGTAATACGTCTCCACCGCCTCCTGCCCGAGATGCGCGCGATAATCTTTCGTGATGTACAACACGGTCTTGATGACCTCAGGCAAAACATTTTTCGGATCCACTGGCAACACGCGGACTCGCCCTCCATCATAGATTGCGACTCCCGAATTGGATGTGCCGAAGTCAATGCCGACTTTGAGACTCATGAAGATGACTCCTTGTTCAGCCTTGCGAAGGTTCTAAACCTTCGCAAGGCTATTGCGCTTCACTCCACCGTCAGCTTGAATCAGCCCGATGGACAGGATCCAAGCCTCAACTGCGATCGAACCGCTTCCCGTCATGGAATCCGCTTCCAGAATCTGGAGTCGTCCCGTTACATCCAGCGCCGCGATTGAATCCGAATCCCTCACCGACGCCGCGCCCATAAAACGGACTCCCTGCTCAAGCCGCGAGGGAGGAATCAAAGATTGTCCTTTTGCAGTGGATGATTTGGAAGACTCGATGCTTTTGCTTTCGCGGTGAATCACCTTGCCTGTTTGCGTGACGAAGAGCAGTGAATCGTCCGCGTGAGTGATGAACGACGCGATGACATAATCGGTGGCGGCGAGGCGGATGCGCTCCTCGGTGGCGTAGGAGAGGTCGTCCACGTCGAAGGCGATGACCTTGCCCTCATAGGTGACGAAGACCGCGCGATCTTTTTTGCGCGAGAGCATGAGGTCGAACGGCTGATCGGATTTTTGTAGCGCGCCCTTGCCGATGTAATGATTGCCGAGAATGGACTGCGCCATGGAGGTCATCGTTTTCTTCGCGCAACCGCGGCGGCTGATCTGCAAAAAGAAATCGGAGAGGGGCAGGCGCGAGAACGGCGCGATGCACGCCAGTAATTCGCCCGCGCGCGGCTCGTCGGGCAACGCGGCTTGACTCCACTCCCACGCGCCGCCAAGTTCGATGAGCGGAATGTCGCTCACCTTATATGTGCCGACTCGCCCCGACGTGTACAGCAGAAGCGCTTCTTCATTTGATGGGACGGCGAGGATGCGCGGCGGCTCATGGTCGTTGGACATATCGCTCGTGATGCGACCGAGTTCTTTTTTATCTGAGTCGAGTTCAATACGGAAGATTCGTCCCTGCGCGTTGTAGACCAACAAGTTGAGCGTTGACGCTTCGACAGGTTGCGTGGGAAGTTCAACCAACGTGCCTTCGTCCACGCCGAACCGCCGCTTGATGAGGTCGAGTTGATATTCGAGATGGGCGATGCGCTTTTGATATTCCTCCACGCGTGTGCCGTTCTGCAAAGCGATGTTCTCCGCCAGCAGTTCCTCATCCCGCTCCGTCAATTCGCGCAAACGCCTGGCGATGAGCCGCACGATCATCACCGCGGACTCGGGTCGCGTTTCGGCTTCTTTCATCCATTCGTCAATTTTGGTTGATAACGACATGTTGGGATTCCTCGAACTGGTGATTATAAACGGAGAGGGGCGCAGGGTATAATACCTTTTACATGCGCAAAGACACCACAAACTGGATTGCACTCACCGATTACGATATAGAGACTGCCCGTCATATGCTAAAGACTGGGCGGTATTTGTACGTTGTCTTTTTGTGTCACCTTGCCCTGGAGAAAATGCTCAAAGCTCATGTGGCGGAAGTAACCCAAACTCTGCCCATAAAAACTCATGATTTGATTTATCTAGTCAAGAAATGCGAGTTGGAACTCCCTGAAACCCATTTGGATTTCATAGGTAAAATCAATACGGCAAGTATCCCTACCCGTTATCCTGATGATTTGGAACGTGCCTTGAAAGAATATCCAAAATCGGTTGCAAAAGATTACTTAAGTCAGACCCAAGAGATACTAAAATGGCTAAGAGAACACCCGAACTTAAGCAAATAGTCAGACGCTATCGCGCGCAACTCGAAAAGATGGGGATACGACCTGCGCGTATTTTGCTTTATGGTTCACAAGCCGCTGGAACTGCCCGCGAAGGCAGTGACATTGATCTGATCGTCATTTCTGGTGATTGGAAAAAATATAACCATCGCCAGCGACTCGAATTGCTGGGCATTGCTTCGGCAAGAATTTTGGAACCCGTTCAAGCGCAGGGTTTTACTCCCAGTGAAATTCGAGCTAAAAAAGTTATGCCCTTTTGGTCGGAAATTATTAAAGATCAGGCAGTTGCAATCTAACTGTTCTTTCAAGAGTCGGGTCGCTCCTCGGCTTCTTTCATCCATTCGTCAATTTTGTTTGATAAGGACATGGTGGGATTCCTCGAACTCGAAATTATACTTTAGAGACTGTTACCTCAAGACTCTTTCTGACACGGACGCCACGGATTTCACTGAATTTCACGGAAAAAACCGTGATAAAAAATCTTCTTTCCGTGGTGTCCGTGAAATCCGTGTACAAAAAAGAAGGTAACAACGAATTAAGAAACGCCCTCTTACACATATCCATAAAAGCGACTCTTGACGCATTCTCTTCATTGGCATAGAATACTGCCCAACATGCTTAAGACTGCCCGCTGGTTTGCGTACTTTTATTTTACGGCTCCTAATCGGTTGCCGTTGGTGGCGCTTAAGTAGACAGGAAATAACTCTGTTCACGCAAAGAGCGAGACCACACGGTCTCGCTCTTTTTTATTTCAACGTAGGGGCGACCCGACAAGGTCGTCAAGGTTCTTGATTAATCATGGCGGGTCGCCCCTACACAAAACGAGGAGAACATTTTATGCCCACACGCGGAATTCGCGGCGCGACGACCGTCGCCGCAGACGAACCAGACCTCATTCTCGAAGCGACGCGGGAATTGCTTGAAGCGATTCTCGAGTCTAACGATGGAATGTATCCCGAAGATATCGCCAGCGCGCTCTTTACCGTCACCGACGATCTCGCCTCCACCTTCCCCGCAGAGGGAGCGCGTCAGATCGGCTGGGGACTCGTCCCGATGATGTGCGCGCGCGAAATCCCTGTGCCCAATAGCCTGCCGCGCGTGATCCGCGTGTTGATCCATTGGAATACGAATGTGCCGCAAAATGAAATTACTCATGTATATCTGCGCGAAGCCGTGAAGTTGAGACCTGATTTAGTCGCCGCACAATAAGGCAGTTGAAAGTTTGAAGATTTAAAGGTTGTAAGTTGACCAACCTTCCAACATGAAACTTGCAAACCTTGAACTTATTTAGGAGAAGAGAAAATGATCATCGTAATGAAACCGCACTACACCCCGCAACAACTGGAGGGAGTCGTCAATGTCATCAAACAGCACGGGTTGACGCCGCATATCACTTACGGAGTCGAAACCGCCATCGTCGCCGCGGTGGGCGAGGTCAACATCCCGTCGTTGGACCCGTTTGAAATTCTCGATGGAGTCGAAACCGTGAAACGAATCTCACAACCTTTCAAACTTGGTTCGCGCCAGGTGCATCCCGAAAATTCCGTGTTCCCGATTGACGGCTTCCACGTTGGCGGCGATGACATCGTCATTATTGCGGGACCGTGCGCGGTGGAGTCGAAGAGTCAAATTTTGGAAACAGCCCACGCTGTGAGAGAAGCAGGCGCGAACGCGTTGCGCGGCGGAGTCTTCAAACCGCGCACGTCGCCGTATGCGTTTCAAGGACTCGGCGAAGAGGGACTCGAATATCTTGCCGAGGCGCGCGAACAAACGGGCATGCCCATCGTGGTCGAGATCATGTCGCAGGTGCAACTCGATCTCATGTTGAAGTATGTTGACGTTTTTCAAGTCGGCGCGCGCAACATGCAAAACTTCAATCTGTTGCGGATGCTTGGCGAAACGCGCAAGAGCGTTTTGCTCAAGCGCGGACTCAGCGCCACCATCGAAGAACTTCTCATGTCTGCCGAATATCTTCTTGCGGGCGGCAACAAGCAGGTCATCCTGTGCGAGCGCGGCATTCGCACGTTTGAAACGTCCACGCGCAACACGACCGACATCAACGCGATTCCCGTGCTGAAAAATTTAACGCATCTGCCCGTCATCCTCGATCCGTCGCACGCAACAGGGCATTTTGATTATGTCGCGCCGATTGCGCGCGCGGGCATTGCGGCGGGCGCCGACGGCATCATCGTCGAGGTGCATCCCGATCCCGCTCATGCCGCCTCCGATGGCAAGCAATCGCTCAAGCCCGAAAAATTTGCCGAGATGGTGAAGCAAGTGAAAGCCATCGCCGAAGTGATGGGACGCCGCATCGCGCCTGTCAATAAACCTGTCACCGCAGGCTGGTGATCTATGGAGGATGGCTTTTCGCTTGACGATTCTGTTGTTGGAATTGTCGGATTGGGACTCATGGGCGGCTCGCTGGCGATGAGTCTCAAAGGGAAGCGCGCCCGCCTGATCGGATTCGACACGCATCTTCCCACGCTTCAACTTGCGCTCGCCATAGGACTCGTTGACCACGCCTCAAGCGACTTCTCATCCTTATCCCAGCTCGATGTCTTGATCCTGGCGACGCCTGTCAATGTAATTGTAGATATCATCCCGACATTGCCATTCTTCATCAAACAATCCTGCATCTTGATGGACCTGGGTTCGACAAAGAAATTGATTCTTGAATCCATGAATCAATTGCCCGATAATTTTGAAGTCATTGGCGCGCACCCGATCTGCGGAAAAGAAAAACTCGGCTTGGAACATGCGGATGCGAATTTGTTTCAAAATGCGCCGTTCGTGATTACATCGTTGGAACGGACTACGCCAAAAGCAAAATCTGCGGCTCAACAAATTATTTCAATCGTCGGCGCGAACTGCATTGAAATGTCGGCAGACGCGCATGACCGCGCGTTGGCATTTACAAGCCACTTGCCTTTCCTGCTTTCTTCGGCTCTGGTTAACGCGCTGCCGAAGGAATTTGCTGAATTCATCGGACCAGGCTTCCGCTCCAACTCGCGCCTTGCGGACACCCCGTCGCACATGATGATCGGCATCTTGCAATCGAATCGTGAAAATGTGTTGAAGGCAATCCAGTCCTTTCGAGATTCATTGACCGAATTGGAAGAGAATTTGCAGACCGAAAACTACATTCAAATAGAAAGAACGCTTACTCGCTCCCGATTTTCCTACCAAGAGATTGTAAACCGATAGGCAAATCTCCAATTTCTAGTCACCTACTCCTCTAATTCTCTACTGTTCAATGTACATTTCCCCCATCCCCCACCCCCTCAACGCTGCCGTCCGCGTCCCTGGCTCCAAGTCGCTGACCAACCGCGCGTTGCTCATTGCCGCGCTTGCAAACGGCAAAACAAAATTAACCAACGCGTTGTTCTCAGACGATTCAAAATACTTTGCTAAAGCATTGCAAGACTTGGATTTTGACGTTCAACTCGATGAAGCAAACTCTGAAATGACCGTGACAGGTCTCGGCGGAAAAATTCCCGCCACCAAAGCCGAACTCTTCATCGGCAACGCAGGCACCGCCGCGCGATTTCTCTCTGCCTTCCTCACGCTCGGTCATGGCGAATATGTTTTAGATGGCGATGCGCGCATGAGGGAACGCCCCATTGGCGACTTGGTTGATTCATTGTCTCAATTAGGAGCAAATATCACGGCGATAGATGATAGACCATTGATCATGAACAATCGTCCATCGTCTATCGTCAATGGTCAAGTTTCTCTCCCCCTCAAAATCATCGCGGACGGTTTACGCGGCGGCAAAACCAACATCGCGGGCGACATCTCCTCTCAATTTCTCTCCGCCCTCCTCATAGTCGCCCCTTACGCCAAATCCCCGATTGAAATTGAACTTGCCACCGAGTTGAACTCAAAGCCTTACGTGGATATGACCATCGCCATGATGCAAGACTTCGGCGTCCAAGTTCAACGCAACGGCTATCAATGCTTCGGTATCCCAATTACTAATTACAAATTACCACAAAGCCTCCAGTCTCCAGTCTCAAACATCCAATTCTCCAATCCTCCAATTCTCTCTTCCTATCCCATCGAATCCGACGCCTCCGCCGCCTCCTACTTCTTCGCCGCGCCCGCGATCTGCGGTGGAACAGTCCGCGTTGAAAATATCTCGCGCAACTCCAAACAAGGCGACATTGCCTTCCTAAACATTCTCGAACAGATGGGTTGCACCGTCACCGAAACGGATGATGCTGTTATTGTCAGTCGTCTATCGTCCATCGTCGGTCTGGATGTAAACATGCGCGACCTCCCCGACACCGCCCAAACCCTCGCCGTCATTGCTCCTTTTGCTGATTCACCCACGCGAATTCGCGGCATCGCCTCCGCCCGCGTCAAAGAGACGGACAGAATCTCCGCAACCTGCACAGAACTCAAAAGATTGGGCGCGCAAGTAGAAGAACACCAAGACGGCATGACCATCTACCCGACCTTCAACCTTCGACCTTCAACCTTCAAACCCGCCGTCATCCAAACCTATAACGATCACCGCATGGCAATGTCTTTCTCTCTCATCGGCTTGCGTTTCGACGGAGTCACAATTGAAAACCCAAATTGTGTCTCTAAAACATTTCCGAATTATTTTGAAGTTCTCAGGCAATTATCGTAGCTAGGGAAACAAGTATACAGGTAGACACGTAAACAGGTAACTTGTATCCCGTAACTCGTATCCTATGAATTCACCCTTCACCCTTCATCCTTCATCCTTTCATCTCGGTCTCATCGGCTATCCATTAAGCCATTCGTTATCGCCGACCATTCACATCGCCGCGCTAAAAACTTGCGGACTTGCAGGCGAGTATTCCCTATTCTCGATTGCGCCCGATGACAAACAAGGATTAAAAGTCTTGCTCAATCGTTGTCGCTCTGGCGAACTGCACGGACTCAACGTCACGATTCCGCACAAACAAAACGTGATCGAGCTTCTCGATGAACTGACCCCAACCGCCCAAGCCATCGGCGCGGTGAATACAATTTATTTGAAAGATGAAAAACTAATTGGCGATAACACCGATGCGGCTGGTTTTTTATCTGACTTGAAGAAATTTGTAAACAAGGAAGCAGGTAAACAGGTAAACACGTATACAAGTACACAAGTAAACAAGATGGCATTAGTCTTGGGCGCAGGCGGTTCGGCGCGGGCTGTTGTTTATGCGTTATTGAATGACGGTTGGGAAGTTACCATCGCCGCCCGCCGCATCGAACAAGCGCAAGGACTAGCAACATCCTTTACGCAATACGCTGTACGAAATATGAGTTTCAACGACCTTCCACTTTCAACTTTCCATTTGATTGTGAACACTACTCCCTTGGGAATGACCCCAAACATCGAAGCCTCACCACTCCCCGAAAACACAACCCTGTCCCCTCACACCACGATTTATGATTTAGTGTATAACCCAAGAGAAACAAGATTGGTTAGACAAGCTCGTCAACAAGGATTGCAAGCCACCACAGGACACGGTATGTTAATCGAACAAGCCGCGCTTTCATTCGAAATCTGGACAGGTCACAACCCTCCACGCGAAACTCTTTACAACGCAGTCTCCAATCTCCAATCTCAAGTCTCTAATCTCAAGTCTCCAATTCTCTAATTCTCCAATTCTCTCTCTCCTTCACTTTCCACCGGAGCCCCTCATGCCCCTACGTTTCCTCACCGCAGGCGAATCACACGGACCCTCACTCACCGCGATCCTCGATGGTATGCCTGCTGGACTTCCCATTACCGCCTCGATTATTGACCTCGAACTCACCCGCCGCCAGCAGGGATACGGTTCAGGCGGACGCATGAAGATCGAACGCGACACCGCGCAAATCCTCGGCGGGGTGATGGCGGGAGAAACGACGGGCGCGCCGATTGCCATGCTTGTCGAAAACGCCGATCATGTTAAATGGAAGGGCAAAGCCGTCGAGCCGATGACGAGTCCACGCCCAGGGCACGCGGATTTAACGGGCGCGGTCAAATTCGGCTACCAGGATTTACGTCCCGCGCTCGAACGCGCTTCCGCAAGAGAAACAACCATGCGCGTCGCGGTCGGCGCGGTGTGCAAACATTTTCTTGCGCAGTTCAATATCATCGTTGGCGGATATGTTTCGTCCATCGGCGAAATCAAAGCAGACTTCGGCGACATGCCATATGAAGAACGCTTCACCCGCGCCGAAGAATCGGATGTGCGTTGCCCAGTTGAAACGTCCGCGCAAAAGATGCGGGATGAAATTGAAAAGACCATTCACGGCAAAAATACGCTTGGTGGAATTCTCGAAATCGTCGCGTTGAATCTTCCTGTTGGTTTGGGCAGTTTCATGCAATGGGATAAACGTCTCGAAGCAAAACTCGCCATGGCAATTATGTCCGTGCAAGCCATCAAAGGAGTCGAAGTCGGCGACGCCTTTGAAAACGCGAAACGCTTAGGAACACAAGCGCACGACTCGATTAACCTTCAACATTCCAACTTGCAACGTTCAACCAACAGAGCAGGCGGCACCGAAGGCGGAATCTCCAACGGACAGCCCATCCTCATCCGCGCCGCGATGAAACCGATTGCCACGACTCTCACGCCTCAACAAACCGTTGACCTCGCCGCTGGTGAAAATGCTCCCACAAAATATGAACGCTCCGATTTTTGTCCTGTTCCACGAGCCGTTCCAATTTTGGAAGCGATGGTTGCGTTCGTGTTGGCTGATGCCCTCCTCGAAAAACTAGGCGGCGACTCGATGAATGAGATCAAACCGCGTTTTGAGTCGTTGCGTAAAGCGACGCTTGATGATTTACAGATGGATAATACTCCGCATGTGTTTTGGGAGTGAGAATGTATACAGGTAAACAAGTAAACAAGTAAACAAGTAAACAAGAGATATGTTGATCTTTATAGAATTGAACGCTTTCGTTGTCGCGCTTGTTGTTCTCGTGTTGGCGACACTTGCAGTATGGCTAAGAAGTAAAAACGGCTATCTGACGTTCTTCTCGTTTATCTTTGGCATCTATCTCCTTCGAGTTGTTGATGTGGTCGTTTTCCATTGTCCGTTGGATATGACATTCCAGACTTCAAACCGAATATCAACCTTGTCCCCTTCGATTTTGGTTCTTGCGACTCGTTCAGTCGGGAACTTTGTATTCGGGAAATCTATCAGAATATTTTGCTCACCATCCCTTTCGGATTTGGGGTCAACTTCATTGCGCGCATCAAGCCAAAGAACATTCTCTGGCTGGCGTTGGGAGTCGGCTTCGCGTTTGAGTCTATCCAACTCGTCATCTCCGTCGTTTTCCGAAGTCCCTTTCGCGCTGTGGACATCAACGACCTCATCCTCAATGCAACAGGCGTTCTGCTCGGATACGGCATCTTCCGTGTCTTTGGAGCCATTTATTTCTATGTCGTTCAAAAATTTCAAAGCCAACCTCGTCACATCTTCGCCTACGTCCATGATATAGTCCGCCAGCAAAACTGATCGCTGTTCACTGATAACTATCTATTCTCTACTTTCCATTTTCTACTTTCCACTCACCATGCACATCTTCCTCTACGGACCACCAGCCACAGGTAAAACCACAATCGGGAAAATCATCGCCCGCAATCTCAATTTGCCATTCGTTGACCTCGACCGTGTCATCGAATCGAATGCGGGCATGTCCATTCCGCAGATCATGGAGGGGCTAGGCGAGTCGGCGTTTCGTGATTTGGAAAGTAAGGCGTTGATGGGTGCGATTCCCCCTCTCCCTGCGGGAGAGGGGCTAGGGGTGAGGGAGAGTGTCATTGCCCTCGGCGGCGGCGCGTTGTTGCGTGATGAAAATCGTCAATTCGCGGAGAGCAACGGCAAAGTCGTTTTGCTCATAGCAGAGTTGGGCACACTTCTTAAGCGACTCAACGAAGATTCAAACAAACGCCCATTGCTGGCAGGCGATTTGAAATCGAAACTTGAGTCGTTGCTTGAAAATCGCCGCGAGCATTATGACTCGTTCGCGTTGAAACTTGATGTTGAAAACAAAACCGCCGAACAGATCGCGCATCAGGCGCAAGTTGTGTTGGGTCGGCATCATCTCTCCGCGATGGGTGAGTACGACATCGTTGTTGGACAAATTGATAATTTGTCCAACGGACAATTGATTGTCACCGACGAGAATGTCGCCAAACATCATCTGAAAAAGTTTAACATCGCAAAATCCATCGTCATCCCTACGGGCGAGGAACATAAAAATCTGGAAACCGTTTCGCGTTTGTGGAAAGCCTTCCTCGAAAACGGACTCGACCGCAAGAGCACGGTCATTGCCTTCGGCGGCGGCGTGGTTGGCGATCTGGCTGGCTTCGCTGCGTCCACGTACATGCGCGGCGTGGATTGGATCGCCGTGCCGACGACTCTGCTCGCAATGGTGGATGCCTCAATAGGCGGGAAAACTGGATTCGACTTGCCCGAAGGGAAAAACCTCATCGGTTCTTTCCACCCTCCCAAACTGGTTTTGGCTGACCCCAGCCTTTTACTCACCCTCAGCGACCGCGACCTGCGCTCTGGCATGGCGGAGGTCGTCAAGCATGGAATCATTGCCGACCCTGAATTATTTGCATTCTGTGCGAACGGCATGGATTGGGTGAAAAATAATTTAGAAGACGTGGTCAAACGCGCGATGGCGGTGAAGATACATATAATAGAAGAAGACCCGTACGAAAAGGGAATCCGCGCGACGCTGAATCTCGGTCACACGGTTGGTCATGCCGTGGAACTCGTCAGCGGATTCAAGTTGACTCATGGGGAGTCCGTTGCGATTGGGATGGCGGTCGAGGCGGCGTACGCGGTTAGAGTTGGCGTGGCAGTTCGAGGGGTGGATGAAGCGATTGAGTCCACACTGTCCAATTTGGGATTGCCGACTCGAATCCCCGAAGAGTTGTCACGTGAAGAAATTATCCGCGCGATGCGGGTGGATAAAAAGAAGAATGCGAAGTCAATCCGCTTTGCGTTGCCAATGGAGATTGGCAGAGTCGAGTTGGTGGATGTGACGAATTTGGAAGAAGTTCTGTAACGCGACATTTATGTCGCCTTTGCAATGCGCGACATGAATGTCGCGCCACGGAGTCATAATGAAAATCCTAATCCTGCACGGACCAAATTTGAATTTGTTGGGCACGCGCGAGCCTGAAGTCTACGGCTCGATGACGTTGGATGATATTAACGAAAAATTGATTGCGTTGGGAAAAGAACTCGGCGCGGAAGTTGCATGCCTGCAATCGAATCACGAGGGCGCGTTGATTGACGCCCTGCACGACGCGCGGACGTGGGCGAGCGGAGTTGTTTTCAACCCGGGCGGATACACTCACACATCCGTCGCATTGAGGGATGCGGTCAGCGCGATTCAAATTCCCGTGATCGAAGTACATCTCTCGAACGTATACGCGCGCGAAGAGTTTCGACATACATCTTTAATTTCAGCGGTGTGTAAAGGGAAGATCTCAGGGCTTGGATGGAAATCGTACGCGCTCGCGTTGCGCGCGTTGGTTGATGAATGACTCCCCTCTCTTTTTAGAGACTGTTTCTTAAAGACTTTTTTGGACACGGACATCACGGATTTCACTGAGCTTCACAGAAAAAATCATCAAAAAAAAGGTAACTGCTCAGGCATGTCATTGCGAGGAGGGCTCTGCTCGCCTGCCCCGATGTTTTTTCGGGGTCCCGACGAAGCAATCTCCCGGTATTGGGAGACTGCTTCGGCAAAACCAAGAGCGCCTCGCAGCGACATGTTCCAAGGCTGAGTAGTTACAAAAAAAGAGCCTCTTTTCCGTGCTTTCCGCGCAATCCGTGTACAAAAAGAAGATGACACAGACTTAAGAAACACTCTCTTAGGAGAAGGGTTGGGGGTGAGGTAAGAAAAACGGGACAGCCGAATCAGCTGTCCCGTCGTGTGTGAAGCGGGTGGATAATTAATCTGACGGTGGTTTGAAGACCAGGAAGACCGCGTTGATGAGAATGCCCAACACAGCCGCAGTCGCAATGGCGGGTAGACCGCTTGGGAAGATGCCGGGGACGATCACCGGTATGAATCCGCCCGGGTAACCGATATTTCCGCCGATGCCCACGATCATGATAACGGCGCCTATCGCGAGGTTGCGCGGGCTGAACAGGCTGACCTTGTTCTCTTGAATCAGCGCAATGCCCTGCATGCCGATCACGCCGAAGAGGTAGATCGCCAGCCCGCCGCTGACCGCCAGCGGAACGGACGCCACGAGCGCCTGCAATTTCCCGACGAAGCCGAGCAGGATGGCGATGACGCCAGCCGCGATCAACGCGGGACCGGAGTAGTTGCGGGTGATCGCCATGAGCGAGTTGTTCTCGCCATAGTTGGTGCCGGCTGTCGCGCCCATCAGGCCGTTCAGAAAATCGCCGATGCCGTCGAATACCAGGTTGTAGCCGATGTAATTATCGAGTTTGATCTTTTCGCGCCCCGATTCTTCGGCGAAGCGGTCCACATACAGGCTCATCTGATACAGGTGCGCGGTTGATTCGGGAATGGTGGCGATCGCCATGATCGAAATGCTGACGACCGCGGTCAGGAGCAAGTCGCCGCTGAATGACGGGAACGTGATATTGGGCATGGCAAACAACGGCGCGGTCGCAATAGCCGCTGTGTTAGCGGAGCCCGGATCCACGATCATCGAGAAGACATAACCGAATACGCCGCCCAGCAAAATTGGGAGCATCCCGATGAAGCCTCTGTTCTGCAAATACACCGAGAGCATGATCGTCACGATCAGGGTGGCAAACGAAACCGCGAAGTTGGCGCTCGCCATCAGACCCAGGGCGGAGTACGCCAAGCCGAAACCGATGATCGCCGCCACCGAACCCGTGACGATGGGAGGCAGGATCATATCGAACTTATCCTTCCCCACGCCGCGAATGACGAAACCGATCACAATGTTCAACAAGCCGGTCACAACGATACCAGCCTGCATCGTGCTGATCACCTCGTTTGGAACCGGCACGCCGAATTGAGGGGCTGAGCCGGTCATCGCCTGAACGATGCCGATGTACGCGGCAATGTAGGCGAAGCTTGAGCCGTAGAAAAGCGGGATGAAATTGCCGACGCCGCGCCGCGACAAAATCAGCGCGACGATCGTCGAAATTCCAGAAGCCAGCAAAACGGTGCTCACGTGGAACCCGCACAACGCGGCAACAAGCACCGTTGCGGGGAACATTGTCAACACGTGCTGGAATCCCAGCAAAATGGTCTGCCCCATAGGGGGCGTGTCGTTGGGCATGTAGCCGATCACATTATTCTTAGCCATTGCAGTTCTCCTCGTATTGATTGGGTTGGTCTTGATTTGCTTGCCCTTGCCTTGCTCGTTTTCTTTTTTTGTGCCATCCGTTTCTTTTTCCTCTCCGATGATCGCGGGGATCAAGGTGTGACCGCGCCTCCAAATAAAAAATCGCCAGCGGCTATCGCATGGCGACAAAATAAATGGCAGACAAACTCATGGGCAATGAGCGTGTTCATTATGGGATCAAATTCCTGCAACCCGATGAATCGCATCTTACCCTACATAACCCTTGAATTTTGATGAGGATACGCCGATCTGGGGATGAAACCCCGCTTCCCTCCGGACCTCAGCCTGCCTCGCCGCGTGACGCCTTGTATGGCTTTCTCAAAGATACTGTTGGCAAACCAAAAAGGAAGGGTAAGATAAAGGCGGAGGCTGAGATGTGTCTGAAAATACATTCGCCATGTTTAATGCCAACAGAAACAGAACGGATTGGGGGTAAATTGTAAAAAGAGAATGATGTATACCGGTTGATTGGAGACCGGCTCTTCGAGCAATTGAATGAAGAGGGATAAGCAGACTTGTATTCAGCAGAAGGAAAGCCTGGCATATCGCCAATTATCCTGGCGTTTATTAGCGTGTTTCAATTTATGGAGAAATTGGCAGATCGGCAAGCAGTCAACGCATTACGTATGCGCGTGGAATGGAAATATACGTTGCGCCTGCCACTTGAGGATGAAGGATTTGATTTCAGCGTATTGAGTGAATTTCGAGATGGACTAAGCAGAAGGTCGCGTATTCGAAAAATTGGTAGACCAAATACGGGAAATGGGATTGATCCAAGAACATGTTGATGCCATCCATTTTACCGAGGCAGCGCGAGCGCGTCAAAAAACTGAAGCCTTCAAAAAAGACTACTATCAACATCGCTCGGGAGTGGAAGG
>Ga0073902_10000291_pt1 | contig 32319 bp, 30 predicted proteins | sample KloWWTmeKNB19Kit_FD_66667 | JGI IMG/M metagenome (GOLD analysis project Ga0073902, IMG submission 66667) | Active sludge microbial communities from Klosterneuburg, Austria, studying microevolution and ecology of nitrifiers - Klosterneuburg... | ecosystem: Engineered > WWTP > Aerobic digester >...
AGTTTCATTTTCTCCTTTAGCTTTTTCTTTTTCTCTGTTTTCTTTTTTAAATCGAGGTTGAGCATATCCACCATGTACTGAATCTGTTCTTTATCTTTAAAAGAATCAAGGCCTTCAACAGCGTCATTTTCAAAGTCATCATTCATCAACTTTGTTTCCACTTCATGCTTTTGCTCTTCTGAAAGCTTGCCTTGCAGGTAATGCAACAGTGTTTCCTGATCTATATCGGTTGATAAATTAGATAATATGTCTTTTAAATTTTGAGACATGTATTAGTTAGGGTCTTTTAATTTTCTTTCAATCAGTATTTTTAAATTTCTTTTTCCGTTTTGAATATGACTTTTTACCTGCAACATGCTATAGCCGGTAGCTTCACTCACTTGCTGATAGCTCATTTTTTGCAGGTAAAACAAAGTTACACATTGTTGTTGCTCGGCATTTAATTCCTTTAGCGATTCATTCATCAGCTCGTAGGCTTTGTCGTTTTGAAGCAATGAAGACTTATCGGTTTCTTCCATTTGGCTGGTGTCGGCAATGCGATCAGAAATGGAAGAGGTGGTTTTCCAGTGTTGATCACGCAGCCGCATCAGGCAATGATTTTTGGCCACCATATAAAGCCAGGATTTAAAATATTCCACTTTATATTTATGCAACTCCTGTATTACTTTTAAAAAAATTTGTTGCACACTATCTTTTGCTTCTTCTTCATTTTTTAAATACTTCATACAAACGCCCAATAGCAAAAGAGTATAGCGGTGCAATAAAATACCCAGCCATTCATTATTATGATCGCTGTAAAACCGGGCAAGCAGTTCCTGGTCTGGTATATGATCGTAAGCGTCCGACTTCACGGGTGAAAAATAATCAATTGTTATTAATCAGATGCAAAACAAGATGGATTCAATAAGTATTGGAATTATTTTTTATTTTGTCACAAATTTTTTGGAATGAAAAATGCAATGGTAGCAGTGGCTGCTGCTCCGGTAAGAAAAAAAGCATCGCATACTGCTGAAATGGTAAATCAGCTTTTATATGGAGAAGTGGTGCAAATTTTGAAATCAAAGGATGCTATATGGGTAAAAGTGCGCAGCATACACGATGCTTATGAAGGTTGGCTACAAAAATTGATGTTGACGGAGCAAATGCAAGTAGATTCAACAGACCAAGACATTTATGCTGTGGCCGATTTATTTACCAGTTTAAAAAATGAAGGGCAAGTTGTTCAAATCCCTGCCGGTTCACTTATATATAGCAATGCTGGTTCAGTAAAACTAAAACATGTGATGAAGGTAAAGGGCAAGTTGATCAATATCAGCAAACAAAATCCTTCAGTTGCTTTATTAAGAAAATTAACTTCGTCTTGGGTGAATGTTCCTTATCTCTGGGGTGGCCGTACGCCTATGGGTATTGATTGTAGCGGGCTGGTGCAGATAATTTATAGGCTGATGGGCATTGCGCTGCCCCGGGATGCATGGCAACAGGCACAGGCAGGCAGGCCCATTAGAAATGTTTCAGAAATAAGAGCCGGTGATCTTGCTTTTTTTGAACGAAATAAAAAGATAACGCATGTAGGAATTATTTTACCGGGAAAGAAAATGATTCATGCATCCGGAAAAGTGAAAGTGGATAAAGTAGAGGGAAGTAATATTATAGACGCAATAACCGGAGAAAAAATACTAAGGATTAAAAAAATTGTAAGATTGTTTTGATTAATCCATGATTATAAATGAGCTAAAAAGAAATCTGATGGAAAGACACCAACTGGCCTTGTCCTGGTAATATTTACCAAGCGATAAAACAAAATTCAGATAAGGTAAGTTCATCCTTTCGGGAATCGGAAATTTATTTTTAGCTATTGCCCGATTGATACGAAAAGGAGTGAATAATGAAAATTTCCTCAGGTCTTTTTTCTTCAAACTTGTTGTTGGCGATTCACTAAGACATTCTTTAAAATCAGATCTAAGCTGATTAAAAATTGTGAGAAGCTGTTTGTAGCTTTCTTTACTTCCTTCGCCCAATAATATTACTTCCATGGTAAGCGGAATATTTTGCTTCCGGTGTTCATGCCCTGTTCCCTTTTTGGGTTGACTTTCTCTTATTTGATATTCAACTTTTCCTGCCGCACCGCCAAAAGGATTAAAGGATGTGCTAAACCCTCTGAAATAAAATAAAGTATCTTTTGTTTTTGGAATAATGGTATCTATTGTGCAACCTGTGTATTCCACTAACTCATTGATTAAAACTTCCAAAGGTTTTGTGTCAGGTATTGTGCCGAAGAAATGATAAGGATACCGGGAAGCAATGCTGTCGCAATTAGATTGTGAAAAACCAGATGTTACAAACGAAAACAAGAAGAAAGCCAGCAGAAATTTTTTCATAGCGGTATTAGAAAATACTTTTAATCCATTTGAAGATGGCTGAATCCCATCCCATAATTTTAAAGCCGCTGTAAAATAAAATCACTACAAAAATTTTCTTCATTAAATTCTGGTCAATGACAATGGCAAGTTTGCCGCCAAAATAGGCGCCAATAAAAAAACTACTGCTGATGAGTCCTACAACTTTTAAATCAATAGGTGTTCCATCGTGTTTGCATTTATAATAATAAGTGAGGGCGGCTAAAATACCTGCCGGTAGTGTGAGAACTGCTAAAGAAGTGCCTTGTGCCTGATGTTGGGTATAACCCAAAAAGAATACAAGAGCAGGAACCAATATGATACCGCCACCAACGCCTACCAGTCCGCTTAGCATACCGGCAGCAAGCCCTATCAGCAGGGCTGCAATAATTATCTCTGTAGTCATAGATTTTTTTTGGAGTGGGTTCAAGGGGCTATTTTTTAAAAGTTTGCTTGTACAAATCTATTGCATCGTTAATAATCTGGCAGGCGGTTGCGCTGTCTTGAAAATTATCAATAACAACTTTTTTATTTTCCAATACTTTATATTGTTCAAAAAAATTTCTCAGTTCGGCCAAAAAATGTGCTGGCAATTCTTCCATTGTTTTAATATGATTGACCGATGGGTCGTTTACGGCTACTGCAATTATTTTATCATCCTGCTTGCCAGCGTCTATCATCTGCATATTTCCAATAACAACAGTTTCTATAAGACAAAGCGGCTGTATCGATTGTGAGCAAATGATAAGGATATCCAGCGGATCGCCATCATATCCCAAGGTTTGTGGTATAAAACCATAATTGACGGGATAATGAAAAGATGAATAGATAACACGATCTAATTTTAGTAACCCCGTGATTTTATCCACTTCATATTTAGCTCTTGAGCCCTGTGGTATTTCTACCAGTGCGTTGATTTGCTCAGGAGCTTTATCTCCATAAGAAGCACCATGCCAGGGATGTAATACAGCTGTCATATTTGTATCTACGTCGTTTTGGGATTCAGTATTTAAATTTATCTCATCAATTTCATACCTGCATAAGTAGCCAGTAATCCTGCCAACACACTACCTGCCAGATACAGAAAAAATAATCCGGTTCTTTGTTCTTTCAATAGTCCAATGCTTTCTAAAGTAAATGATGAAAATGTGGTAAACCCACCACAGATTCCAGTCATAAGGAATAGTTTCCATTGTTCATTACTGTCAAATGACGGAAAACTTAACCCCCAAAAAATTCCAATTAAAAGGCAGCCAACTATATTAACTGCAAATGTACCCCAGGGAAAATGATGTGGATGATAGATAATTAAAAATCGTTGGCAAGCATAACGTGCAATGCTTCCAAGGCCACCACCTAATCCAACTAATAATATATTTTTAATCATCAATTATTTCAAATTATCCGATTGGGGAATATTGTTTGTCAATGTATTCAAATCGTGTTGGTATAAATACTTCAAATCAACCAACCATATATTATTCTTTTTTACAATTTTTAGAGAATCATGATCGTTTTTATATGAATTTGAATAAATAAAAATAGTTGTTGAGTCGTTTACAGGTTGTACTTTAAATATATTGATAGACGCCATACGGTAACCTGCTTTTGTGTCAAGATCCAATCGTTGATAATTTCGCTCAGCTACATCTAGAAAATTTGTATTGGTAGAATCGGACAACATAAATTTTCTGGCTTCATTGTATTTTCCGTCCAGTGCTGCCCTAATAAATTTATTGGCCACATTTAAATCATCGTCTGCATCTGTAGATTTATTATTTCCGGAACAGGAAGATAAAACGAAGACGGACAGTAAGAGTATGAAATAAAATGGTTTATTCATTTTACAAAGTAAGTATTTTATTATTTAAGAGACCTAAACAAAAAGACCTGCTTTATAGGCAGGTCTTTTATTATCAATTGTTGAAGTCCATTATTGTTCTTTTGTTTTTTCCAGTTCTTTCATCAGTTCTTTTGCTTTTTCCAGATCTTCTGGCTTAATATTTTTCAACATCTCCTTTGCTTTTTCCATAGCATCAGTCAAAGAGTCCATGCTAGGCAGCTTATTCAAGTCAATATTGTTTCCGGTGCTGTCAGTTTGATCGCCATTTGTAGATGGGAAATTGTCAGAATCGCCGGCTTGATTCATTCCCATTTTCATTAAAGTACTCATGCTGAAATCTACTTTCCATTCGCCACCTTCTTTTACCAACGGAAACTCAAAAGGTTCTTTTCCTTTTGCAGGATTAGTAACGGCTACGGTTGCTTTATCGCCATCAATTTTGGCATCGCCAAATGTCATTTTCTTAAAATCTGCTGTTGGGTCTTTTTCTTCTGCGCCGCCCATCCCTTTCATTTTCTCGGCAGCTTCCATTCCTTTTTTCATCATATCCAATGTGCCTTTGCTGTCTTTTGTTGCCAGCTTAGCAGCACCATCAATATCTTTTTTAGACATTCTTTCAAAGAAGGTTGTAAGTATTACTTTAGGATCGTTGGCAACGCTATCCTTGCCTTTACATCCTATAAAAATTGGAGCAACAAATGCTACCACTAAGAAAAATCCAAAGATTTTTTTCATAATCATTTTTTTTGTTGAAGTATTGGTTTGAGGTGCAAAAGTATTATTTGCTTTTCTATTTATTGAAATTTTCTTTTGATACGATCATGGCTTTTTTATAAAGGAAAAGATCGTCGGTTGTTACACCAAAGGGTAAAGTGTCCATATTCACATATGGCACTAGATTGCCATTAGTTGCATTGTTAAGAGATTTATAAACAAACTCGGCACAGTACATACGGTCGTCCGATTTAAAATTGAAAAACAGATCAAATTTAATTCCGATATTATAATATTGTTGAACCACATTAGTGAGCCGGTGAATTTGTATACTGTCCAGCGGATATCGCCATGCACCTATTGCATTGTTCTCAGTTGGATTTGCAAAACTGTCAAGAGTCTGACGCATCAGCTTCTGGCTTGGATTGTAAACACCGCCAAGCGCATGATACACATAAGGAACGTTGTTTTCAATAAGCACAATTCCGCAATGAGAATAGGAAGTATCGGTTCGGTTAAAACTTCTTGCTGCCCTGCTTACTTCATCATTGCCGCTTCTAAAAATGAGGTCTCCACTGTGAAGCCGTTTTTTTAAACTGTCAATTTTATGAAAAGCGGATTTTAGATATGTATTATCTTTTGTTGAGGTATCTTGATTTTGGCGGCATGCTGCAAAAAATAAAAACAGGGATAAAAAGAACCATAATTTTCTTTTCATCCCTGCAAGGTAAAGATTTCTAAAATGCACCATACATTATTCAGGAAACAACTGGGCCAATACCAAATTATTTCTTCTCTTGCTCTCTGTTTTCCGATTCGTGTTCTTTGGTATATGCTCTTAGAATGTGCTTCACTAAGCGGTGGCGAACTACATCTTCTTCATCCAGTTCAATATGAGCAATACCTTCTATGTTTTTTAAAATTCTTACAGCTGTTACCAATCCGCTACGCTGGTGGCGGGGCAAATCTACCTGCGTCATATCGCCTGTAATTATTGCTTTTGCATTTGCACCAATTCTGGTAAGAAACATTTTTAATTGAAGGTGGGTAGCGTTTTGTGCTTCATCTAAAATGATAAAGGCATTGTCAAGTGTACGACCACGCATATAGGCCAATGGAGCAATTTCAATAGTGCGGGTGGTCATATAGTATCCAAGTTTGTCGGCAGGTATCATATCATCCAGCGCATCGTATAATGGACGCAGGTAGGGATCAATTTTTTCTTTAAGATCTCCGGGAAGGAAGCCTAGACTTTCTCCTGCCTCTACTGCGGGCCGGGTGAGTATTATTTTTTTGACCTGTTTATTTTTTAATGCTCTCACAGCCAGCGCAACAGCCGTATAAGTTTTACCTGTACCGGCAGGGCCAATTGCAAATACAATATCATTTTTTTCTGCTTCAGCAGCCAGCTTTTTTTGGTTGGCGGTACGAGCCCTTACCGATTTTCCGTTAGGGCCAAATACCAATACTTCACTTGGGTTGCGCTCTGTAAAATGGTCAACGGCTTCTGCATCATCTCCACCCAATACCTGCTCAAAATAGTTTTCACTCATGTGACCATTTCGTTCCAGATAAGAAACGATAAGTTCTATTTTTTCACGAGCTGATTGAATATGCTCGGGGGCGCCACTTAGTTTAAGCTGTGTGCCACGAGAAAGGATTTTAAGAAGGGGGAATTTCTTTTTTAAAATGTCAAGTTTGCCGTTGTTTACTCCAAAAAATTCAATAGGGTTTACGGTTTCGAGGTTAATAATTGTGTCTGTCAATTCACTAATGTTTGGTTTCAAAAAGCCGGCGAAGGGTGGTACCGGATTTATTTTCCGAAGAATTTCTTCGGAGCGTCATCCCTTTTAAATAGGGAAGCTTCACCCTCACTGTTCAATATTAATTATGAATTTGGATACTACCTAAAGTTAATTATTCACAGTTGTGGATACGATTTCTTAATCAGGAGAAGCAATGTGCCGATTTGGATATTGCGAAGAAATACATACATCAGCTTTAAAACCCGAATATCCTTCATTAATTATTGGACTTAAAAATATTTACCTCTTAAAGCTTCTATTATTAAATTATGATCTTCAAAATCGCGAAGCCCGGAAACTGTGATAGTGGCAATCATACCTGTGTTCTTTACAAAAATGGGGATAGAACCACCTTTTGCTATAAAGTCTTTTTCATCCAGACCAAATGGTTTTTCCAAAGTCATATTGCCTTGAATTAAGTCGTTTTTTACAGCTAATGAACTCTCTTCAAATTGTTTTGCAACATTTGCTTTTCTTCTTAGCCAATTGTGTTTATCTGCCGGCAGATTGTCGTCTATGAAAAAGAATACAGTTTGATTCAGCCTACAGACTTCTACAGCAATATGTTGATTTCGACTTTTTGCTAAGTCAACAATTGCCAATCCCATTTTAAGCGCAATGCTGTTTGAAAAGCTGTCAAGCTCAATCCTTTTTAATATGTCATTTTCTGTTTGATGCTGTTGTGCCATTATTTTACTACTTTATTTCTTAAAAAAAGTGAGAACGAAAAATCTTATGTCTTTTAAATTATTTGCCTATTGGATTGTAAGCAAATAAACAAAATTTTAGAATAGTGTTAGTATCATATATTGTTTTTTGATATTTGTCAATCATCACATTAAAGAAACTGCTCCTTGTTAAGTATTTCAAAAGATTGCAAAAAACATTATGTAAAACCATAAAGAAGTACAAATTTTGCTGCTGGTTTAGCCGCCTGACTAATTGATGAATAAACAATTTTTTCTTTTACTCCTTTTAATACTGTTGTCTGCCCTTTCGTATGGGCAGCTTTACAAACTTTCAGGAATTGTAACCGATAAAAATAAAGATCAGCTAGCCCTTGCCAGCGTTGAAATTAAAGAACTGAAAAAAGGTACTATCAGTAAAGATGATGGCAGCTTTAATTTTTTTCTTGAAAGAGGGAAATACACTCTCGTTGTAAGTATGATGGGTTACCAGCCTATTGTGCGTATTGTTTTTATTAATAATGAAGACGTAGTGGAAAATGTATTGATGGAAGAAAGCGAATCCTCCACTCTGGGCGAAGTTGTAGTAAAAGCTAAAATACGAGACAGGGCAGAGGAATTGATAAGAAACGTTGTTCGTTCGAAGGGAGTCATTTTAGATGCAATAGGTTCTTATTCTTTCAATGCATATATCAAAGCATTTCAATTAGATTCTGGTATTACCAAAAAGAAACTGGACGATACGTTGCTATCAAATACAGATTTTTCAGGAATGGGGCTTACTGAGATTGCGCTACATGTAGATAAAAACACAAATGGTGAAATGAAGGAAGAAAGAATGGGTGTAAGCAAAAGAGGGAAATCTGAAAATCTGTTTTATCTGACAGCAACTGATGGAGATTTTTATTTATATGGTAACCTGATAAACACACCACCGGTTTCAAAAATTCCATTTATCTCACCTCTCAGTAATGCAGGTTTGATAGCTTACCGATTTAAAACGTTGAGTATTGACCGAAACATCAAACCAAAAGTATATACCATAGCCATAAGACCTCGACAGTTGAGTAATGCCGTAATAGAAGGGGAAATAAAAATACAGGACAGCACCTGGAATGTGCTAAGTGCCGAATACCGACTTCCTCCGGCACACATGCCCGAGTATGATTATATGGAAGTAAAGCAACAGTACGAAAAAGTAGGTGATACTGCCCGAATGATCAGCAGACAGCAATTTATTTACTATACAAAAACCAAAAAAGGCAAACTGTATGGTGAAACTACAGTGAACTATTCAAACTATGAATTAAAGAAAAACTTTAAAAAAGGATTTTTTGGCAATGAAGTAAGTACGACAACTATTCAGGCTTATGAGAAAGATTCAGTTTTCTGGAAATCGGTAAGAAAAGAACCCTTGTCAAAACAACAAGAGTTATATGCCAAATATCAGGATAGCGTGTATGCCTATCAGCATAGCGAAGCGTATCTTGATTCTATTGACAGGGTATTGAATAAAATTACCTGGAAGAAAATGTTGCTTTTTGGTCAAATTTTTAATGACCATAAGAAAGAACGTATGTGGATACTGCCTCCCATTACTTCATTGATTCAGCCCATTTCATTTGGCGGTGCCCGTTTGCATCTTTCTGGTGCATATAGAAAAACCTATCCCAACAGGAAAACGCTTTCTTTAGAAGCGGATTTAAGTTATGGATTTCGAAATAAAGATGTAAATGGAATGGTAAGTGTGGAAAGGCTTTACAATCCATTTAACCGTGGAAAGTTTAAAATAAGTGCAGGCAGAAATTTTGAATTTATTTATGCTGGCGATGCCTGGGTGAATGTGTTGAAGCGAAGTAATATTTATTTAAATAATGTGGTAGAGATAGGACACGAGTTACAAATATTTAATGGTGTTCATTTGTTTAATAATCTGCAAGTAGCATTTCGCCGCTCGGTAGCACATTATAAAGTAGGTACTAATACCAACAGTATTTTTGGAATACACAATGAACCTGCTATTGATTTCGATTCTTACAACGCTACTTACAACGAAGTGAAATTATACCTCACACCCAAGTTGAAATATATTAGAGATGCTAAAGAAAAAATATTTTTGGGGTCCAAGTGGCCCACTTTTTATGGCATCTGGCGAAAAGGATTACCTAAGCTTTTTAAAAGTGAAATAGATTTTGACTATTTGGAATTTGGGCTGATACAAACCATCAATTTTGGAGTGTTAGGCAATACTTCCTATATCGTAAAGTCAGGCGATTTTCTGAACACGAAAGATTTGAGAGTGATAGACTACCGCTATATGCGTCGTGGTGATCCATTGTTGTTTCAAAATCCGCAGAAATCTTTTCAGGCTTTAGATTCTACTTTTCCTGTTTTCAAAAGATATTATCAGGGAAATATTGTGCATGAGTTCAATGGTTTTTTGGTAAACAAAATTCCGTTTATGAAAAAATTGAAGCTTACAGAAATCGCCGGTGGTGGTTTTTTGATAGCACCCGAAAGAAATTTGAAATATCTTGAATTTTTTACGGGACTTGAAAGAGTCTTTAAATGGCCATTCAATCCTCTGGCAAGGGTGAAGTTGGGTGTTTATATTGTAGGCTCAGTTGCAAATAAGTTTAATAATCCTGTGCAATTTAAAATTGGATTGACCACCTGGGACCGGTTTAAGAATGCGTGGCGTTGATCACAATTTTTTGCCTTAGATGTCTGTTAATTTATCACCACCTCGCTACAATTTTAAAATTAATTAATCTGGGTGTTAGCCGGTTGGGCAATAAATAAACAGTATTTGAAAAATCTTTTATAAAAAGATAAGATATGGTATTTGCACGGTCAATGATATTGAACACTTCCAGACTTGCCCAAATAGAATTAAAACTGCGGAAAGGAGAATGACTACGGCGTCGGCTTCGGTCTTCGTCTAATAGCAATGCACTAAAACCAACATCGCACCTAATGTAGGGTTCTATTACAGCTCCATTACGATACTTAACTGCATTGGGAATATTGTATGGCATATTCGTGCCATATAAAAGATTGATGTAGGCTTTAAAATTTTTATTGGTTGCTAAATAGTCGGAAGCATACAATCCGAATGTAATTCTTCTATCAGTAGGGCGGCGCAGCCAGCCTACATCATACCTTACACTATCCACAGGTATCTGGTCTGTACTTTGTGCTGTTATGAATTCGCCTGCGGCGTTTTTATAACGGAAATAATGATCGCCATTTAAATCTTCCGCAGTTTTCATAATGCCGATGCTAATCCAGCTTTCAGCATCCTGTACCAGCTCACCATGCAAACGCATTTCTACACCCGCTGCATAGGCCTTAGCCATATTTTCTCCAAAATACCTGATACGAACATTGTCAATATCATAAGGAACAACATCCGTCATATTCTTATAATAGGCTTCAGTAGTCCATCGCATAGGTCTACCGCCAATGCCTATAAAATTGTAATCAAAACCGGCAACAGCCTGCCAGCTTTTTTGAGATTTTAAATTAGTATTTACGGTGCCATCATATCTTCTCAACTCACGATAAAAAGGGGGTTGTATATACATGCCCGCTGCTGTACGAAAAACGATATCAGATTTCCATTTTGGTTTCCAACTAGCGCCAATACGTGGAGATATTACAAACTCCTTGTTCAATGCATTATAGTTGAAACGGGTGCCAATGGTAAGAGTAGCAGATCGGCTGGAGTCTTTGCCCATCAAAATATTGTCTTGAATAAATCCCGAAAATTTATTGACTTCGAGTAGTGCGTTTGATTTTATTACTTTACTCAGTTGCAGCATATTTGGCTGATAGGGAATTGCATAGCCAGCGGAATCCTGAAATTCCCATTCATTTAATTTGTCTTTAATGTGTGTATTATCAAATCCCACTCCCCATTGTATTGCATGTTTGCCTGCATCATAATATCCTTTGTGCGAAACATTCCAATTGGTAATGTTTAAATCATTTCTTGCCCAGTTTTGAAAAACACCTGCACCCAGTGGATTGATGATAAGCCCATAAGTGGCATTGCGTTTATCAAAATCTCTTTCCCCAAAAAGATATGCGCCGGTGATATCAATATTTTCCTCTTCGTTGTTTTCAAAACGGGAAACCAGCCATTTTAACTTCAAACGACGATTTACTGTATTTGTCAATGAAAAGCCAGCCATTCCTGTTTGATATGCATCTTTTTCGCGGCCATCAAAATTGATATCAACACCAATTGTTGCACTGAAAAAAGGAGAAAATACGGAAGTGGTTAACTGGCTATATTCAGGTATTAATGTAAATTTTGTTTTTGAAATATTTGCAAGCAATTCTGCATACCATTTTGGCGACAACTGATAAGTAAACAATGCCTGAAAGTCGGATGATGAAGGAACATAATTACCCTTTGTGTCCTGTTTGCTTAATAGATTTTTATTACTCCGGTTTCTGGCACCAACTAGATATGTAAACTTAGAATTTTTAGAAACGCCTTCTAAATGAACGCCTTGTTCCAAAATGCTGATATATGCTGAGCCGCCAAAGTTTTTTGGTTTCTTGTATTGAATATCCAATACGCTACTCATTTTATCGCCGTACTTCGCTTGAAAACCTCCATTGTAGAAATTAATATTTCTAACCATTTCGGGATTTATAAAACTCAACCCTTCCTGTTGTCCGCTTCTTACCAAATAAGGACGAAAAATTTCAAAATCATTTACATAAATCAGGTTCTCATCAAAACTACCGCCACGTACCGAATATTGAGAGGTGAGCTCGTTATTACTTCCTACAAAAATTTTAATTAAACTTTCTACTCCTGTTACAGCGGAAGGCAGGTTTAGAATGGTTTTTGGATTGGGTCGAATAAGGCCCGCTTCTCTTCTGTCACGCTGATCGGTAACAACCACTGGTGTCAAAGTTGTTTCGCCTTTTTCTAAACGAATGGTTACGCTTTCTTCTTCACCTTCGTTGAGTAGAAAATTTTTTTGCTCGCCCCTGCGCCCTGTGTAGGTAAACAGGAGTGCGAATGCTTTATTAGCAACTACGCTTATTCTGAAAAGCCCCGAATCGTTTGTTACAATTCCTTTTGACTGTCCTAATATAATTACTGATACACCTGATAATGGTTTTTCATTATCATCAACCACCTTGCCTGATACAAAAGCGATTTTTTTCTGAGCAATAGAAAAAATGGTAAACAGTAAGCTGCAGCTTAGTATTAGTATTTTCCGGTAGGTTGTCTTCATAAAAGGAATCCGGAACAAGATACGATTTATATGTTTTTCAATTTTGAAATTGTATCCTTTGGATTGGCAGATTTAAAAACTGTATTGCCTGCCACCAATACATCCGCACCGGCAGCAACAATAGATGAAGCATTTTCAAGCGTAACGCCGCCGTCAATTTCAATAAATACATTTAAATTTCTTTCGTTAATCAGGGTACGCAGTTGCTTTATTTTGGTCAATGTATGTTCAATAAATTTTTGTCCACCAAAACCCGGGTTTACGCTCATCATACATACAAGATCTATATCGCCCAATACATCGCTTAACTCACTTACTGGTGTATGTGGGTTGATGGCTACACCGGCTTTCATGCCCAACGATTTTATTTGTTGTATGTTTCTGTGCAAGTGCCGACAGGCTTCAATATGGACAGATAAGTGGTCGGCACCGGCGTTTTTAAATTGTTCAGCATATTTTTCAGGTTCTTCAATCATTAGATGAACATCGCAAACCTTTGAAGTTGCTTTTCTGAAATATTCCACAATCATGGATCCAAAACTGATGTTGGGTACAAAGCGGCCATCCATTACATCCAAATGATACCAATCTGCATCACTTTCATTTAACATGGCACAGTCGGATTGCAAGTTTAAAAAATTTGCAGAAAGCAGTGAAGGAGCTATCAGTGGCATTGTGAATAATTTTAAGTGCAATTTACAATGAGATTTATTTTATCTGGTGTTTTAATGTACAGATTATTATTTTGATAATCTATCCATAGCTTCTTTTGCCTCTGTAAATGTTTTATCAAGTTCAAATGCCCTGCGATAGTTTACCGATGCATTTGACAAATCGCCCATCGCCTCCCTGCACTTACCAATCCAGAAATAAGCATCAGGAAAAGTGGACTTGATTGAGGCGGCCAATTCTGCTGTTTTCAATGCGTCGTCATATTTTTTCTCTTTGTATTGAATTTTTGCTTTTTCAATATAGGCATTTAGAAATTGGTAATTTTTTTGGATTGATATATTAAACTGTTCAATGGCTTTTGAATTTTCATCACGATTGGAAAAATATATTCCCTTGAGATAATATGGCTCAGCATGCAAGCCAAGTGAGTCTTTCCTGATCAATGAATCACATAGTGCAAGCACTTTCGGGTTTTCGGTTTCGGCGTATTGATTGGCCAGTGCATAATTAAGCTCCAGATCAAATGGTGTAAGTGCATAAGCTTGTTCAAGTATTTTTATTGATTCAGTTGTATTATCATCATTAAAAAGCAAATCAGCTTTTAGCTTCAATACATCTACCTGACTGGGAGCCGTTGCCAAAATGCGATTACAAGCTTGAATGGCGGAATCGGTTTCGCCTTTGGCCTGATAGGCTTTGGCTAATGTGAGTTGCAACATCAGACTATTGGGAATTAGCTTTAAAGCATTATCTAAAAAAACTAAAGCAGAATCTGGTTTAGATTCTAAAAAAAGATTGCTGATGCCCAGTGCATATCGTTCTTCTTTTTTCAACGACCATGCCTTTTGAAAATCAGCTAGTGCAGGTTCGGGATAATTATTTGTATTTAACAACACTGCTCTTTTAAAATATAGGAAATCTTCATTTGGTTCATCCTTTATACTATCTGTAAGCCCTGAAAATGGCGGTTGACTTAGCAAATCAGCATAAGGTGACAGTACTGAATCGTTATCATTGCAACTGCTGATTAATGTCAGTAGAAAGAGTAGGGGTGTTAATATTTTTGCGTCTGTTTTAAGAGTAAATGTCATTTGACAAAATTAGAGCAAATAAAAATCGGAGAGATGACATTTGTCTGACAAAATAAGATTTTAACGAAAATATCTTTGCGCCACTTTATAAATCAGAAATATGAACCGTTTTTTAGTAACACTTTCGTCTTTAGTTTTTATTGCTACATTTTATTCCTGTACTACTCAGGCCTCAGCAAAGCAATCTACAGTTGCATCAAATGATACCATTCTTTATCCTGAAGAAAAACATTTGGCAAATGTGCAGCAGTTGACTTTTGGAGGAGATAATGCTGAAGCGTATTTTAGTTTTGATGGGAAATGGATCATCTTTCAAAGAACCAGTGCAAAAAACGGAATTCCCTGTGATCAGATGTTTATTGGTAAATTACCTAAGCCCGGTAAAAAATTTGAATATAAAATGGTGAGCACAGGTAAAGGCAGGGCCACTTGTGGCGCTTTTACCAAAGATGGAAAACATGTAATTTATGCTTCAACGCATTTGGGTGCCGATACCTGCCCGCCTGTTCCTGATAGAAAAAAATATGGTAATCGATATATCTGGCCTTTGTATAACTCGTATGATATTTTTATGGCTGATCTGAATGGTAAAATTGTAAAACAGCTTACACATTCAAAAGGATATGATGCGGAAGCAACACTGAGTCCTGATGGAAAAAAAATGATTTATACCAGTGATAAAGAGGGCGATTTAGAATTATACATCATGGATATTGAAACAGGAAAAGAAATAAGGGTAACTCATGAACTGGGTTATGATGGTGGGGCCTGGTTTAGCCCCGATGGCAAAAAAATCATTTGGAGAGCCAGCAGGCCAAAAACTGAAGCTGCGATAAAAGAATACAAAGAGTTATTAGCTGAAGATTTAGTGGCACCTACTAATATGGAAGTATATGTTGCAAATGCCGATGGCAGTAATGTAAAACAGGTAACGAGTTTTGGTCAGGCTAATTGGGCACCTAGCTTTTTCCCCGATAGTAAACGTATAATTTTTGCCAGCAATCAGGAATACAAGCGTGGATTTCCATTTAATCTTTATGCAATCAATGAAGATGGAAGCGGTTTTGAAAAAATAACACACGAAAAAATATTTGATGCCTTCCCTATGTTTTCTCCAAATGGGAAGAAAGTAATTTTTTGTAGCAACAGGAATAATGGAGGCACGCATGATACGAATATTTTTCTTGCCGATTGGTTAGAATAATAGTTGTAAATGAATATCAAGTTGTAGATTTGAGTTTTAAATAACTGATTATGGAAACCGGAATGCTGCATTTGCATAATATTCTAAGATGGGTCATTATTGTTTTATTGTTGGTTACAATTTATCAGGCATTTGCTAAGAAACAGGCCATTAAAAGCAGCAGCCTTTGGCTTATGATAGCTGCACATACGATGCTGCTAATTGGAATTTATCAGTTATTACTGGGACGATTTGGTATTTTAAATACAACATTGCCAGAGGGAGTAAGTCTTATGAAAAGTTCTTTCTTCCGTTTTTATTGGGTGGAGCATCCGCTATTGATGTTTGCTGCTATTGCTTTAATTACTGTTGCAAGAAGCAGAGCGAAAGTGCTTAACTATAAAAGCGCTGGTTGGTTGCTTCTTTCTGCACTAATTTTTATTATAGTTGCTATTCCCTGGCCTTTCAGAGGCGAAAGTATAGGCAGACATTTATTCCCTGGAATGTAAAATTGAGTTTTGGAATTTGATTTTCATCTCAACGAATTCTATACAGCGATTATCCTCTAATAAATATAGCTATCAGAGATTACACAATGTAAACTGCTCCTTCAAGTGCAAGTTCAGTGTTTGGGAAAATTTCTCTTGCTTCTTTTTCAAATGCTTCAAGTGTATCATATTTGCTACTGAAGTGACCGATAAGTAATTTTTTCACCTTTGCTTTTTGGGCAATCAGTGCTGCTTGTTTGGTGGTTGAGTGAAAACGACTTTCAGCCCTTTCTCTAAGATTATCAAGGTAGGTGGTTTCATGATAAATCATATCTGCATTTGTAATATGGGGGATTAATGATTCATCATATTTTGTATCAGCACAAAAAGCATATTTCTTTCCAACTTCATTCGCTTCCGTTACCCATTCGTTTTTAATTATATCCCCGGCTTTATTGGTATAATCATCACCTTTTTTCAGTCTTTCATAAAATGCCGTAGGAATTTCATAAGATCTGGCTTTCTCGGGAATTAATTTCCTGGAAATTTTTTTTTCTTCAAAGGAAAAACCGTAACACTCAATTCGGTGATTGGTTTTAAAACATTTAATAGTTAATTTATCTGTGTCAACTAACGTATCCGGTTTATTGATGGTATGTATGAATAAATTATAAGGTAGTGTTGTGTCAGCAACCTTTAGTTGTATTTCAATAATTTCTTTAAGAGGCGAAGGGCCATATATATGTAAATCCTGTTGATGGCTTAGCAAGCCAAAACTGTTTATAAGACCAATTAATCCGAAATAATGATCGCCGTGTAAATGTGAAATAAAAATATGTGAGATTTTGCTACGCCTGATTTTGTAATTAATCATTTGAATTTGGGTGCCTTCTCCACAATCGACCAGATAGTTGGCGCCATCAATAGTAAGAACCTGACTGGTGGGATGCCTGTCAAATGCAGGTACGGCAGAATTATTGCCCAAAATGGTAACAGCAAACATGAACCAGCCGGTTTTTGGTGAATGTGTTTTTTAAAGACTATTGCAAAATCAAAATAGCTGCATTGTTATTTATACTTATCCATTTGGGTCATCTTCTCCAAACATTTCTCTTTCCATCTCCTCCATTTGTACAATATCCCAGGCTTCACTTTCGGTTGGTGTTACATTCATTAGCTCTAGAAATTCGTTTTCGTCTAAAAATTGCTCGACTATTGGTTGCAGATTGCAAATGACAAATGAGGCGCCATTTTCATAAAACAATTGTTGAGTTTGCACTAATTTCTCTGCCGCTGTCAATTCAATTTCGGAAACTGCAGCTAAGTTCAAAACCACATTTTTAACTTCTTCTTTTAAGAAAGCAGGGATTTGAACGGCCATATCGTCAGCTATTGAGGCAGAAATTTGGGATTCGGATAGAGTAATGACATGAAATTTCTCTTTGGTATCTGATTTGATTATCATGTATTGCAGGTTTTGAAAGTTTTAATAGTTGTGTAAAAAAGTGAAAATTGAAATGCTATACAACTAAAATTATCAACAATCCGTTTATAATTGTGAGACGATTGAATCCAAATTTATTCATTAATATTGTGCTACAACCAATTATCTAATTATGGATAATAATTTTTCAACACAGGTAAAAGAAATTATATCGTTCAGCAGGGAAGAAGCCTTAAGGTTGGGTAATGATTTTATCGGCACCGAACATTTGTTACTGGGGCTTATCAGAGAAGGGGAAAATACTGCTATACGAATTTTGAAAAGTTTTAATGTGGACTTGTACGAGTTACGCAAAGAGGTAGAAAATGCCGTTAAAGATAAAACGGGAAAGAATATTGCCAATATAAACAGTTTGCCCCTTACAAAGCAGGCTGAAAAAGTTATACGTGTAACGGTACTTGAATCCAAAGCATTGAAAAGTGCTACTGTAGAAACTGAGCATCTATTGCTTTCTATTTTAAAGAACAAAGAAAATATTGCCACCCAGATTTTAAATCAATTTGATGTGGACTATGATTTATTCCGTCAAGAACTGGGGATTGCAAAACCAAATGACCCTCAAGCAGAGTTTACAGATGAAAATGATGATGATTTTGATGAAGAGAAAAAGTATGCTCAATCAAAAAGTGGCAGTAAGCAATCGGGTGCAGCAAAAAGCAAAACGCCTGTACTGGATAATTTTGGTAGAGATATTTCCAAACTTGCAGAAATGGGGGCACTGGATCCAATAGTGGGTCGTGAATCTGAGATCGAAAGAGTTTCACAAATACTTTCACGTCGCAAAAAGAACAACCCTATACTTATAGGTGAGCCCGGTGTGGGTAAAACCGCCATTGTTGAGGGGCTTGCATTGCGTATTGTTCAAAGAAAAGTATCAAGAGTATTGTTTGACAAAAGAGTTATTTCTCTTGATTTGGCTGCTTTGGTGGCAGGTACCAAATACCGTGGCCAGTTTGAAGAAAGAATGAAAGCGATCATGAATGAGCTTGAAAAAAACCGTGATGTCATTCTTTTTATAGATGAGTTGCATACCATTGTAGGTGCCGGTGGTGCCAGTGGTTCACTGGATGCCAGTAATATCTTTAAACCAGCACTGGCCCGTGGTGAATTGCAATGTATAGGTGCCTCCACTTTGGATGAATACCGTATGTATATTGAGAAAGATGGAGCACTTGATCGCCGTTTTCAAAAAGTAATTATAGATCCACCCAGCGTAGATGATACGATTCAAATCTTAAATAACATTAAATCGAAATATGAAGATTATCATAATGTGAATTATGATAATGAAGCTATTGATGCTTGTGTAAAACTGAGCGATCGCTATATTACAGATCGCTTGTTGCCAGATAAAGCGATTGATGTAATGGATGAAGTAGGTGCACGAGTACATTTAAAAAATATCAATGTACCGCAAAACATTGTTGACCTGGAGCAGAAGATTGAAGACGTAAAGAACGAAAAGAACAGGGTAGTAAAAAGTCAAAAGTTTGAAGAGGCCGCTTCCTTGCGAGATAAAGAGAAAAGATTTCAGGAAGACTTGGAAAAAGCAAAGGCACAATGGGAGGAAGAAAGTAAACATAAGCGTTTCCCGATTGGTGAAGAAGATATTGCTGAAGTAGTAAGTATGATGACTGGCATACCCGTAAAACGAATGGTGCAGGCCGAAACAGAGAAGCTACGCAAAATGGCTGTCGATATGAAGGAAATGGTAATTGGTCAGGATGAGGCTATTTCTAAAGTGGTAAAAGCAATTCAACGCAACCGAGTAGGATTGAAAGATCCCAAAAAACCAATTGGTAGTTTCATTTTTCTTGGCCCTACGGGAGTAGGAAAAACAGAGCTTGCCAGAGCTCTTGCTCGTTATATGTTTGATAGTGAAGATTCGCTCATTCGTATTGATATGAGTGAGTATATGGAAAAATTTACTGTGAGCCGTTTGATAGGAGCACCTCCGGGATATGTAGGATACGAAGAAGGCGGACAACTTACTGAAAGAGTACGACGCAAACCGTATAGTGTAATTCTGTTGGATGAAATTGAAAAAGCACATCCGGATATTTATAATATTTTGTTGCAGGTGTTGGATGATGGCCAGTTGACAGATGGACTTGGCAGAAAAGTAGATTTTAAAAATACTTTAATCATTATGACATCCAATATTGGGGTGAGACAGTTGAAAGATTTTGGAAGTGGCGTTGGATTTACAACTTCAGCACGACTCGAAAATGAAGATGAAGCAAACAAAGCTGTCATAGAAAAAGCATTGAAAAAAACTTTTTCACCAGAATTTTTGAACCGAATTGATGATGTAGTAATCTTTAATAGCCTTTCAAAAGAAGATATCTTCAATATTATTGATATTTTGATGAAAGGTGTAACTAAGCGATTGACTAATCTGGGTTTCAGTTTGGAACTTTCTGAATCTGCAAAATCATTTCTGGCCGATAAAGGCTATGATCAACAGTTTGGTGCTCGCCCATTGCACCGAGCCATTCAAAAATATCTGGAAGATCCATTGGCAGAAGAAATATTAAATATGAATGTAAAGCAGGGAGATGTATTGGTAGCAGATGCGGATGCCGAAAAAAATAAACTTTATTTCTCCTTGAAGTCAAAATCAGAAGAAAAGTCTCAAGCCTGAAATTAAAATAATAAATAGTGGAAAGGAGTGTTTGTAATCAAACACTCCTTTTACTTTTGCAAAAGGTATGAGTAAAAAAATTATCATTACGATTGATGGGTGGAGTAGCTGTGGTAAAAGTACTTTGGCAAAGCAGTTGGCAAAAGCGTTATTCTATTTATATGTGGACAGCGGTGCAATGTACCGTGCAATTACACTTTATTTTTTGCGAAATAATGTGGATCTGGATGAGAAAAAGGAGATAAAAGAAGCTTTAAAACAAATCAATCTTGAATTTATTGTAAATCTAAAGAGTCAGATAAGTGAAATGCACCTGAATGGCGAAAATGTTGAGTACCTGATAAGAGATTTGTTAGTGGCTGAAAAAGTTAGTGATGTAGCTGCTGTAAAGGAAGTAAGGGAATTTGCTGTAGCACAACAACAAAAAATGGGAGATAAAAAGGGGATTGTAATGGATGGACGAGATATTGGAACAACAGTATTTCCAAACGCAGAATTGAAAATTTTTATGACCGCAGATAGTGCTGTAAGGGTGGAAAGGAGATTTAAAGAATTATTTGAAAAAAATCCCAATATCACTATTGAGGAAGTGAAAAATAACCTTGAAATGAGGGATTATATTGACTCCAATAGAGAAGTTAGTCCTTTAAGAAAAGCAGCAGATGCCATGATTCTGGATAATACACAACTAACAGAGAAACAACAATTTGAAAAAGCTATGGAATGGGTAAGTTCTCTGCTCAATAATAAATATTCATAAATGCTTGCAAATTAGAAATTTCGAAATTAGTTTTGTCTTTCGAATTCCTCAACGAATCGTCCACAATCCTTTAATAAGACCGGTTTCTATTATCCCTCATGAATGACTTTTTCTAAGTCCTTCCTATTTTGAATGCCACAAGGTCCTCACTATGGAATCACCAAAAAAATTTTTGGATGAATCCGTTCCTTATGTGTTGTTGTAACAAGCCAACACAATTGGAATATTTTTTAACATAAACCACCTTGAGCATGAAAAAATTTTCTTTACTTATCCTGATTGCTGTATTTATTACGGCATCAGCCGCTGCCCAAATAACATTTGGTAGCAGCAGTTCAAACACATCAACATCCGCTAGTTTAAACATTAGCAAACCCTCCGGCGTTTCGGAAGGTGATGTGATGATTGTTAATATAGTTCAACGCAATAACGGAACAACGGCTCCTTCTTTATCAGGATGGACGCCTATTTCAAATGGTGTTATTGATGGAGGCACTACTATGGGAGCTTTACTCTATAAAGTTGCCGGAGCCGCTGAGCCCTCAAGTTATACATTTGCTTTAGGTACAGGAGCCAACAATAATGTGGGAACAATTGCTTCATTTTCGGGAGTTGATGTGTCAGGCCCTACACCATTTGATACACCTCCTGGAAGTTTATCTTTAAGTAGTACTACTAGTCTTACTGCTACTGCGGCTGGAATTTCTACAAATTCTACTAATGCTGCCGTAGTCATGTTTGCAATGCTCAATGATAATAAGTCTATGTCTAGTTGGAGTACAACAAGCCCTGGTTCACTTACTGAAATATATGAAGATCAATACAATGGTTCTGGTAGCAATGATTTAACAGTAGGTGCTGCTATGGAAATAAAATCATCTAATGGAGCCACTGGTAATGGAACCGTTACACTTGGAGGTTTTTCGAGTATGCGATGGGGTGCAATGTTAATTGCGCTGAAACCTGCACCTTATGCAACATTATCTCCTTCTGCAACTCAAATAATTAATATTGGTGGTACAGTAAACTTTACAGCTGCAGCCAATGATTTTGGTGGTAGTGGCAATTATACTTATACATGGACGGCTACAGGGGCTACAATACCCGGGTCAAACCCTGATGCTATTGCAGGAGCAAGCAATTCAAAAACATTAAGCTTCCCTACTGCAGGTACCTATTCTGTTTTTGTTAGCATTGATCGCAGTGGTTCCGCATCAGCAACTACAAATGTTACTACCGTAGAAGTACTTCCTCCTCCAAACTCACCTGTTGGTTGTAATGGTCAATTTTTTATTAGTCATGGAAACGACGGAGATGCAAGCTCAACAACCTCAATGAAAAGTCTTTCATTTTCTGGAAGTACAATCACCGCAAATAATTTTAGTACAAACCCAACTGGCATTGGCTTTAATGCACTCGGACTGAATCCAATAGATGGATACATGTACGGTGTAAGATATGCTCCTGCACACCTGGTTAAAATTGGTATTGGCACCCCTGGAAATGTAAACGACCTGGGCACAATTACAAATGCCAATCTTTCTTCCAGTGATCAGGTATTTGCCGGTTGTTTTGAAGCAAACGGTACCTATTATTTTGCCTCTACTGCAAATGAATTTTATAAAATTTCAGGAATTAACTCACCTACAGTAGTACTAACTGCAACGTATATTGGGTCATTTTCCTTGGGCTCAGATTATTTTATTGATTTAGCTATTGACCCTACCGATGGACAGATGTATGGTATTAGCGGAACCGGAAGCACAAAAACTCTTTATAAGATAAATAAAACTACCGGTGTTTTAACATCTGTAGGTGCCATAACTGGAAGTAATTATGTAGCTGCAATGTTTTTTGATGAAGTAGGTAACTTATTTGGATATCGTGCTGATGGGACATTCCAAAAAATTAACAAAACGAATGCTGCTCAAGCCTCTGCAGGAACGGGCCCTTCTTATTCTTTTGCTGATGGTTGTAGTTGTAGCTTCGGTAGGGTTTTCCATGACTTGGATTTTACTGCAACACCTGCAAATGAAGTTTGTCCTACAGCGATCAATCCTAATCCTTCTTTCCCATTAGTAGTATCGGTAACCAATCAATCGGCTACTCAACATACAGGACTCTCCTATACTTTAAATATCGGTGATCCAAAAAAGCGTTTTCGGTTTACAGAATCTGCTGCTACAATCAAGGCAAACCTGATTACAGCAGGGGTAGCTACCGCTGGTTCAACAGTTACACTTAGTACAGTGGCACCTGCTACTGGTACCAATTATAATAAAATAGTAGTTACCAATTTCCAAACCGGATTGGCAACACAAATACTTTCATTTACACTTCAGGCACAGCTTTATACATTAGGTGGCCCTTATGATCCGGTTCCTTTGCAGTCTGTAATTTCCGGATTGCCAGCAACACTTGGTAATACAGATCTTTCAAATGATCCAAGTACAATAGCGCCGGATGATCCAACTACAATTTCATTTTGTCCAAACATTACACTTCCTGTTAATTTGCTTTCATTTAATGCAAAAAGAAATGGCACAAATGCTCAATTGAGTTGGGCAACCGCATCGGAGCAGAATAACAAGGGATTCTATATTGAGAGAATGAGTAATGTAAGTGATGGATGGGAAGAAATTGGTTTTGTTGCTTCAACTGCATTAAATGGCACCAGCTCACAGCAAATTTCTTACAGCTATAATGATCCAAATGATAGTAAGACTGTTACACAATACAGACTGCGTCAGGTTGATCTTGATACCAAATCAAAATATAGTGATGTTAGAACTGTTTTGGGTATGACACAGAGTAAAGGATTGCTTGTTTATCCTAATCCTTCTGAGAATGGTACTGTAAACATTGTCTTTAGCGAATCAAATGTGATCAGAGATATTGCAATTGTAGATATGAGCGGAAGAACGCTTAAGCAAATGAATGGCGTTGTAAACAATAATATTAGAATAGATAATTTGCAATCCGGTATGTACACACTACGAGTTTTTGTACCTGCAACCGGTGAACAAATGACGGAGAAACTGGTGGTGAACAAGCGTTAATGCTCAAGGTTTTTATTAACGAAAAAGGGGCAACTTAAATGTTGTCCCTTTTTTCTTTTTATATGAGGTTCTTATTATTGTCCACTCTCTGCTGCTTTCTTTTTTACATCTAACAATTCCAAATCAAAGATTAATGTAGAACCACCAGGAATAGCACCATTATCATAAATACCATAACCTAGCGTATAAGGAATATATAATTTATATTTTGAACCCACTGACATTAATTGCAATCCCTCTGTCCAGCCGGGTATTACCTGGTTTAATGCCATAGTTAAGGGAACACCTCTGTTTGCAGAAGCATCAAACTCAGTACCATTGATAAGTGTACCTCTGTAATTAGCAACGAAAGTATCTATGTTTGTAGGCTTGATTCCGGTTCCTTCTGTTATTACTTCGTATTGCAGACCACTAGCTGTTGTTTTCACTTCTTTTCGTTTTGCATTTTCAGCCAGAAAAACCCTTCCCGAATCAATTCTCTCTTTTGCTTTCGATTCCTGTAGCTTCATCACATACTGGTTCAGCATAGTATTAGCAGCTATATCTGTTATCAGTGTTTGTTTTTTGTTGATGATATCTGTAATTGCTCTTGAAAAAGCAGTTGTATTGATTTTTACATCGCCAAAACCTTGCTGAATAATATTGAATGCCGACATTTCGCCCAATACATAACTTATAGAGTCGTTGTAATTTTTTAGTACCGGAGCAACTTTGGGCACTGTTTTAACTTTTGGTTTGGGAGGTGTTTTAGTGGTCTTAACGCCGGGTTGGGCCGAGACTGTAAGGGCTCCTGCAGTCAAACAAAAGATTGTAATCGTTTTTTTCATTTTTTTGATTATTTAATCCCCAAAAATAGGGATGAATAAATAGTCATGAATAAAAATTAAAAGAACGAGTTGTTAAATGATTAAAGATTTAAAGACAAATTTTATCAGACGGGTTGTTTTGAGCCAAGCATTATTACATTTTTGGGAAATCTTGCGGCAAAACTAGCTACCAGTTTCCTGATTGTGCTGTTCTCTTTATACACGGTAAGAAATGGTTTTATAACTTCCGTGTTCTGGAAAATAAATTCTTCAGGCAGATAACCCATTCCATAAAATTTACCTTCATTTATCAGCACACAAGATTTGTCTTTTTCTTTTAATCCCTTATCGATAATAACATAGCTGGGTATTTTTTGTATTTCTTTGCATGCTTCCTGCACCCGAGTATTATACTTTGCTGGTTTTTCTTTTTTTTCACATGCACCTTTACAGGTATAGTCTTTTAATCCTTCGCAGGGAATATGGTCTTTTTGGATAAAACAAAGTTTGGGGCATAAATTAAAATCAAGTACTAATTTTCTAAGTATCGCATGACCATCTACGAGATTATGAAATGTATAAATAGGGTGTAATCTTTTTCTGTTTTTATCGATACATAGACGCTGATATCCATTTTGATCTTCGTATAAAAAAATACCATAAACATCTTCCCATCTTTTTTGCGAAGCATTAAATGCTGGCCACCTGTGCTTTATTTCTGCCGACTCTAAAATAAATGCCATCAATTCAGTTGCACATTCCTGATAGCTGATACTGTAAACATGGCGCATAAAGTTTTGCTTCTGCCTGCTGTTGGCATTATTACTAAAATGACTATTTACCCGATAGCGTATGTTTGTTGCTTTACCTATATAAATTACTTTTCCCTTTTCATTTTGGAAATAATAAACCCCTGGTGAATACGGTAGTGCATCAAATTGTTCCTTGGGTACATTGGGTGGCAGTATCCATTCTTTTGAATTGCGTTGTAAACTTTTGTCTATAAAACCTTCTGTATCATTTTTTATTAATAGATGAAAAATTTGTGCTGTGGCCGCAGCATCACCACCTGCACGGTGCCGGTTTTCGATGTGTATGTTTAATGACCTGCTCAAGTTGCCCAAACTGTATGAAGGTAACCCGTGAAATATTTTCTTACTAAGTCGAACGGTGCACAGTTTTTTGCAGTTGATAACATAACCGGCTGTTTTCAAATGACTAAGTACAAAAGAATAATCGAAACTTACATTGTGCGCAATAAATATTTTATCTTTTAATAAATTAAAAATGTGTTCGGCTACTTCATCAAACTTAGGGGCATCCGCCACCATATTGTTTGTAATTCCTGTCAAAGCAGTTATATATTGTGGAATAAGCTGACCGGGGTTGATAAGTGTTTCATATTTTCCCGTTATTTTTTCTCCATCAGTTATGAGGATGGAAATTTCTGTAATGCCATTTGCAGCGGCGTATCCGCCTGTGGTTTCTATATCAACAATGGCATACATGAAATAAATTTATTTTTTGATTTGCGAAGTACGAATTTCGCTATAATTTCTAAAAGAATGATGGCGACTGAAAAATTTCTAATGTTTCAAAACAGGCTGGAAAAAGTATTTCGGCATCTTCGTAAACAGGCAAAGCGACTTGGTGTGAATTGTTATCGTATTTATGATCATGATTTACCTGAATTTCCATTTTGTATTGAAATTTATAACGAAAAAATATATATAGCTGAGTACAAAAGAAATCATAGTTTAAATGAAGCTAATCATGAAGAATGGCTGTTGCACAGTTTAAAAGTTGTTGAGCAGGTACTTTCCCTAGCTCGTGAAAATATCTTTTTAAAACTAAGGCAGAGAAAACCCGGTAAACTTGGGCAATACCAAAAGCAAGATGTGAAGCTGCAGGAAATTATAGTTGAAGAAAATGGGTTAAAATTTATAGTCAATCTTAGCGACTATCTTGACACTGGTTTATTCTTAGATCACCGAATTACCCGGCAAATGGTGAAAGAAAAATCGGATGGGAAAAGAGTCTTAAATCTCTTTTCTTATACCGGTTCATTTTCTGTTTATGCTGCTGCAGGCGGAGCAACCGAGGTAATAACAGCTGATTTATCAAATACTTATTTAAAATGGGCAAAAAGAAATTTGGAACTAAATGGATTTATTGACGAGGATAAGTATAAGATTGTACAGGCAGATGTAATACAGTATCTAAAAACAATCCCCAAAGATTATTTTGATATCATTATAATGGATCCCCCCACATTCAGCAATAGCCAACGTATGAAAGGCGTTTTGGATATTCAAAGAGATCATTCGGTTTTAATAAATGATTGTCTTGAAGGATTAAAACCAGGAGGTCTTTTGTACTTCAGCACCAATAACCGGAGTTTCAAGTTGGAGCATGAAAAAGTTAAGTCAGATTTAGTTAAGGATATAACCAAGTCAACTACACCATTTGATTTTGAAGGAAAATTAAAACGCTGGTGCTATCTGATTCAGAAATAAAACCAATTTTCCACATTTTCACACTAGATAAAGGCAAACAATGGCTAAAGAGTTTTTTTTTCTATTTTTGCCCCCAATCAAACCCCTTTGAATGAGTCATCCTAAAGGAAAACTGATTGCCATTGGCGGCGCTGAAGACAAAGGCACCGATTTAGAGACAGGTGAAATAAACAGAAACAATCTCAATTTTTTTGAACTCGGCATTTTGCGTCGGGTTGTGGAAGAAGCGGGAGGTTCCGGTTCGCATATAGAAGTCATCACAACTGCTTCTACAATTCCTTATGAAGTAGGCGAAAATTATCTAAATGCATTTGGAAAAATCGGGTGTACCAATGTGCAGGTAATGCATATTCGTAACCGGCAGGACACGATGGAAACTGAATTTCTGGAAAGAATTAGAAACTGTGATGCAGTAATGTTTAGTGGCGGTAATCAATTGAGATTAAGCGTAACCGATGGCGGCACCGAATTTCTATCCATTTTGAAAAAAAGATATCAAGCTGATAAATTTTTAATTGCCGGCACTTCTGCTGGCGCAATGGCTATGAGCCAAACAATGATTTATGAAGGAAATGCAGCCCGTGCACATTTAAAAGGGGAAGTAAAAATGACTTCAGGCCTTGGTTTTATCAACTCCGTAATTATTGATTCACATTTTGAAAAAAGAGGACGATTTGGCAGGCTAGCACAGGCAGTATCAACCAATCCATCTACAATAGGCATTGGACTGGGAGAAGATACCGGTATGTTGATAACAGAAGGAAACAAAATGGAGGCAATTGGTAGCGGATTAGTAGTAATTATTGATGGGCATGATATTTTACACTCCAATATAGCGGACATACCAGATGGCAATCCGGTGAGTATTGAAAATTTAAAAGTCCATTTCTGTGAAAAAGGAAATGGTTACCTGATAAAAGAACGAAAATTTTTGCCAGAGGCGAGCAAAGGTGCAGTAATTAAGAAGCAGGTGGATGTGGAATAATTCAGCATATATTCCTTGTATTTATTTTTTTTACAACCAAAGAGATTAACAGTTCATCCTTTTGCAATTGAGAATCATTTTTTAATTTTGGTTATGCAAAAACTATTATTGCTTCCTGTTGCTTTGATTGTTTTATTAGCTTTTAAAACACAAAATAAAACAAAGGTTATTTTTTTTGGAGACTCTATCACCAGGTTGGGGGTTGAAAAAGATAAGAGATCGGGTACGGGTTATATACTTCGGTTGGATAGTATGCTCAAGCGTGAAAAAAAGGCGGATCAGTTTGAACTTATTGGAGCTGGAATTGACGGCAATAAGGTTTATGATCTTTACTTGAGAATGGAGGATGATGTGTTATCAAAAAATCCTGATGTGGTTTTTGTTTATGTGGGTATCAATGATATTTGGCACAAAACATTATTAGGAACGGGCACCGACGCCGATAAGTTTGAAAAATTTTACCAGGCAATTATTGACAGACTCAAGTCAAGAAATATTAAAACTGTATTATGTACACCCGCGGTTATAGGCGAAAAAACGGATAATACCAATCAGCAGGATGGAGACCTGAACCGCTACAGCGACATCATTCGCGGGCTTGCAATAAAAAACAAATTGCATGTAGTAGATTTGCGAAAGGATATAATGCAAAGATTAAAAACCATTAATTCCGATAATAAAGAAAAAGAAGTGCTAACCTATGACAGGGTTCATATGAATAATACAGGCAATCAATTTCTGGCTGATGAAATGTGGAAAGCTTTGTTGCAAATTAAATAGCCTTGATTACAAAATGGTTTTTCTTTCCTTTCTGAGCAAGTAAGTATTGATGATGAAGCAAAAAATTGCTGTCAATTATTAAATCAATTTTTTCAACTTTATTTCTGTTTATGCTGATGCCTCCTGCCTGAACCATTTTACGGGCATCTCCTTTACTTTTTTCTATACCTGTTTCCGCAAGCAATGAAACAATATCGATTCCTTTATTAATTTTTTCTAATGCAAAATCAATTTGAGTAACTCCATGCATTGCTTCAATATCCTCAATCGTGAGGTCTTCAGCAGGTTTCTCTTTTTCTGCAAATGCTTTTGCGGTAGCCTGCAAAGCTTCTTCAAGTGCAGTGGCACCATGAACAAAATTTGTTACTTCGGTAGCCAATTTTTTTTGTAATATTCTTTTACCTGCATCTTTTTGATGTTCGGCAATCAATGTTTCAATTTCTGATTTTGGTAAAAATGTAAATATTTTAATCCATTTCCCTGCATCTGCATCGCTGGCATTGAGCCAAAACTGATAGAAGTGATATGGAGAGGTGCGGTTAGCATCAAGCCAAATATTCCCACCTTCGGTTTTACCGAATTTTCCACCATCAGCTTTTGTGATTAGTGGATTCGTAAATACAAAAGCTTCGGCACTGCATTTTCTTCGAATCAATTCAGATCCCGTTGTCATATTTCCCCATTGATCGCTGCCACCCATTTGCAGTTTACAGTTGTTATGAGTGTAGAGCCAATAAAAATCAAAACCCTGCATCAATTGATAAGCAAATTCAGTATAACTGATACCAGTTTCACCTTCAATCCTTTTCTTCACACTATCTTTTGCCATCATATAGTTCACTGTAATGTGTTTGCCGGTATCTCTCAAAAAATCAATAAATGAAATAGATTTGAACCAGTCGTAGTTATTGGTCATTTCGGCGGCATTGGGCAATGCAGGGTTAAAATCAAGAAACTTCTCTAGCTGTGCTTTTACACCCGCTACATTTTTTTTTAATACATCTTCATTTAATAGATTTCTTTCTTCGCTTTTTCCGCTGGGATCACCTATCATACCTGTAGCACCGCCCACCAATGCTATGGGCTTATGTCCGGCTTTTTGCAAATGCACTAATAATAAAATGGGAACCAGGCTTCCAATGTGCAGGCTATCTGCCGTAGGATCGAAGCCGATATAGCCCGCAGTCATTTCTTTATTAAGTTGCTCTTCTGTACCGGGCATTATATCATGTATCATGCCCCTCCATCGTAATTCTTCTATTAAATTCATTGCAAAACACTGATTTCCTGCAAAAATAAGACAGAAAGACGGTGCTTAGTAGCAATATTTTTCTAAACCATTCGTTTTCAGCAATTAATCTTTTGATTCATTATGTAATTAATAAACGAAAGATTAATTTTACAAGCAGCCCGTATATATGAAAGCGAGTCTTATTTAAACGCTTATCGAAAACTATTTCGAATGAAACCTACCACTATCTGTCTTTTTCTGATGATGACTTTGTTTTCATTGTCAGCTTTTTCTCAATTCAGAAAATATTCAAATGAATTTCTAAATATTGGAGCAGGCGCAAGGGGTCTTTCCATGGGAGGCTCTCAGGTAGCTTCTGTATCAGATGGCACTTCCGGTTATTGGAATCCTGCGGGTTTAACTGGCATAAAAGATTACTCGCAAATCAATCTGATGCATGCTGAATATTTTGCGGGTATTGGTAAATATGATTATGCTAGTGTAGCAATACCTACTTCCAATAAGAAAAGAACATTGGGATTTACTGGTCTTAGATTTGCGGTTGACGATATCATGAATACATTATTTCTTGTAGAACCTGATGGTTCGCTCAATTATAATAATATTCAGTCTTTCTCATCTGCAGACTATGCTTTTATTTTTTCCATGGCTCAAAAACTTAAAGAGAGTGAAACAAAGAATATTCATTTTGGAGTAAATGCAAAAGTGATTCATCGCAGTGTAGGTAAGTTTGCAAAAGCCTGGGGATTTGGGTTGGATGCAGGGTTGCAGATATGGCATAATAAATGGAAATTTGGTATTGCAGGCAGAGACATCACTACTACTTTCAATGCCTGGTCTTTTTCTTTTACCGAAAAAGAAAAACAGGTACTCTACCTAACGAATAATGATATTCCTGTAAAATCAACTGAGTTAACCGCACCACGATTGGTATTGGGAGTGGCCCGCGATTTTCAAATAAGTAAAAAACTGAGTTTGCTTGCAGAAGCAAATGTTGATCTCACTTTTGATGGCAAAAGGAATACTTTATTAAGCGCAGATCCGGTTAGTGCCGATCCTAAATTGGGGTTGGAGTTAAACATTAGTAATGTTTTCTTCCTAAGAGGCGGCATCAATAACTTTCAACGAGCTTTAGCTGACGGCGATACTTTGAATCAAAAAAGAGTATGGATTTATCAGCCAAGTGCTGGTGCAGGTTTTAAGCTCAATAATGTGACAATAGATTACGCATATACCAATTTAGCAAATCAATCCAATCCTTTGTTTACTCATGTATTTTCATTGAGATTAAACCTGGTACCTGACAAAAGGAAAAACCAATAATAACCGCAACCAGTTAAACAGAAACTTATGAAAAGATTTTTACTCCCTTTGCTAATTTTTTCAAGCTTTGTTGCTCACTCGCAAGCATATAATAACGAATGGATAAACTATAATCTCACCTATTACAAATTTAAAGTGGGTGTAACCGGGCTGTTTAGAATCACGCAGCCTGCACTTGCATCAATTGGATTGGGAACGGCACCTGCAGAACAATTTCAATTGTGGAGAAACGGGCAGCAAATTCCGCTTTATACTACAGTACAAACAGGAGTGATGAGTAGTACAGATTATATTGAATTTTGGGGTGAGGCAAATGATGGAAAGCCTGACTCTGCATTATATGTAGATCAAGATTATCAATTAAATGATAAATACAGTCTGGAAACAGATACAGCAGCTTTCTATCTTACAGTTAATCCTTCGAGTGCCAATTTACGTTTTACGCCTACACCCAATAATTTGCCAGCATCACAACCCGCCGATTCTTTTTTTGTATATACAAAAGGGAAATATTATAAAGACCAAATTAATCCAGGCAAGGCAAGTATAGT
>Ga0073902_10000315_pt1 | contig 30855 bp, 29 predicted proteins | sample KloWWTmeKNB19Kit_FD_66667 | JGI IMG/M metagenome (GOLD analysis project Ga0073902, IMG submission 66667) | Active sludge microbial communities from Klosterneuburg, Austria, studying microevolution and ecology of nitrifiers - Klosterneuburg... | ecosystem: Engineered > WWTP > Aerobic digester >...
TTGACACAGTAAAATTTAAAAATCTCGTTTTACAATTTTTTAATCAATCCGCTGTTTTGACCTACACTAATATTTTAAATGGAACTGACGACAATGGTAAACGAGATACAGAATATTATAGTTGGGCAGACATCTATTTAAAAGAAAATGGCAAATGGAAAATCGCCGGAGTTCATGAAATAGAATCACGGATTGAATATTCCAAACCATAACTCCATGCGGCACATTCGCACAACATTGGGGTTTTATGCAAGTTGGGCTTGACCAGCAAACATCAACAAATTGCAAATCCAAGCTTCAGTTCGGTCAGACGAATAACTATCAGCTTTTGTACTTAACTTCATCAACATATTTTCAATCAGCAGCGGTTATGGGCAGACGGAATACTAATTCCTAACCTGCATAAATCCCTGTCCGTTATGCGAAATTCTTGGGGACAGCGCTAACTTTAAAATGACTGTAAGAAATTAACATCAACAAAATAAATATGAAGCCACTTAATCATTACCTTTTCTTACTTACTCTGGCAATTTTGTTTTCTTGCAATCAAGAGATTAAAAACGAATTTTATCTTCCTGCTGAATGGGAGTCACAAACAGGAGTTATAGTAGGCGGACTTGACGATAATGCTTCTTTTGAAATGATAGTTCAACTTAGTAAAGAAACGCAAGTTTATTGCACTGTTATAGATTCTTTGAAAGACACCTACAGGAATAAACTGACTAATGCAGGAGCTAATTTAGATAGTATTCAATTGATTCCATCTTCAACAGATTTTAGCTATGCTGATCGAGACGGAATAATATTTATGAAAAACAGAAACGGGCAAAAGCAGATTATAAAGTTTGAATGGAATTGTTATGGATGGTATTTTGAACCGGACTATAAAAATACGCTTGAGCCGGATAAAAAAAAGAGAAAATTATATACTGGGTTATACATCAATACTTTTAAATATCCGGTAATTTCATCTTCAATGGTTAATGAAGGCGGAGCTATTGAAACGAACGGAAAGGGAACCATATTGCAGGTGGAGTCAGTGAACATGCATCGGAATCCGGGCATGACTAAAGATGCACAGGAAGCTGAGTTAAAAAAAGTGCTGAATGCAAAAAAAATAATCTGGTTAAAAAAAGGTGCAGCAGAAGACCCTTTTGGGTGGGGAACATTGATAACGAAGAATTATTTTGGAGTTGGTGTAAAAGGACATCTTGATCAGTTTTGTCGTTTTGTAAATGAAAACACAATATTAATTTCGTTTCCAGATTCAATAGAAGCTGAACAAGACCCTGTGAAAAAAATTACTCTGGAACGAATGAAAGTAAATTATGAAATTTTAAAAAATGCAACTGACCAGGACGGCAACCCATTCATCATTATTAAAATGCCGGTTCCCGATGTTGATTATATGACTTTTGCTTTAGACACAGCCAATAAAAATGACGAAATAAAATTTCTTTCCCAACAAATTCTCGCAGAACAAAAGAATTTTTCAATTGGCGACACCGTTCATTTTGTCCCTTCAAGTAGCTATCTGAATTTTTTAATTACAAATAAAACTGTATTTGAAGCCAAATACTGGACAGAAGGAAAATCCGAAACTTCTAAAGCAAAAGACGAGAAAGTGAAGCAAATCTTAAAGCAATATTTCCCTGACAAGAATATTTATCAGATTAATACTGCGGAAACGAACCACAATGGCGGTGGACTGCATTGTTGGAGTATGCAAGTGCCTGAATAAACTTAGCAGCAATGATTGTAAACTGTTTTTTCAAACTGATGGACAACTTCAATCGGTTGAATTTCGTGACGAGAGCAGAGTATGCGCATAACAAGGGCTCCTCTGTATATAGGCCTTAGAGAGTTTATATGGTAAATTTTTTTTTATACTACATATAATATAGACAGGTAAAATATATGTTTTCGTATCAGCCCAAAGTCGGAGGCCAAGTCACATTTACCCGCACACAGGCAGACATGAGCAGAAACTGTGCGGATGTGGAAGATCTGATGTTAGATGGGAAAATTGAGGGACGATGGGCAGAAAAAATAGTCATAAAAAGATTGATTTATTGCTAAGTTATTTGTAATGCGCAATGCGTGGAGGCTCCCCCAAAAACACAACACTTTTACAATGCTTTATGAATCCAAATCAGGACAAAAGTGGGTAACTCAAATGCCATACATTACTAAAGATATTTTGACAATTATTAATTCTAAATATCAAACAGATTTACAGCAAATTTTCATGAAGGACATTCAAGAAATGATAAATGAAATGACTGAGCAAATGAAAACAAAACACAAATAAACTACTACCGAGATCAACTGCCCAAAAAAAACCAAGTAAAATTTAAGATTTCGTAACGAGTAATTTGCCGATAAATCAATGCTGTTGAAACTGGCGGTTGCCAATATCAATCTTCACTTTATCAAATAATACATTTTTCTTAATAGGTACCGTAAAGGTCATATTACCTTTTTGTACCGTAGCGGTAGTATTCAGCCTTATTACATGCTTTTCGGCAGCCGTATTAATTACCTGATTACCCCTGAAAACGTATCCTGATTTTAAAGTGAAAGTGCCGGGCTTTAAAGCCTTTCTGGCAGAAAGAAGTGATGATCTTGGAAATATTTCAGATCTTTTTGACTTCCCATCACCCAAAGACGCAAACGTAACTGCTGCTGTAGAAAGCAACATTACCAAAGCAGCAAATTTTCTGCCTATGGTCTTGAAACATATGGAAGAGGTGTGGTTCATTCTTTACAAAAGTAAATACAAAAATTAATATAAATCAAACCGTTTATAAATAAGTTTAGTACTTTATTAACGATGATAAATCGTTCTTTGTTACATAAAAATTGAATTTATTTTTGCTTTTTTCACATTTGTGGAAAACCATTTCTACAAATTGTCATTATTTTTTTCTTAACTTGTTGATAACAACAGATTTCAGGCTCATTTAGTCTAAAATAGACAAGAAAAGCTCTTTAAAACCATTGTTCACTAAATTTCGGAACAGATGAAAGAAAATCCCTATCAGGAAGATCGTTATGAGATGCAGGAATTGCTTAACAGGTATGAAAACCTAAAAAACGGACTTCAAAACTCATTTCTTGAAGAAGAATCGTTTGAATTAATTATAGAATATTTTCAAGAGAAAGACGACCAGCGGCAGGCTTTAGAGGCTGTCAATTATGGCATTACACAATACCCCTATTCTTCTCTTCTCACCATAAAGAAAGCTGATCTTTTACTTGCCAACAGGCAATACAAAGAGGCTTTGGAATTATTGGATCAGGCTACCCTTTTAGACCATTCGGATATTAATAATTATATTTTGAAAACAGATGCTTTGCTGGCACTGGATATGCAGGAAAAAGCTGTGAGTCTGCTGGAAGAAGCTTTACTTCTTTTTGAGGGTGAAGAAAAAATTGAACTCCTATTTGAATTGGCCGATGTATATGATGATTATGAAGATTTCGACAAAGTATTTGATTGCCTGAAACTGATACTTGAAGAAGAGCCTAATAATGAAGAGGCTTTATATAAAATTTGTTTCTGGACAGATTTTACAGGCAGAAATGAAGAAAGCATTCGACTACATCAGCAAATCATAAATGATTTTCCATACAATGAGCTTGCCTGGTTCAATCTGGCATCTGCCTATCAGGGACTTAAATTATATGAAAAAGCTATCGACTCCTATCAATATGCTATTGCCATTGATGAAAAATTTGACTATGCCTATCGCAATATCGGTGATGCCTTTATTCGCTTGCGCATGTACAAAGAAGCCATTGACGCATTGGTAAAAGTAACAGAGCTTTCAAAACCCGAGTCTGTTATTCTGGAAGCAATTGGTCATTGTTATGATAAGTTGAAAAATTATGCTCAAGCAAGATTTTTTTATAGGAAAGCAACCCATATCAATAAAGAAGACAGTAAATTATTTTATAAAATAGCCTGCACTTATTTTAATGAGAACCAATGGGAAAGTTGTATTAAACAAATAGAAACGGCCCTGCGCCTCCAAGGAAATCATGCTGAATATTATTTGCTGCTTGGTGAATGTAAAATGCGCACCGGTTTTATGAGTCAGGCTATACATAGTTTTTCAGAAGTAGTACGCTTAAGACCAAAGAATAGCAAAGGCTGGGAAGCATTTATCCGTTGCCTTTTTTATGCTGGATATTTTGATGAAGCACTTGAACAATCGGAAGCTGCACTTTCTATTACTGATGGGAAATCAATTTTTAAATATTATAAAGCCGCCGTTTTATTTTCACTTGGAAAATCAAAAGAAGCCTTACTACAACTGGAAGATGCAATTATTCAGGCTCCCCGTATGTTGAAGCAGTTTGTTGAATTGCATCCGGCAATTCTGCAGAACCAACAGGTGGTGGACTGCATTGCTAAGTATAAAAAGAGAAAAGGCAAATAATAACATTGAAACAAACTAGCTCAACTTCTGGCTGCCCATTCTTCCTTATTTTTGCGCATTCTATAAACTTTTGATAACACAAAACCTAAAGTATGTCTTTCAATTTTAATTTAACGCAAATACCAGATCGCAAATCAAAACCCAGAAAAGCAGGAATTACAATGGTGATGGATAAAGGACTGAGTGTGGAAGAAGCTAGCAATTTCATGAGTGCTTCGGGCCCTCATGTCGATATTGTAAAATTAGGATTCGGGACTTCTTTTGTCACACCTAATCTCAAAAAGAAACTGGAAATTTATCGTGCTAATGACATCCCGGTATATTTTGGTGGTACTTTGTTTGAAGCATTTTTAATCCGCAATCAGTTTGAAGATTATATAAATACCTGCCGCGATTTTGGTATCAGCTATATGGAAGTAAGTGATGGCTCCATCACAATACCTCATGCAGAAAAATGCGGTTATATTGAAAAATTGACAAAGTACGGCACTGTACTTAGTGAAGTGGGAAGTAAAGACGCCGCACATATTATTCCTCCTTACAAATGGATTGAGCTAATGAAAGCCGAGTTGGAAGCCGGCTCTACTTATGTAATTGCTGAAGCAAGAGAGGCTGGTAATGTAGGTATCTATCGCGGTAGTGGTGAAGTAAGAGAAGGGCTGGTGCAGGAAATTCTAACACAAATTCCTGGTGAAAAAATTGTGTGGGAAGCTCCACAAAAAGCGCAACAACTCTATTTTATTGAATTGCTTGGATGCAACGTTAACCTTGGCAATATTGCTCCTTCCGAAGTAATTTCATTGGAAGCTATGCGCATAGGACTAAGGGGCGATACCTTCAGTTTGTATCTGAATAAACAGGAGAATGGCTGACCTTGATTCATTGCAATCGAAAACACAACGGGCCTTTGGGCTTATAGGCTACCCACTCTCCCACTCTTTTTCGGAAAAGTATTTTACTGAAAAATTTTCAAGGGAGCATATCATCGATTGCAAATATGAGCTTTACCCCATTCGCTCAGTTGATGAAATTAAACAACTCATCCGCTCTGTTCCTCATTTGAAGGGTTTAAATGTTACCATACCGTACAAACAACAAATCATCCGGTATCTTACTGATACATCTGAAATACCAGATGGGATCAAAGCATGTAATTGCATTAAAATTGATGGTAAAAATTTGATAGGATACAATACCGATTGTATTGGATTTGAAAAAAGCCTGCTCCCATTATTAAAGCCTCATCATAAAAAAGCATTGGTACTGGGTACAGGCGGCGCTGCCGAAGCCGTTGTATATGTTTTGAAAAAACTTGGTATCTCCTTTTCGAAAGTAAGCAGGTCTCCACAACAGCCATCAGTTCTAAAATATGCTGAACTGAATGAAAAGATGTTAAAAAAATATACGATTATTATCAATACAACTCCATTGGGCATGCATCCACATGTAAACACTTGCCCCGAGCTGCCATACAATGCAATTACCGAAAACCATCTTTTATATGATTTAGTGTATAATCCTGTACAAACCTTATTTCTTTCTAAAGGCGCAGAAAAAGGTGCTATGATAAAAAACGGGGAAAAAATGCTGATGCTTCAAGCCGAAGAAAGCTGGAATATCTGGAACTACTGAATTATTCCTGAAATAAATAAAAAACCCGGCGGCTAATTGCTACCGGGTCTTTGTTGCGAAGGGAGGGATCGAACCTCCGACCTACGGGTTATGAGCCCGTCGAGCTACCGCTGCTCTACTTCGCGATGTGGGCGCAAAGATACGGGTAAGTAAGTAAGCAGCCAAAGAAAACGACCTGTAAAAAGAAATTACAGGTCGTAGAATATTTTCAATTTTTAAATTCAGGAACGACTTTTTGATACACTACCTGAACCACTTGTTTTTATTTTGATAAGATCACCTTCACCTTTATAACGAATATCACTGGCACCGCTTGCTTCGGCAGTCAATTCTCTGTTTACATTTATTTTTATATCGCTGGCGCCGCTTGCTTTTGCATTACAAGATTCTGCTACCAAATTGTATCCTTTAAAACTACTGGCACCACTTGCCTCTATATCCAGATTACCAACTTTACCAGAAAGTAAAATATCGGAAGCACCACTAACATCTGACATTAGTTCCCCAATATTAATTTTTCCTTTTAAATCACTGGCTCCCGACTGCTTTAGCGTAAGTTTATCAACTGCAATTGTATTGGTAAAATAAACATCGCAGGCTCCGCTTACCGTTAGTTGATCAAAGTCTTTAATAGAAATGTACGCTTTCAATGCTCGTTTCTCTCCACCCCATTGCACTCCTTTACTGTCATAGCGAATGAATAAAATACCATCTTTCACTTCAACTTTAATACGTTCTTTATTTTTATTATCCACTGCACTTACAGCTACCGCCTCTTCATTACCCTGATTAATATAAACATCAAAAGCGTTGGAGACATTGATACCATGAAAATTTTTTGCAGTACGTATTTCTGCATTGGGATCATTGATTTGTTGTGCCTCAAGTGCAGAAAACAAGAAAAAGGAAAATATGAAGCAGAAAATCTTATTCATAAAAATAAATTTAAAATAATAAATAGAACAACAGAAATTGTATATAAAATCAACTGAGAATCAATTTGAACATGTAAGTATTACGGTAGTAAACAATAAAAGTTACACCAATCTAAAATTAAACTATATTTTTGCACTAGTTCTTTGCCTTTGCGTGTCAAAGGCAATTGGTTTACAGTGTTTCCGGGGTGTTTCTGACTTTAATCGTCAGTTTCTGAGATTATACCCGTAGAACCTGCCAGGGTAATGCCTGCGAAGGGAGTGCCGTTATTTAGGCTGCTATTCACCTTTCTTTCAGCATTTCCCTCTTATTTTTTAACCAGGCCTATTGCCTACAACTTTTAAAAAATGAAGAGGATTGTATTTCAAATTATTTATCTGCTGCCATTTGGTATGCTTGCTGCGCAAAACCAACAACAAACCGTTGACAGCTTCTATCAGCTAAGCCCGGTAGAAATCCGATCGGTAAGAGCAGCTGACATAACACCTTTTACCAAAACAAATTTCAAAAAAAAGGAAATTGAAAAATTGAATTTGGGGCAGGATATTCCTTTCCTGCTAAATCAAACTCCAGGAGTAGTAATTAATTCCGATGCGGGAAATGGTATTGGTTATACCGGAATTCGCATCAGAGGCTCAGATGCTTCACGCATTAATATAACGTTGAACGGTATTCCTTTTAATGATGCCGAAAGCCAGGGTAGTTTTTTTGTTGATCTCCCCGATTTTTCTTCATCAACCGGCAGCATACAAATACAAAGAGGTGTAGGCACATCTTCTAATGGCGCAGGTGCCTTTGGTGCCAGCATCAACCTTAGCACAAACGAATTAAATAAAGAAGCCTATGCTGAATTTAATAACAGCTTTGGCTCGTTCAATAGCAGGAAAAATACATTGAAAGCCGGAACCGGGTTGCTTGACAATCATTTTACTGGCGATATGCGTATTTCATCTATCAGCAGTGATGGGTATATCGACAGGGCATTTAGTAATTTAAAGTCTTTACAATTTTCATTAGCTTATATCAATAGTAAAAGTTCTTTAAGATTAAATATTTTTTCAGGCAATGAAAAAACCTATCAGGCATGGACTGGCATTTCTGAAGAAGACCTGAATGCGGGGAACAGAAGTATAAATTATGCCGGTACTGAAAAATCAGGCGAGCCTTACAAAAATGAAATTGATAAATATGAACAAAATCATTACCAGTTTTTTTTCACACATCAATTTGGTAAACGCATTTACTTCAACACAGGATTGTTTAAAGTAGATGGTCGTGGATATTATGAGCAATATAAAGCTGATCAATCATATGCAAAATATGGCCTGCCAAATGCAACTTCCAATGCCGGGCCAGTTACCCATTCTGATATGGTGCGAAGACTATGGCTGGATAACACATTCTTTGGAAATGTATTTTCTCTTCAATACAAAAACAAAATACTGGAAGCCCAACTTGGTGGTAGTATTTCCAGATACAATGGGCTACACTTTGGAAAAGTGATATGGGCAGAAGAAGGATTAACAAGTTTAAAAAAATGGTACGATCTGGATGCTCATAAAACTGACGCAAACATTTATCTGAAACAACAGGTAAATTTTGCAGCAAACTGGTTTGGCTTTTTGGATTTACAATACAGAACTGTTCAATATGATATTAATGGATTTAGAAATAATCCAACATTGCAAGTAAAAAATGATTATCATTTCTTTAATCCCAAAGCCGGCATCAGCTTTGTTCATAACAATTGGAAAGGGTATCTCTCGTTTGGAATCGCACAAAAAGAACCCAACAGAGATGATTTTGAAACAGGACAAACACAACAACCAGGTTTTGAAAAATTATATGACACAGAATTGGGGATTGAAAAAAAGAATAAAAAGTATAACTGGGCAGCTACTTTCTATTTTATGCGTTACAAAAATCAACTGGTACTTACCGGACAGATAAATGATGTAGGTGCATATACAAGAACCAATATTCCGCAAAGCTATCGTGCCGGCATTGAGTTGGAAGGAAAGTATCAGTTAAACAAATTATTATCTGCAACTGCAAATATTTCTTTTAGTAGCAATAAGCTCAAAAATTTTTCGGAATATATTGATGACTATGATAATGGCGGACAGAAAATTAATCACTATCCTGTTTCCACCCTTTCTTTCTCCCCGGCTGTTGTAGGTGGCGCTACTATCACATATTTACCATTCAAAAATTTTGAAATGGCTTTTATCAGTAAATACGTTAGTAAACAGTTTTTGGATAATACAGAAAATGATGGAAGAAAATTAGCAGCCTATTTTACAGAAGATGTACTGCTTTCCTACCAGCTAAAAATTGGATGGATAAAAGAAACAAAACTCTTACTGAAAGTGAACAATGTATTTAATAATCACTTTGAGCCAAATGGATATACCTACAATTATATTTTCAATAATCAACTTTCAGTAAATAATTATTATTTCCCCATGGCCGGTGTAAACTTCTTATTTGGAATAAATATAAAATTATAAAGGATGGAATAGCCTTTGCTATTTTACATTAGTAAATTTCTCCTGCCAGTCTAAGATGCCGCCGGTTACATTTACTGTATTTGTAAAACCAAGAGTGTCTAAAAACATGCAGGCCATCATACTACGTTGACCGCTTCTGCAATGTACTATCACTTCTTCTTCTTTTAATTCATCCAATTCTTCGGTTTGCATTGTTTGAATTTTTCCCAATGGCACCAGTTTGCCACCAATATTGAATTCTGCATACTCATGAGGTTCTCTGCAATCAATGAGATTGATTTTTTCGCCGGCATCTATTCTGGCTTTTAATTCTTCAACTGTAATATTTTTCATGTTGGCTTGTTAAAGTGGTTCAGGGGTTTCTATACTGTCCTTAAAGGCAGGTTTATTCAATTGCAAACGTACATCTATGGTTTGTCCACTGCGAATATGATTCAGCTTTTTATCCTCATTAAATCTTTCGGGGTTTTGCCAATAAATCCATGCACTGCAAGTGTCTGTTACATCGGGATCCAGAACGATGGCACCTACTAATACACCACTTCCTTCCAGTCTTTTTTTCATATCGCAATACTGCATACCAATGACCGAAGGAACAGCAAACTCCTTGTTGCCGACGCCATCGCCCAATACCAATGACACCACACTTCCTTTTCTGATTTTTGTTCCGGGCGAAATGATTTGCCCGTTATAGATTTGTTTTCGAACAATATTCTTTGCAAAATCAGGCTCAAAAGTGGTATCCCCAACTTTCAGCCCCAGATTGCCCAGCACCATTTCTGCATTCCGAAAACTGTAATTGACCAGATTGGGCATATCAATCAATGGAGGTTCAAAACGATTTACAATTAAATAAATCTCTCGGTTAGCTTTTACAATTTCATCGGCATCGGGTATTTGCCTGATAACAGACATTGGGGGCAACGTATCTACATAAATTGAATCCTGAATTTCAACATCAAACCCGGCTTTCTTTAAGGTTTTTATAGCCTCATCATATTTTTTCCCGATTACTGATGGTACTGTAGCAGATTTTCCATGACGGGTAAGGCATTTAAGCGAGAGCAGAAATAAAAAGAATATAGCCAGCGCTAATATAATACCTGCCAAAATATTCAGCCATAAAGGCCGGTGCGTTAAAAATTTAAACACTGATTAATGCTTTGTTATAAAATTTGTTTACAATAATATCTCTTCCAATAATCTGGTATAAAATTCTTTTAAACTCCATCCCATTGCCTGCACTTGTTGAGGTACAATACTGACCTCAGATTGCCCGGGTATGGTATTTATCTCCAACATAAACGGACGGTTTTTTTCTTCATTGTATATAAAGTCGATTCTTACAATGCCACTACAGTTAAAAACCTGATAAATTTTGCTAGCTGCAATTCTCAGATTAATTGCCATCCCTTCATCAATATTTGCCGGTGTCGTTTCAGAAGACTTCCCCTGATACTTTGCTACAAAATCAAAAAATGGCATATCAGCATTGGCACTTACTTCTGTTATCGGCAGCACTATAATTTCATTTTTAACCCTAAATACACCCACTGTAAACTCCCGGCCACTGATAAACTCTTCAACCAACACTTCTTCATCTTCTTTGAAAGCTTTTGCCATAGCAGCATCAAGTTCTACAGCAGGGTTATTTACCTTACTCATTCCAATACTGGATCCACCATTATTCGCCTTTACAAATAAAGGAGGTCTTAGATGGCTGACTGCCTGTTGAAAATTTTGCCCGTCATTTTGATAAAACAATACTGATTTAGCAACATCAATTCCAGCAAAAGCAGCTGATGCTACAGTATTTCTTTTATTAAAAGTTAGCGCTGCTACAGCTGCATTGCAACCTGTATAAGGAATGTTCAGCATATCAAAATAGCCCTGCAATTTTCCATCTTCACCGGGTGTGCCATGCATGCCTATAAATACTGCATCAAACTTTACTTTATGATTATCAATTTGCAGAGAAAAATCATTTTTATCAATTTCAATTTTTCTGCCATCGGCCAATAAGTGGTGCCAGTCAGCTTTAGTAATGTCTATTTTATAAACATTGAACAAATTTCTGTCCAAATGAGTATCAATTGTTACAGCGCTTTTATATGAGATAACAGCTTCGCCGGAGAATCCTCCTGTAATAAGAGCCAGGTTTTTCTTCATGAAATTATTAGAATGTGGTTTTGAGCTACAAATATTGTGGAAAAAGTTTGTTGACAGAAATTTCAAACGCTAAAAATTCCTTTAATCAGGGCTGCCCCACTCCTTCATTGCCACTGTCGAGCACAACTTTCCATCCACCCAGCTTTTGTCGCTTCCAAATGGTGATATAGGTTCCCCGGCTGGCACTGTCGGCATTCCATTTTTTAGGATACGACGTCCAGGTACCATAGGTGTAACCAATATCTCCCGATTTTGAAATAATTACATTTTGAGGAACCCATGTCAATATATATCCCGAATCATCTGTTCCACTTATAAAACGACGTGAATCTTTCCCTTCTAATGGAAAACGACCCGGTCTTAACAAAACTGCTGAAGAATCCATGTACTCTATAAAGGCCGCTGCCATTCCTTTTTGTTTTGAAATATTGGAGAAATCTATATCTGTTTGTTTTATTATCTTTTTTTCCTTTTCAATATTTAGCTTATCGCGGGTGCAGGAATAAAATATTAACGGAAGTAAAAAGAAAAATAAATATTTCATATTGAATTATTTGTTGACCAAGGAAAAGTAATAAATAAGAAAGGTGAAGGCCGTTTCTCCTTCACCTTTTTACGACGGGAAATATCACCCGCCTCTAAGTGAGCAGCCGAAGCTGCTATTTCATTATATGCACTAAATTAACCCAACTATTTTTTAATCCCTAAAATACAGACTTAAACTTATGCACATGATAAAAATCAAATATGCAGTCTTCCTTTTTTATCCATTAACTGATCCACGGTTTCTTTATACATATCATCGGGTACGCAGCAATCAACAGGACAAACAGCTGCACACTGAGGTTCTTCATGAAAACCCTGACATTCGGTACATTTATTGGGCACTATGTAATAAATATCTGTTGCAATTGGAGCATTTTTCTGATTAGCATCCAAAACAGAACCATCCATAAGAGTGAAACTTCCTTTCACAGTGGTACCATCAGCCAGCGCCCATTCTACACCACCTTCATAAATAGCATTGTTGGGACATTCGGGCTCGCAGGCTCCGCAGTTAATACATTCTTCCGTAATCTTAATTGCCATATAAATAAATTTTATCAGGTTGACAGTTACATTTGCAATGCAAAACGCATTCCTAAGAACAAATATAATTTACCGGGATGAATTTACAATATCGGATTGACTTATTATCAAGATTGGGCGATTATATGTTGTCTGCTGATGAAAAATGGCAGCAAATAAAAGAAAAAGCCTCGTATGAAAATGGTTGGTTTACTCCCGAATTTACGGCACTGTCAATTTCAAATATATCCAGTCAATTATTATCAAAACAAAAACTTACTAATTGGGTGAAACCTTTTTTTGCAGAAAAGCAACTTTCTCAACCTCTGCAAATTGGCATCATCATGGCGGGCAATATTCCGCTGGTTGGGTTTCACGATTTTTTGAGTGTGTTTTTAAGTGGCCACAAAATGTTAATTAAGCCATCGTCGAAAGATTCAGTGCTAATAAAACATCTGGCAGAAAAATTGAATGAATGGGAACCTGAATTATATCAACAAATTCAATTTGCTGAAATACTAAAAGGTTGTGATGTATATATTGCCACTGGAAGTAATAACTCGTCCAGATATTTTGAGTACTACTTTGGCAAATATCCTCATATTATAAGGCGCAATAAAACATCGGTGGCCATTTTAGATGGAACAGAAACAAAAGAAGAAATGGAAGCACTTGCAGATGATGTGTTTCAGTATTTTGGATTAGGCTGTCGCAATGTTTCAAAACTGATGGTGCCAGAAGGATTTGATTTTGTACGCTTATTAGATGCATTTAGCAAATATCTTTATCTGGCCGATCATCACAAATACAAAAACAACTACGACTATAATCTGGCACTTCATATCCTCAACAAAAAATATTACATGACCAATGGGGCTATTCTGCTTACTGAAGATAGTTCCGTGTTTTCGCCTATCAGTCAATTGCATTTTGAATATTATAAAAACGCAGCAGCACTCAATGAAATACTTCAAAGAGACAATGAAAAAATACAGGCAGTAGCAGGCAAAAGCCACATCCCCTTTGGCCACACACAATGTCCCGGTTTAATAGACTATGCTGACGGTATCAACACGCTTGAATTTCTTGCTTCGCTGACTATTTGATATGAATTTTCAGGGGCGAACAACTAACCGCTAATAGACTTACCTGTTTCTAAAATCGGTGTTATCTTTACTATTCAGAAGTACGAAAGTCATGGTAAATAATTTGTTAAACTCAATTAGCGGCAGTTTTAGAAACAATGGCTTTCGTTACTTTGTATAAGAAACAGTAATAAATTATTCTTGAAAATGAATACAATTATGAAATGGAAACAATTAATGCTGATAGTAGCGGTAAGTGCCGTATCAGCCATTGGAAGTGTATTTGTGTATAGCAAAATTGCTCAAAAAAAATCGGTGTTTGCAATACAAAACGGTGAAACAAAGATTCCGGCAAATTATGCTGGCTTTACCGAAAATGGTTTTAATGCCGGTGAACCTATTGATTTTACTAAAGCTGCTAATGCTTCAGTACAAGCAGTAGTACATATCAAAACAAAAATTGCCGCTAAGAAAGTAAGCAACAAACTCCCACGCAGCAATGGTAATAATCCGCTGGATGATATGATACAGCGTTTTTTTGGAGACGATATGTGGGGCCCCATGATGCAGCCCGAACAAAGAGCATCCGGCAGTGGTGTTATTATAAGCGAGGATGGATATATTGTTACCAACAATCACGTAGTATCAGATGGTGGCAGTGGCGTAGCTGATGAAATTACCGTTACATTAAATAATAAGAAAACATATAAGGCCAAAGTAATTGGCAAAGACGCCAGTACAGATTTAGCCGTAATAAAAATTGATTCGAATAATCTACCTTTTCTGTTATATGGCAATTCAGACAACGTAAAATTGGGCCAGTGGGCATTGGCAATTGGTTACCCACTTTCATTAGAGACTACTGTAACAGCGGGTATCATAAGCGCCAAAGGCAGAAGTATTGGCATAAACGGTAAACAAAGTCAAACCCCCATAGAATCTTTTATACAAACAGATGCTGCCGTAAATCAGGGCAATAGCGGTGGTCCGTTGATCAATACTGACGGTCAGATTATCGGTATCAATTCTGCCATCTATGCACCCAATGGTACTTATGCAGGATATTCATTTGCAATACCTGTGAACCTTGTAAAAAAGGTGGTAAACGATTTAATCAAATTTGGCGATGTTAAACGTCCTTATCTTGGAGTATCAGTTGATCAGGATAAAGTAGATGCCGGTGATGGAGCACATATTGGTGGAGTAGCTAAAGACGGAGCTGCCTCTGGTATTGGCTTAAAAAGTGGTGATGTGATAACCAAAATAAATGATGTGCCTATTAATTCATGGACAGAATTACAAGCTACAGTTTCTTCTTATAATGCGGGAGATAAAATTTCTATCACTTATAGAAGAGATGGAAAAGAAAATACAACCTCCGCCACTCTTTCTTCAAAAACCGGAACCTATGAAGCAGTTGCTTCTAATATGGGAGACAAACTGGGTGCCGAACTTCAAACAATAAGTAAAGAAGATGCGCAGAAGTATGATATAAGCGGAGGCGTTTTAGTGAAAAAAATAAAATCCGGTGGACCATTTAGTAAAACTAAAATGGAACCCAATTTTATAATTACCAGTGTAAATGGATATGAAATTAGCAGCGTGGAAGAATTAACACAGGCCATAAGACAAATGCGTGGCGAGAGTATTCAAATGGAAGGTATGTACCCTGGCTATTCTGGAGTTTACAGATATCCTTTAGTTCAGGAAGAAGAATAAAAATTATTATCTAATTAAATTTCATTAAGCCATCCGGTAAGGGTGGCTTTTTTATTTCTGATAAATCAAATACTCCCATCCCTGCATTTCAAAACTTCGCTCTGATGTAAAATCATTGGGCGCACCAGAGAATACATTTTTATACACTCCTTTTACATTATCATCAATAATTTCAAAATGCAAATCGGCTTGACCCGACATATTGATAACAACCAAAACTTCATTGCTACCATTTCTTCTCAGATATGCAAGCACCCTTCCTGGCTCGGTAGTTTTTAAAATAAAAGTATGTGTAGAACTATCGCCTGCTCTTAATGCAGGGTTTTGAGAATGTAGATTGAGCAGTGTTTTATAAAAAGATGCCAACTCATAAGTACCAGTCCATTCTATGTTGTCTTTATCAAAAAACTTCAAGCGTTTTTTATTTGGTAACTCCTGCCCTGAATAGATCAATGGTATGCCATTCCATGTACAGCTAAAAGCAGCCAACGCTTTTGCAGTATCGCCATATTTTTCATACTCAGAACCATTCCAACTGTTTTCATCATGATTACTTGTAAACCAAGTACGTATAGTACTGTCGCCCAGATCATCATATTTTTTTAATAAATGAAGTAGGGAATCAAGTGGCTGCTTTTGATTATAAAATTCTTCAGTTTTATGCATCCATGCCCATGTATAACTCACATCAAATACTTCACCATATTCAGGGTTTTCCAATTCATCAAATTCGCCCAGCCAGAATAGTGGTTTATTATCATCTATCTTAGCTCTCGCCTCTTTCCAAAAATCAAGCTCAACCCATGATGCCAAATCACAACGAAAACCATCAATGTCTGCTTCGTTTACCCAAAACTGCATGGCCGCTATCATATCTTTTCTTAAACCAGGATTCGAATAATCCAGTTCAATTATATCTTCCATTCCTGCCGGTGTTTTAAAATTGTTGGTTTGTACATCCTTTAAATAATAATCAGGATGCTTAACTGTCCACACATTGTCCCATCCTGTATGATTGGCCACCCAGTCAATAATCACTTTGAGGCCTTCCTTGTGTGCTTGTTTTACCAGATTTTTAAAATCATCTAGTGTTCCAAATTCAGGATTGATCGTTGTATAGTCAGAGCAGGCATAATAGCTACCCAAAGTTCCTTTTTTATTTTTTTGGGAGATGGGTGTGATGGGCATAAACCAAAGCGTTTGTACACCCATTTCTTTCAGACGGGGAAGCTCCCGAAGAAAAGCACTAAAGGTACCTTCCGGTGTGTACTGTCTGATGTTTACTTCATAAATATTTGTATTGTGAGCCCAATCAACTGGTTTAAATTTTTGTGACATATCAATTTTTTTTGTTGCTATTCCTTTTTGTTTCTGTTCTTTTTTCTTCATCAACTTACAATTAGTCAATATCAGACAAAGTGAAAATATTACCAGCGAACGCATAATCAAGTTTTTTGGGAAGATAGGAATAAGCCGCCAATTGTTCATATATGAACCGGGCTTTCATAGTCTTGTTTTGTACCTTTGCAAAATGAAAAGTTTTGATGTTCCTATCATATATCGTAGCCCACTGATAACTGCCATAAAGAAAAAAAGAAAGGAAGCTGACAAACTTAAAAAAGATTTCTCTCCTACCCTTTTGGATTTAGGCAATTTACAAATTTATCTTGCCCGTCATTTCGGATTTTGCTATGGGGTTGAAAATGCAATAGAAATAGCTTTTAAGACCGTTGATGAAAATCCGGATAAAAGAATTTTCCTGTTAAGTGAAATTATTCATAATCCACAGGTAAATGAAGATTTGAAAGCACATGGCGTTCAATTTATGCAGGATACTTTCGGCAAACAGATAATTCAATTCGATAATTTGCAATCGGATGATGTGGTGATAATACCAGCCTTTGGCACCACATTAGAAACCGAAAAACTGCTCAATGAAAAAGGAATACATACTGAAAAATATAATACAACATGCCCTTTTGTAGAAAAAGTATGGAACCGCAGCGAGGCCATTGCTAAAAAAGATTATACAATTGTAATACATGGCAAACCAAGGCATGAAGAAACCCGTGCCACATTTTCTCATGCTTCATTAAATGCCCCCGCTATTGTTATAAAAGATATGTGCGAGGCAAAAGAGTTGGCCTTATACATTAGCGGCGAAAAACCTCCCGCTGAATTTTACAAACGATTTGATGGTCAATATTCAAAAGGCTTTGACACTTCAAAACATTTACAAAGAATAGGTGTTGTAAACCAAACCACCATGCTGGCAAGTGATACACAAGCAATTGCTGATTTTCTAAAGGAGGTCATCATCAAAGCAACAGGAGATGCTGCCAGCTTTGCAGACACCCGAGACACACTTTGTTATGCCACTAATGAAAATCAGGGGTCAGTAAATGAGATGCTTCAGCATGAGGCGGATCTGGCTATAGTGGTAGGAGGATACAACTCATCCAATACTTCACATTTAGTGGAGTTATGTGAAGAAAAACTGTCCACTTATTTTATCAACAACGAAGAAAAGATTCTTTCCAAAAAAGAAATACTGCATTACAATTTTCATACTAAGGAAGAACTGAGTAAAGTAAACTGGTTTCCTGAAACCCGACCAGTAAAAATTCTATTGACCAGCGGTGCTTCCTGTCCTGATGCATTGGTTGAGGGTGTGATTAATAAATTAGTAAACATTTCTAATACCCATTATCAGCTTGATGAAATTATAAATACAATTTAATGAATACATTTTTTTATCTTCCGCTTGAATAAAAATGGTTCTTCAATTATTATTCGTTTTCTGAAACCGTACTATTCTTCTCAAATCATTTTCCTGATTGCAACGAAGGTTATTCTCGGAAATAAACTGCAAAAGGTTTTTATTATTAAGAAATAGCCCTTTAACCTCTGAACATTTTTTTGAGCTTTTTACTAATTTGTCATTGTAAAGCAAATGCGCCTCACCTTCCACCTCAATATGTTTTGTTTTTTCAGCATTAACGGGTTGCGATGACCATTCAAAAATTTTTAAGCTTTTTACCAGTTTTAAATTTCCTGCATCTTCTAATAACTGATAAAAACCCGGAATATGATCCAGATTGCAGAGAAAAATTGTATTATAGAAAGTTGATGACTGATCAATAATCATGACGGCTTCTACATTCAAAGTAGTCGTCATATCTTCATTATTTTCATCTAAAAAATGAACTGCTCCCGTTTGTATGTTTAACTTAATCTTTACGCTATCATAAGTTTGCGGTCTTCCCGCAGCTTTGATACGCCCATACATCCAATCTTTTTCTAAATATACCGAGCCATCAACATTGCCTTGAGGCTTCTCCGACACATCTCTGTTTCTAAATACATCTCTTAAAAATGTAGGGCCAGAAGGAGGTGGTCTAAATGCCCCAACAGGGCTACCACTTTGCCCAAAAGCAATGACATGATAAATAAAGAAGACTGTGAGACAAAGGAATTTAATAATCTGAAAATAATTTAAATTCAAGATACAAAATTACCCTGCTAAAGAAAAATTAATACGAAGGCCATTTTTCTGCCCTTTAGTTTTATTTATAGAGCAGGTCATAATACTCATGTGCCATACGGTTACTGTCGAACTGAAAGCGAACATCCCGCATACCATTTTTCATAACAGAACGCCAGGTGTTGTACTTGGAATAATATATTGGCAATATTTCGTTTTCTAATATTTCATAAAGTTTGTTCAGATCATATTCATCCTGTTCGTGAACAGCCATATTAACATAATCGGCCTTAGGTACTACAAAGCCATTGTTACCATGATTGATAAATTCTGGTATCCACCCATCATCGGTAGAAAAATTGACAGCCCCATTCATTGCAGCAGTCATACCACTGGTGCCGCTGGCTTCACGAGGTACTCTGGGATTGTTTAACCAGATATCGGCAGCCTGCTTTAATCTTTTAGAGAGCGCCAATTCGTATCCCGTTAGCACAGCCATATTTTTAAACTTTGTACTTAGGTGTACCAATTGGTTGAACTCACTTATTGCCGGATGATCTACCGGATAGGGTTTGCCAGCCCAAATGATTTGAACTGGATATTTTGTATCTGTCATCAATTTAAGAAACCGCTCTTCGTCTGTCGTTAACAGGTTTGCTCTTTTGTAACCTGCAAACCTACGTGCCCACACAATAGTAAACACATCCGGATTGAAAATTTTTCCAGTTTGATCAGCCACAATTTCAAAAGCTCTTTTTTTCAAGTATTTTTTCCTGTCATCAATACCATAATCATCACTAGCTTCCATAAACTTGTACAACTGCTTGTCAGCCCAATAACGCCAGTTTTGAGCATTTGTAATTGAAATGATAGGACAAATATTTTCAAACTTACTCCACATTTCCCTTGAAACTTTGCCATGTAACTGTGAAACGCCATTGGCAGATTTTGCAAAACGCAAAGCCGCTAATGAATGATTGAACTGATCGCTGTCGTTGCCATATAATTGTTTCACCTCATCTACAGAAAGCCCGCAGAAATAACTCATTTTATGGCATAGATAGATATCATGCTTTTCATTACCAGCTTCTTCAGGTGTATGTGTGGTAAATACTAATCTATTCCTTACTTCCGCTAAATTGTGATTGAATTTTTTATATAAATAAAAAGCAGCTGATAAGCCATGAGCTTCATTAAGATGATACAATTCCGGTTGAAAATTCAATTCATCTATCAATTTAGCACCACCTACACCCAGCAAAATAAACTGGGCTACCTTGGTTGCCACATTCGCATCGTACAATCTATGTGTAATGGTTTGTGATACATAATCATTTTCCGGAACATCAGTAGAAAGTAAAAACAGCGGTGCTGTTTTAAAAGTTTCAGGATTCAGGTAAAATACTTTTACCCATACTTCGTGTTCATGTATATTAATCTGAAACTTAATTCCGGTATCTTCCAGAAAACTGTATTGTTTTACATTCCAGGCTACATCCAGGGTTTGATCCTGATTGCGCTCCTGATCATAGTATCCATATTTCCACAAAATACCAATGCCAATTAAATTTTGTCTTAACTCATAAGCGCTGCGCAAATGAGAACCCGCCAAAAAGCCCAGACCACCACTATAAATTTTCAAAGGCTGATGCGTAGCAAACTCCATTGAAAAATAAGCAACCTTTTTAGAATACCTTTCTTCAACCGAATATGGAATTGCATAATTTATAAAACTCATAATGTTTTTTTTCGTCGGGGCGCAAGATAGTGGTTAAACTTCAAACACGCTCCGCCAATGAAAACGTTTGAACAGATTTTGCACATATTATTGACAAAATGATTTCTGCTATTTTTTTGCAGATTTCTGAGATTTAGAATCTTTCATACGAGAATAGGTGCCATCAAACAGACAATTTAATCCCCTGCGGGCACCACAGGATTCTTCCTGAAGCGTTACAGCGCCGGAACTAAACCTGAATTTTAAAATGCAGGGATCGCCATCAATTCTATATTCAGCTGTAGTTGTACTCTTGATAATAGCTTCACCCTTTAGTTCTCCAACACATTTACCATCATTTTTTTCAAAATGAATGTAAAAACTCAGGCGGTCATTTTTTCTACCGTCTCTTATAGAAACAAGATTTTTTTTACCTGTGCCATAGTCAGCAGTGTATTTTTGTTTTCTGGATAAAGTATCTATTGGATTTAAGAGTTCTGCAGGTTTTTCTTCAAGCGCATCCGTCATTACCAAAATAAACTTACGGCTACCGGGTTCAAATACATAAACATCTTTCCCTTCGCTTACAGTTCCATCTGCATTTTTCCGAATGATGGATTTAGTAATTCCCATGCTTCTATCTATTGACAAAGACTGTCGTGTAATGTTACTTTGATCCATACGTAATGCCGTTAATGCTGCCTGAAACTTCTTTTTCTTATCAACTGCTATGACATACATCGCTTTTTTGTCATTGGTAATTGCTTTTAAAAAAAGATAGGTTTCACCATCATTAGAAATTGTCTTTCCAAGAGGGTAGATTTTAGGGTTTACCCCTTTTGCAAATACAGGGCGAAAAACGGAATCGGACATAAACTGTGTAAAAACTTTATGACTAATCAACAGCGAATCTTTTTCCTTTTTCAAAAGCAAAGTATCTCCTAACTGAATGGGTGGCTTTAATGTTTGAAAAAAATCAATAAAATCGCTTACATGTACTTTCTCATCTCCCAACATTGAAATTGGCTTCTTTTCCTTACAGGATGCGAATAACAAGACTGTAAGCGCATAAAAGCAAATTCTGGTAAGTGTGGTCATACGACAGTTTCAGTTATCGAAAATAAAGAATCCCTCCATTTTAAAAAAAATAAGAAACTGTGGGTTATTTTTTTTAGCTTCGTCTAAATTTTTATTTAGTCATGCTAAATTATACCATTAGTGAAGAGAATTATATCAAAACGATTCACCGGCTTCAGCAGTTTGGCACTGTAACAACCAACGCACTGGCTGCAAAATTAAAATCCAAGCCTGCCTCCATCACAGCGATGATGAAAAAGCTGAAAACCAAAAAACTGTTGAACTATCAGCCCTATTATGGCTTTAAACTGAGTGCTGAAGGAAATAAGGTAGCGTTATTGATCATTCGCCGACACAGACTCTGGGAATATTTTCTTGCAGAGAAATTACAATTTAGCTGGGATGAAGTGCATGAAGTAGCAGAACATCTGGAGCATGTAAGTAGTAAAAAGCTAATTGATAAGCTAGACGAGTTTTTAGGATTTCCTACAGCCGATCCTCATGGCGATCCTATTCCGGATGCAATGGGCAGAATTAAAAATATTCAAAAGGTCTGTCTTTCCGATCTCCCACTCAATAAACCGGCCACCGTATGTCAGGTAGCAGATCAATCGCCCGCAATTCTGGAACTTTTGAATCATAACCAAATCAAAATTGGAACACGAGTAGAGGTAAAACGGAAGTTTGATTTTGACAATTCACTCGAAATAAAAATAAAACAAGCAGTTCCTTTTACAATAAGCGAGCAATTAGCAAAAAATATTTTTTTGAATTATGCAGAATAAAAAATTTGACTACCAGTCATTAAGCGAAGTACATCAAAGTGTAGATACGACCAATACACGCAGGCCAAAGTGGCGTCGCATTTTATCTTTTTTTGGCCCCGCCTATCTGGTAAGTGTTGGTTATATGGACCCGGGCAACTGGGCTACCGATTTGGCAGGGGGCAGTCAATTCGGATATCAGCTCATTTGGGTATTGCTAATGAGCAATCTGATGGCATTACTTTTACAAAGTCTTTCAGCAAGGTTAGGCATTGTAAGAGGTCGTGATCTGGCGCAGGCTAATAGAGAAACCTATCCTTCATTTTTAAATATTCCACTTTATGTTTTAGCCGAAATAGCAATTGCAGCTACTGATTTGGCTGAAGTGCTGGGCATGGCTATAGGGCTTCAGTTGTTGACTGGCTTACCTCTCGTTTGGGGTGTTATAATAACTGTATTGGACACTTTCTTATTGCTCTTTTTACAGAGATTAGGTATGCGTAAAATGGAAGCTTTCATAATAGCACTGGTGTTTATCATTGGCATGTCATTTCTTATTGAAATTATTTTGGCAAAACCCAATCTCGCAGAAGTAGCTACCGGCTTTGTTCCCGCTATTCCCAATAATACTGCTTTATATATTGCCATAGGAATTATTGGAGCTACTGTAATGCCGCATAACTTATATCTGCATTCAGCATTGGTACAAACGAGAAAAATAAAAAGAGATCGGCAAGGAATTAAAAGAGCACTTAAATTAAATTTCGTTGACAGTGCTATTGCACTCAATCTGGCATTTTTTGTTAATGCGGCCATTCTTGTTTTAGCAGCTGCTGTATTTTATAAAACCGGAAGAACTGATGTGGCTGAATTAAAAGATGCGCATCATCTGCTTGACCAGCTTCTTGGGACCAAGCTGGCTCCTGCCCTTTTTGCAATTGCTTTGATTGCTGCAGGTCAAAGTTCTACTGTTACAGGTACACTAGCTGGTCAAATTGTAATGGAGGGTTATCTGCACTTACGTATTAATCCATGGGTACGACGATTACTAACCCGAATTATTGCTATTATTCCTGCATTAATTGTAATACTCATCAGTGGGGAAGATAATGTAGATAGTTTATTGGTGCTAAGTCAGGTGATATTGAGTTTGCAACTTGGTTTTGCCATCATCCCATTAATACATTTTGTGAGTGACAAAAAAACTATGGGAGAATTTGCCATAAAACCAATAGTACAAATTGCGGCTTGGCTGATTACAGTTGTTTTAGTGTATCTGAATATGAGAATGGTATCCGAGCAGGCTGCTTCGTTTTTCTCTGAACCTGGAAATTTGGTCTGGAAAATCATAATTCTTATTTCTGGTTTTATTTTCATTTCCTTATTACTCATTACTATTCTTTATCCATTATTGAAAAAACAATGGCAGAAACCAAAAAGGCAATTACATGCACAAGCTGATGGCATAGCACCCATTGCTCCAAATCAGTATAAAAAAATTGCAGTTGCGCTGGATTTTAGCGCTTCCGATAATAAACTTATTTCACATAGTATCAGTCAGGGACAAAAAGAAGCAACTTATACTTTAATTCATGTTGTAGAAAGTGTGCCCGCCAGAATATATGAAGGAGAAAGTGATGATTTGGAAACCAGAAAAGATCAGGAAAGGCTTGAAGGCTATGTAGCACAATTATTAGAACTTGGTTTTGCCGCTGAAGCAAGATTAGGATATGGAAATCGTGCCAAAGAAATTATACGACAAGTAAAAGAAAGCGAAGCAACATTATTGGTGATAGGCGCACATGGACACTCAGGTCTCAAAGATTTTCTTTATGGCGAAACGATTGACAAGGTTAGACATGCTTTAAAAATACCAGTTTTGGTAATCAATGTATAATCAAATGATTTTGGGAAAACGATTAATTCAAACTTTTTGAATATGCCTTTATCAAATGTTTATACCTGCTAAATGTTTCAGGTTTAATATTTAAGAATGAAGCCAGAAATTTTTGTGGCACCCTTTGCATAAGTTCAGGATTATGTGATACGAAATGGAGAAACCGTTCTCTTGGACTTAGTTTCACCATTTGCATCTGCCATTTATCTTTTAACACCAATGTAAACGTAATTACTTTTCTTCCAAGATGCTCCATTTGCATATTTGAAGATAATGCTCTTTCTAGATCGTCATAGGAGATAGATAAAAGTGTGGAAGGCTCCAAAGCTTCTATTGAATATTCTGAAGGTGTTCGGCTATGAAAAGATTCCTGGCTATGAATGATATGATTCTCTAAAGAGATTTGTGTATTGATTTCAGATTTTCCTTTTAAATAAAATTTTCGCACCAGTCCTTCTAAAATAAAGTTGAAATAATTTTCAACTTCACCAGCTTTGGTGATCAAATCTTTTTTTTCAAACTTCCGCAATTTTATATAGGGATTAATCCACTGATTAAATTCAGTTTCAGAAATTTTACCAAATTTCTGCAGATAGTTAAGGAAAGGTTTTACCGTGTTCATGCCCGGTGTTGGCATAAAAGGTAAGCACAAATTGATTCAAATCAATGAAAGACAGTTTTTTTTAAAAAAACTAGGCCCTTTTGGACTTTTTAGCAACTAAATGCTTTAATCTGCTAAAGGTTTCAGGCTTGATATTCAGGTAGGAAGCAAGGTATTTTTGAGGCACCCTTTGCAGCATATCAGGATTTCGGTTTAAGTAATAGAGGAACTGTTCTCGAATTGTCAACTTTTTCATTCGATTTTTTCTTTCGTCCTTCCTTACATACATCGCTTCCATTATTTTGCGACTCAACACCTCCCCCTTTGGGAAATCATTTAATAGTTGTTGTCTTTTGTCGAAGCGAAGTGAAAGCAATAATGTTGGCTCAAGAGCCTCCAGAAAAACCTGTGAAGGAGTTCGCATCAAAAACGATATTTCAGATGTTACGATATTATTTTCAACTGCCAGTTGCAATACAGGTGTATGATGCTCGAGTTTCAGATATTTGACAACCAGTCCTTGAAGAACGATGTTCATATACTGCTCTGTTTCACCTTCATGTGTAATGATGGCCCCTTTATCAAAATGTCTGTACTCGCAATATGACAATAATTCCTGAAGCTCAATTTCAGAAATCGGCATAAAAGCATTTAAAAGCATGGCAAGCTTTTCAGTTATTATTGATTTTGGAATATCGTTAACCTTTTTCATTCTTTAAGGGAGCTCGTATTTATTAATTCCGTTTTAAAATTTAAAACATGTTTTATTCTAGTATAAGTTTCGGGCTTTATTTTGAGATAAGAGGCAACTCTGGTTTGCGGAACCTGATTAATTAATTCTGGATATTGGTTAAAAAATCTTATCAATCGTTCCCTAATGGGAAATCGCAAAATATCTATATATTGTTGTTCTTGCTTTACCAAAAAAAAGCTAATCAACATACGGCCAACACGCTGCCAGTTACGATTGTTTGCATACAGGTATTCCAGATTTGTTTTACTAATTCCAACCAATACTGAAGGCTGCAAAGTCTGTACAAAATATGGCGAAGGTTTTTGCGTAAAAAAAGAAACAGCTGAGCCTACTATAGCATCTTTACCCACTAATTCTGTGGTAACCATTTCCTTATTTTTTAAGAAATAATGATGAATAACACCGGATAAAACGAAATAAAAATATTGCTCTACTTCACCTGCTCTTGTAATAATTTCATTCTTACTACAATTCTTGATAAATGCCTTTTCCTCAAACAGGGCAAACTCAGCATCACTAAGTCTGACAAAGTTTCCTAAAAATTGTCTAAACTGATTCATCATCGTATTCAAAGTTGCATACTCCTATTTTTTGGATTTATGATTTAGATACAGTTCCTTTCCTGATAAAATTCATAAAAAACTTTCTATAAATCAAGCTTTGGCAACTTATTGTTTTGCTGTACGTTTGCACACTTAAACAAAAAATATGGCTCAAAAAATTAAAGTAGCGAACCCCGTAGTTGAATTAGATGGAGATGAAATGACCCGCATTATCTGGAAATTTATCAAGGAAAAGCTGATTCTACCCTACCTGGAGGTAGATATTAAATATTTTGATTTGGGAATTCAGTATCGTGATGAAACCAATGACCAGGTTACAATAGATGCCGCTAAGGCCATTAAGCAATATGGCGTAGGTATTAAATGCGCAACGATAACACCCGACGAGGCCCGTGTAAAAGAGTTTAACTTGAAACAAATGTGGAAGAGTCCAAATGGAACCATTAGAAATATACTGGATGGCACTGTTTTTCGTGAGCCTATAGTAATGAAGAATGTACCCCGCCTGGTTACCAACTGGACCGCCCCTATCATTGTAGGTCGTCATGCCTTTGGCGATCAATATCGTGCTACCGATACAGTGATTAAGGGAAAAGGAAAACTAACCATGACTTTTACTCCTGAAGATGGCAGCGCACCACAAACCTTTGAAGTATTTAATTTTAAAGATGGTGGAGTGGCATTGAGTATGTACAATACAGATGAAAGTATCAAAGGTTTTGCCCGCAGTTGTTTTAATATGGCATTGAGCAAAAAATGGCCACTATATCTTTCTACAAAAAACACGATTCTAAAAAAATATGACGGAAGATTCAAAGATATTTTTGAAGAAATTTATCAAAACGAATTCAAAGCACAATTTGAAGCAGCAGGCATTGTATATGAACATCGGCTGATTGATGACATGGTAGCAAGTGCATTGAAGTGGAATGGTAATTTTGTATGGGCTTGTAAAAATTATGATGGCGATGTACAAAGCGACAGTGTAGCTCAGGGTTTTGGTTCATTAGGCTTAATGACTTCTGTACTGGTAACACCCGATGGTAATACATTGGAAGCAGAAGCTGCACATGGAACTGTTACCCGCCACTTCCGCGACCATCAGGCAGGTAAACCCACCAGCACCAATCCAATAGCCAGCATTTTTGCCTGGACAAGAGGACTGGCATTCAGAGGAAAAATGGATGGCAATCAGTCATTGATTGATTTTGCAAATGCATTGGAAGCGGTGTGTATAGAAACGGTAGAATCAGGAAAAATGACAAAAGACCTTGCGGTATGTATTCATGGAAATAAGGTAACACATGGCGAACATTATCTTTATACTGAAGAATTTTTAGATGCCATTGACGCAAATCTGCAACAGAAATTAGGGTAAAGTATTTTGCTTCTATATCAAGCGGCCATTGAGCCGCTTTTTTTATTTAAGAAAATAAAAGGTTTACTATTTAAGATATATTCCACATAGGTGGGGAAAAACAATTGCTCTTAGATTTTTGAAAAAATGAGAAATCGTTATGTTTGTTAAATGAACTGGAACGAAAAACGACAGATTAAAATTGCGATACTGGATTTATACGATGGATTTCCAAATCAGGGGATGCGGTGTTTAAGAGAAATAATTCAGGAATGGGGCGAATATCACCAGATAGTAATAGACTGCCAGGAGTTTAATGTAAGACAAAAAAATGAAATTCCGGATCTATCGTTTGATATCTATATTTCTACCGGAGGTCCTGGTGATCCACTTTTAAGCAGATACGAAGACTGGGACCGATCCTGGATAAAATGGATTGACAGCATCAAACGCTGGAACGAAAACCCATCTCGCAGTGATAAGAAATATGTTTTATTTATTTGCCACTCTTTTCAATTGGCCTGCCGTCATTTTAATGCGGGTTTGGTTTGCAAAAGAAAATCAACATCATTTGGCGTTTTTCCCATTCACATGCTGGAGGCTGGAAAACAAGAACCAGTTTTTGAAGGTCTGAGAGATCCGTTTTATGCTGTGGATAGTCGCGATCATCAGGTAATACAGCCCAACCATTCATTAATAAACAAAATGGGTGCTTCAATCCTTTGTATTGAAAAGAGCAGACCCCATGTACCTTATGAAAGAGCCATTATGGCAATGCGGTTTAATGAGTATATGATTGGCACACAGTTTCACCCCGAGGCCGATGCAGCCGGTATGAGCATTCACCTTCAGACTGAAGAAAAAAGAAATACGGTGATTGAAAACCATGGCGAGGATAAACTAAGAAGTATGCTCGAGAGGCTGGAAGACCCCGATATGATAGTTTGGACTCATGCCCACATCATCCCCAATTTTTTAAACCAATCTGTTGCAAAATTATTTCCTGTGCCAGCTTAATTTCCTGTTTTGTTTCTCACTATTCATTTGCTATCTTTCAATAAAACAGCAATATGATTCCACATATACGACAGGATTATAATAAAGCATTAACAAAAGAAAAGTATGAAGATTTTCTGAATGCATTAAATCTAACACATCCCGGTGCTATTGAATTTCGTGTAGCTGAAACGCCGGTATTTGTCCCAAAAGATTTTACACAAAAAATTTTAGATGCCTGCGAAAGTATTGTGGACATTATAACCGATCCCGGATATAAGGAATTAACCAGAAATGCAATACCTGAACACCTGCAAGTACCCGGAGAAAATGAACATACACATTTTATAGCATTTGATTTTGGTGTATGCATTAATGAAAAAGGCGAATACGAGCCCCAGTTGATAGAAATGCAGGGCTTCCCCACTTTGTTTGCCTATGAAGTATTGCTGGATGATGTTTGTAGAAAAAAATTGCCGATACCAGAAGGATTCAGCTGTTATCTCAATGGACTGGACAGAGAAACATACATAAAGGAACTTAAAGAGATAATATTGGGTAGTCACCAACCCGAGCATGTGGTATTACTTGAAATATTTCCACATCAGCAAAAAACAAGAATAGATTTTTATTGCACACAGGATTATCTGGGCATCAAACCAGTTTGCATAACCGAACTGATAAAAGAAGGCCGAAAACTTTTCTATCTTAATAATGGTGTAAAGACCCCCATCCACCGCATTTATAACCGAGTAATATTTGACGACCTTCAACAACAAACAGCAGAGGTGCAAGAAAAAGGAAAAATATTATTTGAAGAAGTGGATGTAGAATGGTGCCCGCATCCCAATTGGTTTTACAGAATCAGTAAATATACATTGCCGTTTATACGTCACCCATATGTACCCAAAACATATTTTTTAAATGATGTAAAACAAATACCAGCCGATTTGGAAAACTATGTTTTAAAACCACTTTTCTCATTTGCCGGGCAAGGTGTAGTAATAGATGTAACTGCGGCCGATATTGAAAAAGTAAAAGACCTTGAGAACTGGATACTGCAACGAAAAGTAAAATATGCAGAAGTAATACAAACACCGGATGTACCGGCCAAAGTAGAGATAAGAATGTTTTATTTCTGGAAAGAAGGCGAAGCCCGCCCCCATGCCACCAACAACCTGGGACGAATGAGCAAAGGCAAAATGATAGGCGTTCGTTACAACAAAGACAAAGAATGGGTAGGCGGCAATTGCTGTTATTTTGAATTGTAAAATTTATCTATGTGCTGGTGATTGATTAAATATTTTTCATTTGATGATGGTTCATCAGCTCTTATGTCAGTTTTGGATTCGGGGTTGCTTAATATTTGGGCAGGGTGGATTGTACTAATAACAATATAAAATGCATAATACTTAGCTGTTGATCATCAATTCTTGTTTTTGGGGAAGGTGAGAGAAAAATTATAAATTTATGTGTAATATGTCACCCTATTGAAACATTTCGTACATATTCAAACACCCAAGACTTTTCCATGCTGCCCTACGCTATTTTTAGCATATTGCAAGACACACAAAACCCCGACACAAAGCCACCCCACCCGGCTATATAACACTCGTCTACGAAGTATAAAAGTATCTTAAAGCCGTGCTGGATTGTCGGCACTTACCTGGTCATCTGCCGTAGTGAAGTATGTTTGATGCCGGTTGTTTCCTTGTATTAATTGCATAACATGTAACCGCAATAACTATACTTACATTGCCTATTCACATTGTGTGTATATTTGTTTCGAACTGAAGTTTTTTCACAAACTCCTGTTATCGGCGATACAGTCTCTGACTCTAATAATACAAATTATGAACAAAATATTTCTGTGTTTAATATTTGCTTTAGCACTAGGTTGTACCAAAAAGGACGACCCTGCAATTGAAAAAGGATTATTAAAAAGCCAGGTAATCAATATATCAGGCTTAAACAGAAATTACCACCTCTATGTTCCAAGTAATCCTACTAATGCACCAGTCGTAATTCTTTTTCACGGAAACGGAAGTAGTTATGATGAGATATTGGGTTTGACAGGAGTA
>Ga0073902_10000330_pt1 | contig 30351 bp, 26 predicted proteins | sample KloWWTmeKNB19Kit_FD_66667 | JGI IMG/M metagenome (GOLD analysis project Ga0073902, IMG submission 66667) | Active sludge microbial communities from Klosterneuburg, Austria, studying microevolution and ecology of nitrifiers - Klosterneuburg... | ecosystem: Engineered > WWTP > Aerobic digester >...
AAGCAGATCTGTATCAGGATTTGTTAACAGATTTAGTTGCTGAAATACAACCACAGGGGGTTATTCAGAACATGATTGTAGAAAGGATTGCAGTAGCTTACTTGAGAATGCATCGCCTTGCAAAAGCAGAGAATGAGTTTATTCGAGCAACCATAAGCCCTTCTAATCCTGACATTTCGATAAAGTTTAATAATGATGGCTATGATCCAATTGTGGGTAACCAGGCAATTAGCGTGATGTTAGACACATATGCTAGATATGAGACATCGATCGAAAATCAGTTTTTCAGGGCATTGAAAGAGTTGCGAAACCATAAAAATGGGTTTGTTTTGCAGGAAGAACTACTATGAAAAAGCTTAGTGATCAAGAATGGCATTATCTTGTCTATGCAAGAGTTTCAACTACTCGACAAGTTGTCGAGGGTGACGGTTTGGGCAGTCAAGAGCAGAGATGTATAAATTACATCAAGGCAAAAAACGATATAGTTGAAAAAGTATTCAGGGATGAAGGTGTCTCTGGTGGGCTTTTTGAACGCCCTGCAATGAATGCGCTACTCAAATATATTGATGATCATCCTCACAAGAGATATGTTGTTGTCTTTGATGATCTAAGTCGATTAGCTCGAGATATTAACGTACATCTCCGCTTGAAAATGGAATTGTCGAAAATCAGAGGGGCAAGGCTTGAGTGTCCCAACTTCAATTTTGAAGACTCGCCAGAAGGTGAGTTTATTGAAAATATCATTGCCAGCAAGGCTCAACTAGACCGCCAGCAAAATCGCCGTCAAGTGATTCAAAAGCAGAGTGCTAGACTCGAAAGAGGCTACTGGCCTTTTTGTCCCCCTCCTGGACTGAAACACATAAAAGACAAAGAACATGGAAGGGTTCTAGTATCAAGAGAACCCTACGCCAGTATTTTTAAAGAGGCAATTGAAGCGTATGAAAAAAATATACTTAATTCGGAAGCAGAGGTAAAAGATTACATCAATGAGCAATTTAAAGCTAACAGCATTAATAAAACCATTTCTAGCCATGGTGTTCAATCAACACTTACTAAGGCGCTCTATGCTGGTTATATCGAATATCAACCATGGGAGATCGAACGCATGAATGGCCAACATACAGGGTTTATATCAAAGGAGACTTATGAGAATGTGCAGAATAAGAGATTAGGGAAGAGCAAACCACGATTAAATGCTTCATATTCTAATGATTTTCCACTAAAGGGATTTGTCAGTTGCTATGAATGTGGTAAGCCATTAAGAGCGAGTTGGAATAAGGGCAGAACTAATAAATATCCCAATTATTGGTGCCAGACTGAAGGCTGTAAATACAGATATAAAACCACAAATAGAGACATCATTCATGGTCAGTTTCAATCCCTCTTATCAGCGTCAACGTTAGATGCAGGCAAGGTTGCGCTTGCAAAAGAAGTATTTAAAGACGCATGGAATTCACTTTCTCTTGAGCACGATCAACAAAATAATATATTGAAGACAGACTTGGTTGAGATTGAGGGGAAAATCGATTCACTGGTGGAAAGAATTGCAACAGCATCGGATCAATCACTCATTGAGACTTATGAGGAAAAAATAAGAAGATTAACCTCAAATAAAACGGAGATTGATGCAAGAATGAAAACACCCTCCTATACTGAGCATCAGTTTGGAACCGCTCTCGATAAAGTATGCAATACATTGCAAGAGCCTCTCCTGCTCTGGCAAAGTGATAGTCTCGAAGATAAAACCACGGTGTTATATATGTTTTTTGAAAACAAACTACGATATAAACACAAAGAGGGTTTTGGAACCACCGATTTGAGCTCTGGTATCAATCTATTGAGGGATTATTCCGAAGGAACAATCCCAGATGTGGAGATGCCGGGAATTGAACCCGGGTCCGAAAGAAATCCCCCGCGAATGACTACGAGCGTAGCTGGTGTTTTGATTTAATCGCGCGAATCTCCACCTGCAAAGTAAGCGCGCGACGAACTCATGAGATCGGCTGTCAGCCAGCGTTTACCCGCCTATGAGTCTCGGCGAAACGCCCGTTGGCATTATTACATCGCTGCCACACCCCACCAACGCGAGGGCGTGGACGACGCCGGAGCTGTGCCCCGGACACCGAAACGGTTCAACCGCGATTAGGCGGCGACCGGAACGGCGTTCCAGTTGACTTTCGCACTTGCGTGCTTTGCGCTGTTTAACGAGAGTCGCGTCTCGGCTCGCCACTCGGAGTAAACCTCTCCCGTCGAAGCCATTACATCCCCGTGACCCCTAAATTATCTCAATTAAAAAATTGAAAGTTAAAAATTGAAATTTGAGGTCTCAGAAAATTTGTCCGTCGCCTGGTTTTTAACTAACGTGAATTCGGGATAAGGAGTTTTTGAGGAATCCGTTCATCCTGAGCGCGACTGCGAGGAACGAGCAGGAGCAGTCGAAGGATGATTGTTTAGCTTATGTTTTGATTTTGTCGAATGATCGCCCTTCGACTGCTCGCTTCGCTCATCCGTTCACCCTGAGTTTATCGAAGGGTCAGGGCGAACGGACTAATAAATTCTGTTTTTTCGCTCTTACATCAAGAATGAAATTACAAGATTCCTTATCCCGAACTCGCGTTAACTAGACTTACGCAAAATTAAGATCGTCATTCCCGCGCAAGCGGGAATCCATACCGAGCCAAACCAAAAATGCAAGGGAAACTCGGTTCCCCGCCACTTATTTTATGGGCTAGTTATAGATTCCCGCTTGTGCGGGAATGACGAACATCCTTTCGGTTATTTGACACGCATGTTGCGCAAATCCAGTTTTTAATTTCTAACTTTTAATTCTTAATTCCAACCACCAGCAACCCGCCGCCTTCGCCGTTGGCGGGAGCATCGTAAAACTTTTGCAGCTGCGGCTTCAATCGTTTTGGCACCTGAGACTTGAGCGCGGCGCTAAAGCCCAGCGGCTTGAGTTTTGGCGAAGCCAGCGTGTTGAACAGCGACCGCCCGCCAATGCCATATTCGCGGTTCATCTGATCCCATTTTTGCTCGGCTTCTGGGGCGATGTAATACGTGAACGGCGCGGGGCGCAGGCCGCATTTTTGCAAAAGCTCGGCCCATTGGGCTGGCGTTTTGTAGTGGTGATGGGCCAGCAGTTTGTCCACGCCCTTCGCGTAAGCCTCGCCCTCGGCGGGCGTGGGCGCGTTCTTTACCCCATCCAACAAAGAGCGAAATTTATCGCTGGGCACGGTGAGCGCCAACACGCCGCCTTTGCGCAGCACGCGCGAAAGCTCCGGGATCACATTCTCCGGGTCGGGGATATGCTCCACGACCGAGTTGGAATATACGCTGCCAAACGCGCCATCGGCGTATGGCAAATGATGCCCATCGCCAAACTGCACGCCGCGCCAATACACGCCGCTGTCTCGCGCGTCTGGCAGCTCGCCGGTGGCAATATCCACACCCACAATGCCGGGCTGTTTGCCAAACACGGCATCGGTGAACAAGCCATCACCGCAGCCAAAATCCAGCATGGGCGCGGGGAAGTCCAGCGCGGTCAGGGCGTGAGCCTCGATGGAGCGCCACAAGGCCACCGGCGGCGCAAACCAATAGCGCTTGAGAAACTCGGCCAGAAAGTCGCGCTCTTTGTAAACCCGCAAGTTGGCGGGCAGTGAATCGTTAAAGTGTGTCATGCCAAATCAATTGCTATTAAAAAGTTGATGATGACGCAGATGAGAGTGAGAAGCAGGCCCGCATACAGCCAGCGTCGTTTGCGGCTGTCTGGGCGGGTCAGCAGCCCCATCACCAAACCGGTGACTGCGCTGACCAGAATGCCAAATGGCACAATCAAAATCTGCATATAGCCCAGCGTCTCGCCGCGCGTGCCGGGCAGCCCGGCGGCCATGCCAAAGCCGATGACGCCCCAGACAACCCATGCAAGCGCCGCGAGCGCCACGCCGCCCATCACCCCAAACAAAATGCGCTTGCCAAGTGAAAGTTGATTGTTCATGTTTGTTTTCCACCGCCGAGACGCGGAGGCGCAGAGCTTTTTATAATCTCAGCGTCTCCGCGCCTCGGCGGTGAATGAACTAAATTTTCCACATAAAGCCGCCGTCCACAATCAGCGTTTGGCCGCGAATCATGAAGGCATCTGGGCTGCACAAAAACGCGATGATCTTCGCCACATCCTCTGGCGTGACGATGCGCCCGGCGGGAGTGTGCTCCGCCCCGCGCGAGGCCATCTCTTTGCCAGCGGTGAAGAAATTGAGCGCGTCGGTCTCAATCACGCCCGGCGAGACCGCGTTGACCACGATGCCCATCGAAGCCAGCTCCACCGCGCAATACCGCGTCACCACTTCCAGCGCGCCCTTGCTCGCGCCAATCACCACATATTCTGGCAGGGTGAGAATGTTGCCAATGCTCATCACGTTTACGATGGCGCCGCCGCCGCGCTTTTGCATGAGCGGGGCCGCCTTTTGCGAGAGGAACAAAGCCGCCCGCGCGTTGATGTTCATCGTCCAGTCCCAGCCTTTGACCTTTTGCTCCATCACCGGGCGGGCATAGCCAGAGGCGGCGTTGTTCACCAAAATGTCCAACCCGCCAAAGGTTGCCTCTGTTTCGGCAATCAAGCGGTCAAGATCGGCCTCATCGCCTACATCGGCTTTCACAATGAGCGCCTTGCGGCCCAGCGCTTCAATTTCTTTGGCTGTTTCTTCTGCGGCAGATTTTTTGCGCAGGTAGTTCACCACGATGTCTGCGCCGCGCTGCGCAAAATAAATGGCGGTGGCGCGGCCCACCCCGCGCCCGCTGCCTGTAATCAGGGCCACTTTGCCCGTAAAGTCGTATGCCATAGCTGGGCAAGTATAGCGGTTGTTGGTTCGTGGTTAAGAAGCTGGGCGATTGAAATCGCACCTTGTGAGCCTTTGGCTGAGCGTCGGCCTGCGCGGACGCGATTTCAATCGCCAGGCTGATATGCGTTGCGTTAAAGCCGAATCACACCAAATCTTTCTCTGGCGGGTCGCCCATCTTGAACGGCGGATACACGCGCGAGAAGTATTCCACGCCGCGCCCGCGCCGAAAAGCCATCCGCATGAGGAGGTTGCCCTGGTTGGCGGGCATTTGCTGGCTGGCGTGGCAAGCCGATGCGCGATCCTTCATTTCCTCGTAACCGTTTGTGTTTATTTTTGCCGTCTGCGGCACATCCCAAGATGAAATTTGCGCTAAATTGATGTCTTTGTTGCGGCCAAATTTTGTTGGGTCTTGCCGGAAAAGCGGCATCACCCGCACGCCAAATTTGATCATGCCTTTGGGGAAGATGGTGAAATACAACTTTGGCGGCGCAACCTCTGATGCGGAGTTTTTGGCAGATGAGTCAACGCGCGTGACCAACGCCACTTTTTTGTCGTCTGTGTTCCAGCGGCTCAAATCTATGCGCAAACCAAACAACATCTCATAAGCTCGCAGCGTCGCCTGATTCAATTTGATGTGATCCGGGTGGCCGTAGCCGCCAAACTGGTCATGGGTCACAATGGCGTTGGGGCGCAGGTTGATGATGTACTCGCCAATGCGGCGCGCCACCTCATCCAACGGGGCGGCGTGCAGAGATTCCGGGTGTTCGTTGTCTGGGGTGCCGACCATGCCAGAATCTCGGAAGCCGAGGAAATGCACACCGGCCAGCTTCAACTCTCGCGCGGCGCACATCAATTCTGCGGCGCGCAATTCTCCTGCGTCGGCAAAGCCATCCAGCCGATGGGAATCTATGGTGCCGCTTTCTCCGCGCGTGCCGCACAAATAATGCACAGCCACGCCCTCGTGCGCGTATTTTGCCAGCGTTCCGCCGGGGCCAAAGGATTCATCATCGGGATGAGCCAGAATAACAAGCAGGGTTTTCACAAGGTGCTGATTATCTATCTTCGTCAACGACATCTCGCGCATGTTGGCTTTCGCGCTCAGCATGGCGCTGCGGGTCAAACCAAACAAGCAAACAACAAAGGCGAAAGAAAAGAGGCCGGGAAATGTTTTGAATAACTGCGGCGGCTTTTATGCGCGATATCTAGAAGTGGTCAATTGGGCAATGTTTTGTCAGACGCGGAAAATAAAGCTCGTCATTTGCCTATTGACCACTCTTCGATATCTTTTTAACCATGCTTTTGTGTTACACTAAAAATCACACGCACCCAAAATCACTACAACAAAAAGGAGAATTTTTTGCTATGGAATTACCACGTTTTTATCGAATTATTCGGGCATTGTGCGCATGCGGCTTGTTATTAAGCTCTGCGGGGGCAGCGCAAACAAGCGTGATGGCGCTGACAACACAGCCAGATGCAACCGCGCATCGTTCGCTGCTTTCTGCCGAACAAACCGGGCAATCTCTTATCTGTGATGCCGCCGTAGCGAGCTGCGCCGTGCCTGATCTTTCTAAAGCAGATTTTGATGGCAACAATTTTATTGATCAGGCCGACCTTGCTGCTGTTCGAGGCAGGTACCTAATGCCCGGCACAGGCCCCGATGCCCCCATGGATGTGAATGAGGACGGCATCATCGACATTTACGATATTGAGTTTGTGGCGGAACGCGTAGGGCTGACGCTGCCCACTCAAACGCCGACGCCAACCAATACGCCGACGGCGACATCAACCAATACGCCAACATCAACACCAACCAACACGCCGACGGCGACATCAACTAACACGCCAACATCAACGCCAACCAACACGCCGACGGCGACATCAACTAACACGCCAACATCAACGCCAACCAACACGCCGACGGCGACACCAACTAACACCTCAACATCTACGCCAACCAACACGCCAACGGACACACCGACCAACACACCGACCAACACACCAACCGATACGCCCACGGACACGCCGACCAATACACCAACCAACACACCGACGGACACGCCGACCAACACGCCGACCAATACGCCAACATCAACACCAACGAATACACCGACCCCTAGCTGCGGCCCATACTATTTCAACAATACCAATGCGCCTTGCCCTTTAAGTGCGGCAATTGACAGCGCCGAAATCAGCCCAATCCCCGTCTCGGATCTTTACGCACCAGTGGAAAATGGAATGCCAAAGTCGTTATATCGGGTCGCGTCCGCGCCAATGGTGTCAACCACCATCTTCTCGGTGCAGCCGGCCACCCAAACCTGGCATGTGAATGACGTGTTTACCGTCACTGTTTCCCTCTCTGATGTGACAAACCTTGGCGCATTCGACTTCTATCTCAGCTATAACGGAACCATTGTCACGCCAACTTCCATCACCCTGCTTAGCCCCATCAGCAGCACGGGCAGAACACCCATCATCGTCGCCAACGAGATTGACGGCACCGGTCAATATGTCCATTTGGCTGTCGCCACACTGGGGCTAACCACAACTCAGGGCGTGAGCGGCAATGTGCCCCTTGCTCAAATTGTCTTCATGGGTTTGGCAAGCGGCCTCAGCGATTTGGTCTTTGACGTAACCGCGCCGCAGGTCGTCTCGGTTGGCCCCTGCCCAGAGAGTTCCTCCGCTGTTGATGGACAAGTCCTTATTTTGCCCGCCGTGTCAACCGCCATTGAACTGGCCGCGTTTACCGCGGCGCCCGTTTCTGCGGCCAAATGCGGCAACGCCAGCGGCGCAGAATGTGTAAATCTCTTCTGGCAAACCATGAGCGAGATGAACACGGCTGGGTTTGCCATCTTGCGCAGCACGGCCAACAATGGCCAGCTTGGCGCGCCTGGCACAGCCGATGTGATTACATCCTTCATCCAAAGCCGCGGGATGAGCGGCGGCGAATATCTCTGGCAGGATCGCGCCACCCAGCCCGGCACAACCTATGCCTACTGGCTGCAAGAAATTCAGGCAGATGGCTCCCTTAGAAACCACGGCCCTGTTCTAATATCGGTGAATGGGGCTGTGGTCGGCAACCCCTGATCGACAAAAAAGTCGTCTTTTGCCAGCATAAACAACGCGGCGCAATTAGAAAAGATTGCGCCGCGTTGTTTTTTTATGCCCAAAAACCGCGCGGTAATCATGACGCGCGAAAATCAATCTGAGAGTTAGATTAAAATCTGGTTTTACAAATTCAACATGACATCAATTGAACCTGTCATCCTGCTGTCTGCCGCGTTGTTTGTCATTGGCGTGGTGGGCGTGCTTACACGCCGCAACGCCCTGATGATCTTCATGAGCGTTGAGTTGATGCTCAACGCGGCCAACCTGGCCTTTGTGGCCTTTGCCCGCCAGTGGGGGCAGTTGGATGGGCAACTGTTTGTGTTTTTTATCATGACCGTCGCGGCGGCGGAAGTTGCGGTTGGTCTGGCGCTTATCGTCGCCATCTTCCGCGCCAAAAAGAGCACCAGCGTGGACGAGCTGAACCAATTACAGGGGTGAAGAGTGAAGGCTGAAGGGTGAAAGAAAACCCATCACCAACAACTAGCCACCAGCAACCAGCAACTAAAAAATGATCCTGATTCTTCCAATCCTCTTCCCGCTCATTGGGTTATTGATAAACGCTTTTTGGGGCAAACGCCTGCCAGAAACGGTGAGCGGCGGGCTGGCAACAGCCATGACCGCGCTCTCGTTTGTGGTCTCGCTCATCCTGTTCGCGCAAGTGGCGGCCGCCCCAGACCACAAAGTTGTGGCCCAGTTTGGCCCGTGGATCAGCGTGGGCAAACTGAATGTGCAGTTTGGCTTTTTGGTAGATGGCTTGAGCAGCATCATGATGCTCATCATCACCGGCATCGGCTCGCTCATCCATTTGTACAGCATGGGCTACATGCACCGCGATGCGCGTTACCCGCGCTTCTTTGTGTATCTCAATTTGTTCATCGCCTCCATGCTCACCCTGGTGATGGGCGACAGCTACCTGCTCATGTTTGTGGGATGGGAGCTGGTGGGGCTGTGCTCGTATTTGCTGATTGGTTTCTGGTTTAGCAAACTCAAGAACGCGGAAGCGGGGCGCAAAGCGTTTGTGGTCAACCGCATTGGCGATGTGGGTTTTGTGCTGGGCATCATGCTCATCTTCTCGTTGTTTGGCAGCCTGAATTACGCCGATGTGCTCAACGAGGAACACCTCAAAACCATCGCCCCGGCCCTGCTCACAGCCATCACCCTTTTGCTGTTTGTGGGCGCAACCGGCAAGAGCGCGCAATTGCCGCTGTTTGTGTGGCTGCCCGATGCCATGGCCGGCCCCACGCCGGTCTCGGCGCTCATCCATGCCGCCACGATGGTGACCGCCGGCATTTACATGATGACCCGCAGCCACCTGCTGTTTAGCGCCGCGCCAACCACCGGCGAGGTCGTTGCATTTGTGGGCGCGCTGACGGCGCTTGTGGCAGGCTGGGCCGCCATGAGCCAATGGGATATTAAAAAGGTTCTGGCCTACTCCACCGTGAGCCAGCTTGGGTTTATGGTGGCCGCCGTTGGGATGGGCGCGTATGTGGCGGGCATGTTCCATCTGCTTACCCACGCTTTCTTCAAGGGCCTTTTGTTCCTGGGTTCGGGCAGCGTCATTCATGGGATGGAGCATTACATGCACACGCGGGTCTACTCGGACACCTACAACCTGGACCCGCAAGACATGCGCAACATGGGCGGGCTAAAGAAACGGATGAAGATCACCTGGATCACGTTCATGGTCGGCGCGTTTGCGCTGGCGGGCGTCATCCCGCTTTCTGGTTTCTTCTCAAAGGATGAAATTCTGGCGAGCGCGGTGGAGCGCAACCCGCTGGTGTTCCTCATGCTGGGCGTAACCGCCATCCTGACCGCGTTTTATTCCATGCGCCAAGTGCGGCTTGTGTTTTTTGGCGAACCGCGCACGCGCGATGCCGAGCACGCCCGTGAGTCATCGCCCTTGATGACCGTGCCGCTGATTGTGTTGGCCGTGCTGGCCGCGCTGGGCGGCTTGCTCAACCTGCCGGTGGCGGGCGGGCATTGGCTCTCGCACTGGCTGCAACCGGTGATGGGCGAATTGGAAGTGGTCGAGTTCAACCCGCTCATCGCGGGGTTCTTCACCGTTGCCGCGCTGGCCGTGATGGCGTTTGTGTATCTGCTTTACAAGCGCGTGTTTGTCAGCAAAAACTCGGTGGACCCGCTCACTAAGCTGGGGCCGCTGTATGCGCTCTCGGCCAACAAGTGGTACTTGGATGAGATTTATCGCGCGATCATCATCAAGCCGTTTTACGCAGGCGCATCTTTTCTGGCGCACATCGTTGACCTTGAGGTCATTGATGGCTTTGTGAACGGCGTGGGCGCAGCGTTTAGCCGCGCCGGGGCCGCGCTGGGCAAATTGCAAACCGGCCTCGTGCGCTCGTATGCGCTGGTCATGTTGTTTGGCATCGTCGCCATCGTGGCGTGGTTCGTGTTGAACGCAAGGTAACGCCACGCACCTGTCCACTTGGTTAGTTCAGCCGCTGTGCAAATGCATGGCGGTTTTTTATTTTTCGGGGCGTAGAATTCACAAGAGCAAGACCAGCCATCTTGCGGTAATGAAGGAGAGCCAACCATGTTTAAATTACTTCGCGTCGTCCTTTCTTTTGTCTTTGCGTTTGCAGCGTTTGTGCCCGCACAAACGGCGGCTGTTTCCAGCCCACAAACTACGCCAGCCGCGCCACAAACCGATGCCAGCGGCGTGAGCGAGATCGCGCTGGGCAGCCAGCACACCTGCGCGGTGGTGGATGGCGGCGTGAAATGCTGGGGCAACAACGAATACGGCCAGCTTGGCGATGGCACAAACCAAAATCGCTCCACGCCGGTGGATGTGGCCGGGTTGGGCGCGACCAGCGGCGTAAAACACATCTGGGCGGGTGAATACTTCACCTGCGCCATCCTAGACACGAACAATGACGGCCTGAGCAGCGTGAAGTGTTGGGGCCGCAATGACAGCGGTCAGCTTGGCAATGGCACGTTCACCACCCGCAACACGCCCGATTTTGTGACGGGCTCGGAAAGTGAAACGTGGCAGATTGGGTCATACGCTGGCGTGGGGTCGCATAGTTGTGTGGGGTTGGGTGATTTACACACTGCTCAAATTACACCGCAATGTTGGGGAGCAAATGGCTTTTCTCAATTAGGTGATGGCACAACCACCGACTCAAATCATCCTATTACTTCAACAAATTTATTAGACTTTTATGATCTTGGGATTCTGCGGGTTGTGACGGGCGGAGCATTTACATGTGTCATGGGCGGTTATCCAATTATTCAATGTCTTGGCGCGAACGGAGCGGGGCAATTGGGCGATGGGACAACCACTGCCAGCATTACAGGAACATGGGTCATCAACAACAACGATGACTATTTCTCGGATTTTGAGGCAAATGGCTCTCATGCCTGTTTTGTTAAGCAATGGCGCGGGGTGCGATATGGCGTTTTTTGCTGGGGTTTTAACGGGTATGGGCAGATTGGAATTAGCACAACCCAAAACGTGCTAACACCAACTCAAATCAGTCTTGCGGAATATGCTGTTGGGGCCAATTTGGCGATGGGCGAATTTCATACCTGCAACTATGATCCTGTTTCCTGGTATGACCCGCATTTCCCGCCATTTGCCAGCGTTTCTGGTTTGAAGTGCTGGGGTCGCAACGATTACGGCCAGCTTGGCGATGGCACAACAACCACGCGGCTTTCTCCGGTGCAGACCACATTGGCTAACCAGCGTTTGCGGCAAGTTGCGGCGGGCGGGTATCACACTTGCGCAATTACAGATGTTGACCAAGTGCTGTGTTGGGGGCGCAATGACAGCGGCCAGCTTGGTGATGGGACTTTTGCCCAGCATAGCTTGCCGGTTGCGGTTGCAGGGTTTGCGCCCATCACTGAAACCACAATCACAATTACATCTTTTGATGACAGCAACGGCGAAGCTTGTAGCTTGCGCAATGCGCTGTTGGCTGTGGCAAATCACTGGTCTTGGTACGACTGCCCGCCCGCGCTTGGCAAAGTCACCATCCAAATTCCAGAAGGGATTTACACAAATACAAACGGCTCGTACGGTCTTAGAGGTGGGTTGTTCGCAACTGCCGATGTGACGATAAAAGGCGCAGGTGCGAACAAAACCGCGCTCACAGTAGCCCCAGCCATCAATGATCGCGCTTTGAATATTGGCGGTTCTGCAAACGTCACCATCTCCGACCTATCCATTCGCGGCGGGCAATCGCCAACAGACACACAAAAGGGCGGTGGCCTTCGCAATTCTGGCGTTCTAACCCTAACCAACGTTGTCATTAGCCAAAATGCAGATGGGGGTTTGGAGAACTTGGGTGAGTTGGTTGCAACGAACAGCACGATTATGAATAACGAAGGCGGCGGTCTCATCAACAACGGGTCTGCAATCGTTGTCAACGCAACATTCAGCGGCAACACCTCAAATGCAGATGGCGCGGAGATCCGCAACGAGGGCACACTGCTGGCAACCCATGTTACGCTCAATCACGCCGCCAATACAACCGCATCCATCTACTCCAGTGGACACATGCTCATTGACAATTCAATTATCAACTCCACAAGTGGATGCGCCATTTCAGCTTCCGGCCATATTCTTTCAGCAGGACACAACCTTGCTAATTCATCGGGGTGTGGGGCGTATTTCACGGGTGATGGCGACCTGGTCGGGGTTGACCCCCGGCTCGGCCCCATCGCCCAAAATGCGCCCGGCCAAACGCCCACCCACGCGCTTTTGCCCGGCAGCCCGGCCATAGACGCAGGGCTTTTTGTTGGCGTGACCACCGACCAGCGCGGCGTGGCCCGCCCGCAAGGCGAGGATGTTGACATCGGCGCGTATGAATACCGTCCCATTGCAGATGCGCCCGCGCGGGTGTATCTGCCGCGTCTTGCAAAATAACCGACGTTGCCAATTAAAAAGTCGGACTGCTTAGACTTGGGCAGGCCACAAACTTGCTTGGCAAGCAGTCCGACTTCTTGATTTTCGAGTACACGAGGTGAAAACTGTCATTCTGAGCGACCGAAGGGAGCGAAGAATCCCTGGCTAATCTTTTCTTAGCCGTTGTTTAGCAGAGATTCTTCGTCGCGCAGCTTTGCTTCGCGCCGCTGCGCTCCTCAGAATGACAGGCTGACGCTAAAAAACTCAAAATCGCCTGGCTGGCCTACTCAAACCACACCGCCACTTTTCGCAAAGCGGCGCGGCTGGCAGGTTTCCCGCCGTTGGATGGATACCCCAGCGTAATCAACGCCTGCGGCTGCCAATCTGATGGCAAATCAAGCGAGCGCGTCACGGCCTGCCCGCAAAACAACGGGGCGCACATCCAGCACGCGCCCAGCCCCTCCGCATCTGCGGCCAACAAAAGATTTTGCACCGCCATCGCCACGCTCTGCGCGGCCATCACTTCCTCTGCGGCGCGGCGTTTTTCGTCCGGGTAGTCATCCATCACCTGCATGGTGGCGCAGGCCACAATGGCGGCTGGCGCGTTGGCAATACGCGCTTGCGAGCGTTGCACATCGGCTTCCACCTCGCCCGGCGCGGCCCCATCGGCCAAACGGTCTTGCCGCAATTGATCGCCCATCGCCCGCGCCAGCCGCTCGCGGTCATCGCGGCGGGTGAGCACCGCAAAACGCCACGGCTGGCGGTTGTGAGCCGATGGCGCCCAGGTGGCCGCCGCCAGCAACCGCTCCAGCGTATCGCGCGAGACGGCCTGCTCGGTGTATCGGCGGATGGATCTTCGGGCGCGAAATGGCGTGTGCGAGCGATACAGCTTGAGGTCATCCGCCGTATCCAGGTCCAGCCCAAACCCAGGGAGATGGCGCACCGCCAGCCGCAGGGCGGCATTTTGCGCCAGCCGGGTGTGGCGGGCAAAGCTGCCCTTGCCAAACGCCGGTTTGATGGCGCACGGCGGGCGCAAAAACAGCGCGTTGGTGCCTTCGTTGTGGCGGTCGGGGGCAATCCCCATGCACGGGCCATCCCCGGCGCATGCCTCGTCAACCAATTGCGCAATATCATCCGGGGTGACAAAGGGCAAATCGCCGGGCAAAATGAGCGCGGCGTCTGCGCCCTGGGTCTGGGCAAACGCCATTGCCTGCGCCAGCGCGGCGTTGAGCGTGGGGCGGCCTGTCTCGCGCAGGGCGGTTGCGCCATGCGCCCGCGCCATCGCCAAAGCAGTTTCATCGCGGCTCACCATCACCACCCGCTCAATGCGCGTCACTTGGCGCAAAGTGTTCAGGGTGCGATCGGCGCAATCGCGGGCTAACTTTTGCCGCTCATCTGGCGACAACGCGGCAGCCAGGCGCGTTTTGGCTTGGTGAAAAGGCTTTACCGGGACGATGGCCCAAATGCGGACGGTTGTGTTTGATGCGCTCACCGCGCGAATTGTACGCTGGCGAATGCGAGCAGCGCGTTTTGGGCAGTAGAATCAAGCTCACACAACCTGCCAGAAACGTTTTGTAGAGCATCACTATCTGGCTAATTTGTCTTAAACACACAAGGAAAAACATGAACATCATCGCTGGTCTGGTCGTTGCGCTGGTCGCGCTTTTGCATCTCTATTTCCTCACGTTAGAGATGTTTCAATGGGACAAGCCCGCCGGGATGCGGGCGTTTGGCACAACCCAGGAATTTGCCACCGCTTCAAAAACGCTGGCCGCCAATCAGGGGCTGTATAACGGCTTTCTGGCCGCAGGGCTGCTTTGGGGGCTGGTTCAGGGCAGCGCGGGTCACGACATCAAAATCTTCTTTTTGCTGTGTGTGCTGATTGCCGGTTTGTACGGCGGGGCAACCGTGGGCCGCAAAATCCTGTTCGTGCAGGCCCTCCCGGCGGCCATCGGTCTGGCGCTGGTGATTTTGACAGCGAGCTGAAGCGCCGCGCCAGAAAAATAAAAAAAGGCGGGAGACAACGCATCATCTCCCGCCTTTTGCAACTCAGTGAGTGGGCAGCGCGCCCATCTGGGCCATCAAGCCCATCGAGTTGGTGGTCTGCCACTCGGCCACCACTTTGCCATTTTTTACCTCGCGCATAAACTGGCCGGTGCCAACCACGCGCTTGCCCGTGGCCGGAACGCCATAAAACGTCCCAGAATGGGTCATGGCGTTGGCATAGTCCACCGCCACCATGTCACCTTCGCACACCACGCGCATAAAAGTCATATCCATGTCGGTCATGCCAGCGCACAAAACGCCGCGCATAAACCCGATGTATTCCTGCTTGCTCATCGGCGGCATCCCATCGCCAATATAGACAAATTTGTCATCCAGCAGCTCGTTTACTTTGTCCCATTCGCCTTTCATGATGGCGCGGGAAAGCCCCAGCGCGATTTCTTTTTTGTTTTCCATTTTTGTCACTCCAAGTGCTTGATTTTTTTAAAAGCGCGGCTAGAATAATCCCTATAATTCATAAAGTCAACTAGGCACCAAAAAGTAACCATGCAATTCAAGCGCTCCGGGTGCTTCATCAAGTTAGAAATGGAAAGTCTTATTAACGGCCCAATCACATCGCCATACCGCTGCCCAGTCACGGCCACCATGCAGTTTATTGGCGGCAAATGGAAGATCATCATCTTGTGGGCAATCTCCAACAACGTAAGGCGCTTTGGCGAGCTTCAACGCGCCATCCCAGCGATTACAAAAAAAATGCTGGCCGCCGAATTGCGGGCGCTGGAACGCGATGGCTTTATCAGTCGCAAGGTCTACCCGGTGGTGCCGCCCAAGGTTGAGTACGCCATCACCCCGCTGGGAGAAAGCCTGCGGCCTATGTTGGGAATGATGGGCGCGTGGGGGCAGCAATACGCCATCCCTATGCAAGACGATGGGCAGGACAAGCGAAACGAAATTGAAGCCACCCGCCCCGCGTAATTCACAAACACATCTGGCTTAACGCTTGTAATACCACCATGTGGGCAGGGTAGATTGCTCTGGGCGCGGCGGCGTGGCCGATTTCTCCTCAAAGCGGTAGGTGTCTGGGTTAATCCACTCGCGGATAAACAGGTCGCGGCGCGGGTCAATGAGAATGGCGGCAAACCGGCCTTGCTCCACCGCGGCGCGTTCTTGTTCCAAAAGCTGCTGTTCTGCCAAACCGGTGTCATTAACATTAAATTGAAGTGACACCGAGCTTTGGGTATACGCGCGCTTGCCCGCCAGCCGCGCCAAAACCGAATGCGCAGGAATCCACACCTCGCCGTTAATTTGGCGGATATCTTCTACCATGCGCTGACGCTGCGCAAAATCTGAGGCGGTTGGAATGTGTCGGGTGGGGTCGTAGCGCAGCCGAACCAATTGATATCCGCAAGCCGCCACCGCCAGCACACACAAGCCTGCGCGGGCATACGCCATCGTCTCGTTTTTGCCGATGGAACTCTGAACGGCGCGGATTAGGCGCCCCAGCATCACGCCCGCCACAATGACGATGACCGCATAAGCCGGCATGAGCGTGTTGATGGAGCCGCCCACCTTGATGCGCGGCAAAAGCGAGGTCATTACACCGCCCGCCAGCAACGCCAGCCAAAACCAATCTTTTTTGCGGGCAAACCAACCCGCGCCCGCCAGCGCCATCACGCACAGCGCCGGCAACACGTTCAGCAGCTCACGGCCCAAAAACTGGGGAATCCGATCCAGAAAAAAGGGTTGTTGAGATGTCAGGGTCAGAATATACGGCCACGCCTGCCCCGCAGAATACACCTGCAAAAACAACGCGGCGATGAGCGAGGAAACCGCCGCGCTGGCGATAGCCATCACCCGCAGCCGCCATTGCCCGCCAAACCCGGCCAGCAACACCAGCGGCAGGGCAACCAAGTGGCTTTGTTTGGTCATCCATGTCAGCGCGACCAGCGCGCCAGCCAAAACGGCGGCGCGGCGGGTGCGGCCTGTCCATGCCACAAACGCAACGCCCAACATCCACGCCAGCGAGAGCGAATCGGTTCGCGCCAGATCAAACGTCACGCCAGAGGGTTCATAGGTGGCGGCAAAGCACCCCGCCGCAATCAGCGCCATCACCCGGCTGCCAGAGCCGCGCCAAACCAGCAGCCCAATCAGGCCAAAACTGCCCAACGTGGCAAGGATGGAAACCAGGCGCAGCGCGGGCAACCCCTCGCCAAACAGCGCCGCGAAGGGCGCGCTCACAAAATAAAACAACGGGGTATAAATATCGCCGGTGAAGTCTACGCTGGCCGGGGCATACACGGGCGCGCCGCGCATCACGCGGCTAACGCACTCAAAGATTTGATTTTCGACCCACTCCAAATCAAAGGGATACGCCGCGCGTTGCGAGAAAATAAACAGAACAGCCAAAATGTGCGCGACCGCCAGCGCGGCAACGCAGACCAGACAAAAATACAAAACGGGACGATATACACGAGCCAATGAGCGCATAACAAACAAAGTATATTTCATGTCATGCGTCTCTGGTCACTGCACCCAAAATATCTGGATACCAAAGGTTTGCTGGCGGTTTGGCGCGAGGGGCTTTTGGCCCAGCATGTGCTGGCTGGCAAAACAAAAGGCTACAAAAATCATCCGCAACTGGCGCGGTTCAAGGCGATGGATGACCCGCTGGGCGCCATCGGTTGTTACCTGTGCGAGGTGGTGAACGAGGCCGACCGGCGCGGCTACGCCTTTGCGCGAGACAAAATTTTGCGCCCGGCGGCGAGTGCGCCCGCGCGCATCATGCGTGTGACGCGCGGGCAGATGGCGTACGAGTGGGCGCACCTGCTGGGCAAGCTGGCCCAACGCTCGCCAGAAATCTTCAAACGCTGGCAGAACCTGCCCCAGCCAGAACCCCATCCCCTGTTTGAGAGTGTGGCCGGAGAGATTGAAAATTGGGAAAAAGTAACTGACCCCAAAAATGCATCGCTATAATCCTGCGTACATCTCGTGATTGCATTTTCTGGCAAAGACCGCCCGGATGAGGGCATCATCAACACTTGCGTGCATTGCGGCATCTGTCTGTCTGTGTGCCCCACCTACCGCGTCACCGGTCTGGAGATGTCTTCTCCGCGCGGGCGCATTTTTTTGATGAAGCAGGTGAGCGCCGGCGAGATGAGCGCCGATGAGCCGGAGTTTATGGCGCAGATGACCCAATGCCTGAACTGCCGCGCCTGCGAGGCCGCCTGCCCCAGCGGCGTGAAATACGGCCAAATTTTGGAAGCCAGCCGGTCGCAGGTGATGGCAATCCGGCTGGACGGAAGACCGAAGACGGAAGACGACCCCAAAACAGCCAACAGCCCCGCCGTCCCCGCCGCAGAACGCATTATCCGCGCCGCGGTGTTTGACCACATGTTCAAAGACATGCGGTTGTTCCGCGCGTTCTCTGGCGCGCTGAAGGTGTATCAAAAAAGCGGGGCGCAGGCCATTGCCCGCAAAACCGGCCTGCTAAAGCTGATGGGGATGGGCGAGATGGAGGCCATGCTGCCCGCCATCAGCCAGAAAATGCTGCAACCGCGCGGCCAAATTTTTGCGGCAGAGGGCGAACGCCGATACCGCGTGGCCTTGCTCACTGGGTGCATCATGGGCACGGCGTTTGCGCAAGTGCACAAAGCCACTATCCGTGTGCTGCAAAAAAACGGCTGCGAGGTGGTGATCCCCGAAGGTCAGGGCTGCTGCGGCGCATTGCACACGCACGGCGGCGACCTGGATGGCGGGCGCGAGCTGGCCCGCGCCAACATCCTTGCGCTGGAACGCGCCGGGCTGGATGAGTTTGATGCGGTGATCAGCAACGCCGCCGGGTGCGGGAGCACGCTCAAGGAATACGCGCATCTTTTGGCCGATGACCCCGTGTGGCACGAACGCGCCGCCCGCTGGACAAGCAAGGTCAAGGACATTCACGAATTTCTTGCCAGCATAGAGCTGAACACACAAGACCTAAAACCGCTAAACGCAACCGTGACATTTCAAGAGCCGTGCCATCTGGCGCATGCCCAGCGCATCACCAGCCAGCCGCGCAAGCTGCTGGGGGCCATCCCCGGTTTGCAACTGCGCGAGATGCCAGAGAGCGCCTTGTGCTGCGGCAGCGCGGGCATTTACAACGTCATCCAGCCAGAGATGGCCGCCGCGCTGGGCGAACGCAAAATTGAAAACGCGCTCAGCGTAAAGCCAGACATCATCGCCACCGCCAACCCCGGCTGCGCCCTGCAATTGGCAAACGAGCTTCGCAAACGCGGCCAAAATGTTCAGGTGAAATACATCATCGAACTGCTGGATCAATCTTATTTTTCGCCCGGATAAACGAGATAAAACTCTGTCATCCCGTTTATTCATGTTAATGTCCCAACGTGGTCAACCCAAAACCTGCATTCACCCGCCCACCGGGGGCGCAAGTGATGGCCGCCCGGTCTGCCGACGTGACGCGCCTGCTGGCAGATCTGACCGCGCAAGACCTCTCCAGCCTTGACCCAACCCTGGGCGCGTGGATGGATCGCCCGCTGGGGCGCGAGATGCTGGCCCGCACCATTTTGCCCACCGCCGGCACGGTATTTGTGTGTCTGTTCAACTTTGAGCCAGCCGGGCTGATTGTGATTGAGCGCGGAAAAACATCTGCGCAGGTGCGGGCGTTGGCGGTTGCGCCAGATATGCGCCGCAAAGGCGTGGCGCACACCCTGCTGGCCGAGGCCATTGACCGAGCCAGCGAGCGCAAGCTAAGTTTTTTGTGGATGCGCACCGCCGCGACCAACGAGACGGCCATCAAAGCCGGTTTGGAGATGGGTTTTAGGCGGGTGTTACCCCAATTTCTGCGCCGCGAACGCACCAGCCCGCTGGTCTCGTCGGTAGAAAAATCGCGCGTCACGATTGAGCGCATCGCCAGCCAGCCAGAGCAACACATTCACGCCTGGCAAGAGATGGAATCCAGCGCGGGCGATGCCTGGGCCACCGATCTCATCACGGGTGATTTGTTTGGCGAGCTGGCGCTGGCGCATTTTGCGCAAGGCGGGCGTGTGTTTGCCCTGGCGGTGGATGGGGTCGCGGTGGGCGGGGTTCGCCTGAGCGAGCACCGCGGCCACGCGCAATTGGCGCTTTGGCTGGCCCCAGAGTTTTGGGATACGCCAGAAGAACTGGCCTGCGTCCGCGCCGCGCTGGATACGCTCAGCCAGCCACCCTCCACGCTGGATGTTCGCACCGCCAGCAGCGGGCATTTGCGCGCCTCGGTGGCGCGCTACAAAGAGCCTGGCTTTAAGCCGCAATTGAATGAATTTTTGATTCTGGCGCGAGCCGTATAAGCAGAGGAGGACTCCACTTGCGAGGTAGAGTCCTCCTCCAGACAGGAGCAGTTTGACGACCTCCATCATTTCAGTTTCGCACCTCAAAAAAGAGTTTCGCGTGGCGCAAAAAACAGGCGGCTGGCTGCGCAACTTCTTTGCGCCCGCGCAAAAAATTGTCGGCGCGGTAAACGACATCTCGTTTGAGATACCGCCCGGCGAACTGGTGGGGTATTTGGGGCCAAACGGCGCGGGCAAAAGCACCACCATCAAAATGCTCACCGGCATTTTGTCGCCAACATCCGGCGATGTGCGCGTGAGCGGGCGTGTTCCGTGGAAGCAGCGCCGCGAGCATGTGGCGCACATTGGCGCGGTGTTTGGCCAGCGCAACACACTTTGGTGGGACCTGCCCGTGAGCAGCTCTTTTGACTTGCTGCGCGATATTTACCGCATTCCTGGGGAACGCTACGCCAAAAACATGGCGCGTTTCCGCGATCTGCTGGGGTTGGATGAGTTCATGCACACGCCGGTGCGCTCACTTTCGCTGGGGCAACTGATGCGAGCCAACCTGGCCGCGGCGCTTGTGCACGACCCCGATGTGCTTTTTCTTGACGAGCCAACCATTGGGCTGGATGTGGTGGCGAAGGAGCGCATTCGCCAATTCATCACTCAAATAAACCGCGAGCGCGGCGTGACCGTGATTTTGACCACCCACGATTTGCTGGATGTGGAAAAACTATGCGACCGGGTGATGATGATTGATCACGGCAAACTTTTGTTTGATGGCGCTCTGGCCGAGCTTCAACGCCGTTTTGGCGGAGAGCGCGAACTGGAAGTGGATTTTGCCGAGCCGGTGGATGACGCTTCTGCGCCCGGCGCGCGCCTGATTAAACACGAGGGCTTGCGCGCCACCTACCGCTTCTCGCGCGAGGCCATGAGCGCCTCTGACTTGATTGGGGTGTTGTCCGCACGGTTTCGCATCGCAGATCTGTCTGTGCGAGAGCCGCAGATTGAGGACACCATCCGCCGCATTTACGAGCAGCAACTGCTCAGCGCCCCGCTCACACCAGATTCTGCTTGATCGCCATCGCCACCGCCTCGGTGCGGTTGCCCACGCCCAACTTGGACAAAATGCTGGACACATGAAACTTGACCGTTGACACGCTGACAAACAACTTCTCGGCAATCTCGTTGTTGTTCAGCCCGTCCTTCATCAGGTTCAGCACTTCTTTCTCGCGCGGGGTCAGCTCATCCCCGGGGGCTGGCTCGTAGGCGTGGGTGGCGGCGTGAATCAGCGCCTCGGTTGCCTCTGGGGCCAGGGTGGGTTTGCCCTGTTTGGCCGCGCGGATGGCGTTGGCGAGTTCATCCGCCGGGATACTCTTCAACAAATAGCCAATGGCCCCGGCCTTGAGCGCGTTTTGCACCAGCTCTTCTTCCTTGTAGCTGGTGAGCGCCAAAATATGCGCGTTAGGATGTTTCTCGCGAATGGCGCGTGTGGCGGCGGCGCCATCCATTTGCGGCATCATCAAATCCATCAGCACCACATCCGGGGTCAATTTGTCATACATGCGGACGGCCTCTGCGCCGTTGGCGGCCTCGCCTGCCAGCGCAAAATCCTCATACGCCAGCAGCAGCGCCGCAAGCCCGCTGCGCACAACGGGATGGTCATCTACAATTAAAACCCGGATCATTGATGTGTGCCTCTCTGTGTGTCTCTCTGTGTGTCTCATTGTAGCGGCAGTTTTGCAATAAATTTAGTCTGGCGACCACGTGGCTTTAACCGTTGTCCCCTCGCCCGCGCGGCTGTCAATCACCAAAACAGCGTTGATGGAATCTGCCCGCTCCTTCATGATGCGCAGGCCAAGCTGGTTGCCGCGGGTGGCTTCAATATCAAAGCCTTTGCCATCATCGCCAACGGTGAGGCGAACGCCACAGGGTTTTTGCGGGTCTGCGCCCAGCGGATGGCGGTCTAGCCACAACCACGCGCGGGTGGCCGCGCCGTGTTTTGCCACGTTGTTCAGCGCTTCCTGGGCAATGCGGTACAAGCTGATCTTCACATCCGGCGGGAGGGCGGTCAGGTCGTCGTCGCACAGGCGCAAATCCACCTGAATGCGGGCGCGGCTGCTGACGCCTTGCGCAAGCTGGCGCAAAAGATCGTTCATTCTGGCCTCCAGCAAGGCGGTGGGGCGCAGCTCCAGCAAAAGGGTGCGCATCTCGGCCAGCGCCCCGCGGCACAGCAGGCGCAGCTCTTGCAATTGTTTGCGCGCCTCGTTTGGGCTGCGCTCCCAAATGCGCGGGATCACATCGGCCAGCAAACTGGCCGAGAACAGCGTTTGCGTCACCGCATCGTGCAGGTCGCGGGCCAGGCGGTTGCGTTCGTTCACAATCGCCATCTGTTCGGCGCGTTCGCGCAGTTCTTCCTCGGCTTTTTTGCGCTCGGTGATGTCGCGCAGAATGACCACAAAAATGGCCTCCCCATCTTGATCCAGTTTGCAAATGGCTGCCTCGGCGGGGAATTCCTGCCCGCCCTTGCGGTAGCCAGAGATCACGGCGCGTTCACCCATCGCCCGCGAGGTTTCGGGCGAATCGCCAAAATGGCGCACATGTCTCGCGTGCGTGTCTCCGTAACGCGGGGGCAAGAGCATGGTCAGCGGCTGACCCAGCGCTTCGTTGGGGGTGTATCCAAAAATTTGTTGCGCAGCGGTGTTATAAAAAATAATACGCTGGCGGCCATCTACCGCGATGACGGCATCAATGATGATGTCCAGCAGCCCGGAGACGTTAATCTGGCTTTGTGTTTGTGTCATGCGGCTTTTGCGCCGAGTATAACGCGGCCAGCAAAACTTCGGGCGGGTCAGTTTTGGAGACAAAAGCAAAAGCGCCCTCGCGCAGCGCAACGGCGCTTTTATCCGACTGGCCGGACAACGCAATCACTTTGGCGGCGGGGGCCGCCTTGCGCAAACTTTCCAACGGATGGGTCTCCGACAAGCCCGGCAATTCCCAATCCAGAAGGATGAGGTCTGGGCGAAGTTTTTTTGCCTCGCGCAGCAACAGGCGCGCGTCATCCGCCTCGCCCACAACCTGAAGGTCGTGTTCCTGAGTCAATAACAGGCGCAGCGCGTCGCGGACACGCGCCTGGTCATCGGCAATGTAAACACGCATGATCAATTCAAAACGCCGACCTCTGAATTCACCATTCTGAATTCGGAACCCGGATAAAGGTGAATCATGCGCATGAAGCGCAAAAAGACACATCCGCAAGCAGGGCAGTTATGGGGCTAGCCAAGTGGCTAGGTCAAAGCGATTCCAATTACGGCTTGTGTTACCGCGCCTAAACCAGATAATTAAGCACAAATCCATTAAGGAAATTATTAAAACAAGCCTGAAAAGGCAAATTCTGGAGGTTTTGAAATGTTTGCACGAAATAGAATTATTGAAGATCCGCCTATCGCCCGCTTCTTGTTCAATGACACCCGCTCGAGCATTTTGTGGCTTGTGCTGCGCGTGTGGCTGGGACTGCAGTGGTGGGATGCGGGCCTGCACAAGGTGCAAGACCCCGCGTGGGCGCAGACAGGCACGGCGTTGCAGGGCTTCTGGACCAATATCGTCAAAATTCCGGCCACTGGCAAGCCCGTGATCGCGTTTGACTGGTATCGCGACTTCATTCAAGGTCTGCTGAACGCCAATGCCTACACGTGGTTCGGCCCGCTGGTTGCCTACGGCGAGATGCTGATCGCCATCGGCCTGATCATCGGCGCATTCGTCGGCATCGCCGCGTTCTTTGGCGCGTTCATGAACTGGAACTTCATCATGGCCGGTTCCGCCAGCTCCAACGGTCTGCTGATGGCGCTGTCCATCCCCCTGACCCTGGCCTGGAAGGTTGCTGGTTACATTGGCGCGGACTACTTCCTGCTCAAGTGGCTGGGCGTGCCCTGGCGGATGCGCACCAAGGCAGATGATGCCGGTGTGGTGGTAGAAGCAAAGCCCGCAAAGTAGTTTTGCTCACAACCAAATAACAACACGCGGCGGCGAGGTTAAAATCTCGCCGCCGTTTTTTATTTTTCTTGCATGTTTTAGCGGGCCAACACAAGCACAGCCAGCAAAAGCGCCATCCCCAGAATGAGGGGAACAAATACGATGGCATTGCCGCGTTTGGAAGACATGCGCGCATCATGCGCGGGGAACGTCAATTTATCGTGTTTGTTTCTCTAATACAACACTAGCGCGGCGCAAGCACTTTTCTAACATCCCAGGGTTACTCTTATGCCATTAAACAGAGCAGTATTTCTGGAGGTTTTTAACATGGGAAAAATTGTAGGCATTGACCTTGGAACAACAAACAGCGTGGTGGCTGTGCTGGAAGGCGGCAGCCCAACCGTAATCCCCACCGCGGAAGGCGGAAATTTGGTGCCCAGCGTGGTGGCGTTTAGCAAAAATGGCGACCGCATTGTGGGCCAGCCGGCCAAACGGCAGGCCGTTGTGAACCCGGAGAACACCATTTTCTCCATCAAGCGGTTTATGGGCCGCCGCATGAACGAGGTGGAAGCCGAGCGCAAGCGCGTTCCGTACGCGGTTGTGGCCGGCCCCAGTGGCGACGCGCGGGTGCAAATTCCTAATGCGGGCAATAAAGTATTTACCCCGCAGGAAATAAGCGCAATGATCTTGGGCAAACTCAAGAATGACGCCGAGGCCTATTTGGGCGAGCCGGTGACCCAGGCGGTCATCACGGTGCCGGCGTATTTTAACGATGCGCAACGGCAGGCAACCAAAGACGCGGGCCAAATTGCGGGTCTCGAAGTTTTGCGCATCATCAACGAGCCGACCGCCGCGGCGCTGGCGTACGGCCTTGACAAAAAGAAGAACGAGACGATTTTGGTGTTTGACCTGGGCGGCGGCACGTTTGACGTGAGCGTGCTTGAGGTTGGCGATGGCGTCATTGAAGTCAAATCTACCAACGGCGACACGCACCTGGGCGGCGACGACTGGGATGCCGTTGTGATGGACTGGATGATCGCTGAGTTCAAGAAAGAACAAGGCGTGGATTTGCACAACGACCGCCAGGCGCTTCAGCGTCTGCGCGAGGCGGCGGAGAAGGCCAAGATTGAGCTGTCTTCGATGATGGAGACCGAAATCAACCTGCCGTACATCACCGCCGATGCCAGCGGGCCAAAGCACTTGCTGCTCAAGCTCACCCGCGCCAAGTTCGAGCAACTGAGCGAGGGCCTGGTCAAGCGTATTCGCGGGCCGGTGGAGAACGCTTTGCGAGATAGCAAGCTGAACATCAAAGAGTTGGATGAGATTGTTTTGGTGGGTGGTTCTACCCGCATGCCAATGGTGCAAAATCTGGTGCGCGAACTAACCGGCGGCAAAGAGCCGAACAAGAGCGTGAACCCAGATGAGGTTGTGGCTGTTGGCGCGGCGATTCAAGGCGGCGTGTTGGGCGGCGAGGTGCGCGATGTGCTTTTGCTCGACGTGACACCCCTCAGCCTGGGTTTGGAAACGCTGGGCGGCGTGATGACGGCGCTGATTCCGCGCAACACCACCGTGCCGGTGAAGAAGAGCGAAATCTTTAGCACCGCCGAGGACAACCAAAGCGCGGTGGATGTGAAGGTGTATCAGGGCGAGCGCCCGATGGCCGCTGACAATATGCTGCTCGGCCAGTTCCGGTTGGAAGGCATTCCGCCCGCGCCGCGGGGCATCCCGCAGGTGGAGGTGACGTTTGACATTGACGCCAACGGCATCATCAACGTGACCGCCAAAGACAAGGCGACCAACCGCGAGCAGAAGATCAGCATCACCGCCAGCACCAATCTGAACAAACAGGATATTGACAAGATGGTGCAAGAGGCGCAGCGCAACGCGGCCAACGACCAGAAGCGCAAAGAGCTGGCCGATGCCCGCAACGTGGGCGATAACACCGCCTATCAGGTGGAGAAGACCCTGCGTGACATGGGCGACAAGGTGAAGAGCGAGGATCGCGGTAATTTGGAAAACCTGATCCGCGATGTGCGCGACGCGGTGAAAACCGATGACATGGCCCGCATCAAGCGCGTGACCGAGACGCTTCAGCAAGCGGCGATGAAGCTGGGCGAGAGCGCATACGGCGCTGGTGGGCCGGGCGCTGGCCCGGCAGATGGCGCTGCGGGCGACGCAGGCCAACCGCCAAAAGATGATGGCGTGGTTGAGGGCGAATACCGCGCGGTATAGCCAAACCTGACGGGAGACCGAAGACGGGAGACGGAGAAATCTGCCTCCCGTTTTTTGTTTGATAAATATTTGATGTTTTGATGTCAAATGTCATGCATCAAGATGTATGCTTTGCTTTATGCGCACAACTCTGACTCTGGCCGATGACGTGGCAGATCGCCTGCTGGAACTGCAAAAAAAAACAAGGATTGACCCTGAAAGAAGCCGTCAACCAAACGTCGCGGGCCGGCTTGGAGCGGCAAATGGCTCACCATGCTCCAAACGCCCAAAGTTCAAGGTCAGGTCGCGCGCGCTGGGCATTCGGCCAGGCTTGAATTACGATGACATCGGCGGGCTGATTGAGCGCCTTGATCTTGGATGCTCATTTGGCCGCGCTAGCGATGGAACATGGCGCATCATTATGCACCACCGACAAAGATTTTTCGCGCTTTGGCAAATTGAATATTCAGAATCCGTGCGCCTGAAGCAGGCAGCTTATGGGTGACCTCCGATCTTCATCTTTCATCTGGTCTAAACTAGCCCCCATGCGCAAATTTCACCCAGACAAATGTCCGGTGAACCCGCGCATGACGATAAAAGTTGAGTTGGCGTGAGGTTTAATCATCTTCCAAAAATTGCGGTTTGATCAACGAGCAAGAGGGCCAATTGTTGGGGTTGGCCTCATCATTCTCATCCTCGTTGCCACCTGGAAGCTGACGCTGGGCGGCGGCGTCATCGCCCGCGGCGACCTGCTGCTTTACTTTTACCCCCTGCGAGACTACGCCGCCGAGGCCATCCGCGCCGGGCGTTTGCCGCTTTGGAACCCATTCACGTTCATGGGCGCGCCGTTTTTGGCCAACTCGCAGGTCGGTTTTTTTTACCCGATCAACATCGCGCTCTCATGGTTGCCAACCGCGCAGGCGGTCAGCCTCAACATCGTTTTGCATTTGCTCATGGCCGGGTTGGGGATGGCGCTTTTGGCCCGCCGGGGGATGGGTCTTGGCCGCGCCGCCGCGCTGGCTGCGGCCCTCTCGTTTGCCCTTGGCGGCTACCTTGGCGCGCAGGCAGAACACCTCAACCAGTTGCAAGTGTTGGCGTGGCTTCCGCTGCAGGCGTATCTCGTGATGGACAAACCTGTGAGGTCTGCGAGACCTCGCAGATTTTTGGCGCTTGCGCTCGTCATCACCCTGCAAATTTTTGCGGGGCACACCCAATCGCTTTACATTTGTCTGGTCACGCTGGGCGTGGTGGCTTTGATTAGCGCTCCGGGCGCGTCCGAACAAGTTCGGCGAAGCGCGTTGCCCCTCCACGCCTCCGCAATGACAATTATTTTTCTGGCTCTGGCCGTTTTGCTGGCCGCGCTGATGGCAAGCGCCCAGCTTTTGCCAACTCTGGAACTCGCCCGCGAGTCTGCGCGAAGCGGCGGCCTGCCATTCAACGAAAGCGCATCTTTCTCGTGGCGGCCCTGGGTGATTGGCCGCGCCCTTTTGCCAACGTATGGCGACCCACTCTTCCCCGAATACATTTCGTATTTTGGCGTGTTTGGTCTTGCGCTGGCGGTGTTGGGCGCAGTAAACCTCATAAGTCTTAAGAGACCTGTGAGGTTGTATTTGCCGTTTGTGTTAACGATATTTGGTTTTGTGCTGGCGTTGGGCGTGGCCACCCCGCTGTTTGGCGTGTTGTATCGCTTTGCGCCCGGGTTCAATTTATTTCGGGCGCAGGCGCGTTGGCTGATCGTGTTCTCGCTGGGGGTGAGCCTGCTTGTGGGCATGGGGGCGCAGGCATTGCGCGATGGCCTGCCTCCGCGCATCATGCGCGCGTGGGTGATGGCATTTGTGGCGGTCGCGGCGGCCATCGCCCTGAGCGTGTTTTTGGGGGCGCGTTTCTCGCCAGAGGCGGAATACCGCGCCCTGCCCGCGCCCTCTGTTTTGGCGGGATGGGGCGTGGCGCTGGTTGTGTGTTTTGGGTTGATGTGGCTGGCTAGACCTCACAGGTTTGGCAAACCTGTGAGGTCTTTGTTGATTCTCGCCTTCGCCGCCGAGCTGGTTATTGCGGCGCAGTTTCAGCCATACAACCGCGCGGCAGACCCCGCCGCCGTGACCGGCCTGCGGCCATCCACCGCGTTTTTGCAGGCCAACCCGCCCGCGCAAAATGGCCGCGTGCTGGCGTTGTCCTCGTTGTTTTTTGACCCCGGCGACCTGCCAGAGCAAACCGAGTTATACGGGGCGTGGCTGAGCAAAGACGAGCTGTATGACCGCGTGATCGCCTCTAAACAAAAAGAAATTCTTTCGCCCAATTTGTCTTTGCTATACCGCATTCCGGGCGTGGATGGCTATGATGGCGGGCTGCTGCCGCTCAAAACCTACGCGGGGTTTACGGCGCAGTTTACGAACAAGCCCAGCGCCGATGGCCGCCTGCGCGAGTTTCTCTCGTCCGTCCCAGATGACACATGGCTGAGGGCGATGGCCGTGCGGTATCTCATCGCCGACAAAACCGCCGACATTTTTGTGAATGGCGTGTATTACGACACGCTCTTTCACGCCGACCTTTCCGCGCGGCACGAGATGACATTGACCCCGTATGCCAGCACCGCGTTGGGCCTTGTGCTGGATGCGCCCGCCGCGCTGGATGTGGATGTGACGTTTGAGGATGGCTCGCATGAGCAAACGCAGGCGCAAGCCGCGCGATTTGAGGCGGCCAACACGGGCCGCGCGTATGGCGTGGCCGAGGTGAAGTTCTCGGCTCGCAAGACACCCATCCGCCTGAGCCTGCAAAGCGAAACGCCCGCCCAGCTTTTTGCGGTCACCAGCATAGACGCGGGCGATGGCTCGTTTCTCTCTCAGATGGTGACGGGCGATCACGAAATGAAATTGGTTTACTCTGGCGATGTGAAGATTTACCAGAATCTGCGCCCCGCGCCGCGGGCGTTTGTGCGTGTTTTTGCGCAAGATTGTTTTGGCAGGGGCGCGGGAGTCCCTCGCCCTTACGACCCAACATGCGCGTATGTGGATTTACCCAATGCCGCCCAAATGACGCGCGATGAGCCGGAGCGCGTGACCGTGCGGATCGCGTCGCCCATCAGCCAAAGCGCCCTGCCCCAAACGCTGGTGCTGCGCGATGCGTGTTACCCCGGCTGGCAGGCGTTTGTGGATGGCAAACCGGCGGGGATTGCGTGCGCGGATGGACTTTTTCGGGCGGTGCAATTTTTTGCGCCTACCCAGACGGTTGAGTTTGTGTATGCGCCCCAAAGCGTGAGCGCGGGGTTGGCTTTGAGCGCCGCGGGGTTTGTGGTGTGGTCAATATGTGGTCTCATCGTAGTCGCAAGCAGTCGGGCGGCTCGGAGCAGCCCGACTGCTAAATCTCAAAAGCCTTAGCGAAGAAAAAAGCAGGAATTTGCCGCCAACCTTTCGCCTTTATATTCTATGAACACACAAGAACAAATCGAAAAATACATTGCCAGCCAGCCTGAACCAAAACAGAGTGATATGCAAGAGTTGCACAGGCTGATATTGCAAGTATTGCCAAAGAGCAAGTTGTGGTTCACCGATGGCAAAAACAGCGAAGGCAAAACTATCGCCAACCCTGGCATTGGCTATGGGCTTTACACCATAAAATATGCCGACGGAACAACCAGAGAGTTTTATCAAATTGGTTTGAGCGCAAACAAAACTGGAATCTCCGTGTATGTCATGGATATCAAAGACAAGACTTACTTAGCCAAAACATACGGGGAAAAACTAGGCAAGGCGAGCGTGAGCGGGTATTGCATCCGGTTCAAAACGATAAAAGATATAAATTTGGATGCGCTTCAAGCAGCCATACGATATGGGGTCGAGGGGCAATAAATTACAAAATCGAAAACGAAAGCCCTTAATGCCCTTGTCTTTGTCGCATCATCTCAAACGCGATGACGCTGGCGGCCATGGCTGTGCCCAGCGAGGCGTTGAACTTGCGGCCATACGGAATTTCCAGCCGCAGGTCGGCGGCGTCCATCACCGCTTTTTGAATGCCGCGCTTTTCCCCGCCGATGAGCAAAAACATGGGCGCG
>Ga0073902_10000333_pt1 | contig 30134 bp, 33 predicted proteins | sample KloWWTmeKNB19Kit_FD_66667 | JGI IMG/M metagenome (GOLD analysis project Ga0073902, IMG submission 66667) | Active sludge microbial communities from Klosterneuburg, Austria, studying microevolution and ecology of nitrifiers - Klosterneuburg... | ecosystem: Engineered > WWTP > Aerobic digester >...
CATGCGGGCCGATTAGTTTAGCGGCTCGCCCAAAGGAGGCCGACATGAACTCAATCGCCATCGATATTGGAATCGCCGATGCGACGCGCAAGCAAATCGCCGACGGTTTGTCACGCTTGCTTGCCGACACCTACACCTTGTACCTCAAGACGCACAATTTTCACTGGAACGTCACCGGGCCGATGTTCAACACGCTGCACCTGATGTTCGAAGGGCAGTACAACGAACTGGCACTGGCGGTCGACGTGATTGCCGAGCGCATCCGCGCACTTGGCCATCCGGCACCGGGCAGCTACAGCGCCTTTGCGAAGTTGTCCTCGATTCCGGAAGCGGAAGGCGCACCGGATGCCATCGAGATGATTCGTCAACTCATGCAAGGTCAGGAAGCGGTGGCGCGTACTGCACGTTCGGTGTTCCCGATCGTGAATGACGCCAACGACCAGCCGAGCGCCGACCTGTTGACGCAGCGCATGCAGGTGCATGAGAAAAATGCTTGGATGTTGCGGAGCCTGCTGGGTTGAACAGGCGTTGGCTCGCTTTCGCCGCGGCGTTGTTGCTCGGCGGAGCGGCACACGCCTGGGGACCACACGGACACCAAGTCGTCGCGGAAATTGCCGCGCGCGAACTGACACCGAAAGCGCGGGCCGAAGTCGAACGCTTGCTCGGTGACCGCGCCAGCAATGCCATGCGCGAAGCCAGCACTTGGGCGGACGAGATCCGCGGCGAACCGCAGTGGCGGCATACCGGTAGCTGGCATTACCTGAATTTCGAGCGCGGCGATTGCCACTACAACCCGAAGCGCAATTGCCGCGGTGGCAATTGCGTGGTGGCGGCACTTGAGCGTGAGGTTCGCAATCTCGGTGACCGTAAAGCCAGCACGACCGAGCGCGCGAATGCACTTCGCTTCGTGATCCATTTCGTCGGCGATATGCACCAACCCTTACATGCCGGGTTCGACCACGATCGTGGCGGCAACGACTTCCAGATTCGCTATGGCCGCGGCGGCAACAATCTGCACGGGTTCTGGGATCAAGACATTATTCGTGCCTATCGCGGCAAGCTGCAGGCCGTTCGACATGCCGAAGAATTGATCGAGCGTCCGATCGATGGCGACATGCATTGGCATGCCGGTGTCGCGGCACGCTGGGCTGAGCAGTCGTGTGCGATCGTGCAAGCACCTTGGTTCTACCCAGCCGGCGGCAGCATCGACACGCATTACGTCCTTACCGCGGCGCCGATCGTTGATGCACAACTGGACGCCGCAGGCCATCGACTCGCCGACCTGTTGAACAAGGTGCTGGGCGGCGATCGATGACGGTACAGCCGCAAGTACTGGTCATCGATGATGATGCCGACATGCGCATGCTGATGGGTGCCTTGCTCGAACATCTCGGCGCGCGTGTCGACGTCGCCGGAGCAGCGGAGGAGATCGACCTGGTCAAGCTACAGTCCACCGACTTGATTTTGCTGGACCTGGTGATGCCGACCGGCGTTTATGCGACCTGCCTCCAGCGCCTGATCGATAGCGGCACGCGCGCCAAGGTCTGCCTGCTGAGCGGCAGCAGTGCGCAGGCACTGTCGCAGGAGTGCGCGCGCATCGATGCCTGCGGATTGCAGACCACACAACCGATTACCAAACCTGCACGCGTCGATGCGCTAGCGGCCCTGCTCGCCACGCTCGATCACGCGCCGTGACCCAGTCGAAATCGTGACAACGGGTGACTCCGGCCACAATTGACCTGAGTCAAGATTGTGCCGATGCTCGACTGGGAAACTGCCACTGCAACTTGCCCTAGGAGTGTTCATGTCCACTGTTCCCGAGACCTATAACGACAAGGTTATTCGGCAATTCGCCGTAATGACCGTGATCTGGGGCATCGTCGGCATGCTGGTTGGCGTCTTGATCGCCGCCCAGCTGTATTGGCCGGCCCTGAACTTCGACATCCCATGGCTGAGCTACGGCCGGCTGCGACCGCTGCACACCAATGCGGTGATCTTCGCCTTCGGCGGATCGGGCTTGTTTGCGACCAGCTACTACGTCGTCCAACGAACTTGCCACGCCACATTGTTCTCGCCGCGACTTGCCACATTTACATTCTGGGGTTGGCAGGCGGTGATCGTGTTGGCGGCGATCACATTGCCGCTCGGTATCACTTCAGGCAAGGAATACGCTGAACTGGAATGGCCGATTGATGTCCTCATCACCTTGGTCTGGGTGTCCTATGCCGTGGTGTTTTTCGGCACTATCGCGAAACGCAAGATCCGGCACATCTTCGTCGCCAACTGGTTCTTTGGCGCCTACATCATCACCATCGCGCTGCTGCATATTTTCAACAACATGGAAATTCCGGTCACGCTCTGGAAGTCCTACAGCCTCTATAGCGGCGCTGTCGATGCCATGGTGCAGTGGTGGTATGGCCACAACGCCGTCGGATTTTTCCTGACGACCGCTTTCCTCGGCATGATGTACTACTTCGTGCCGAAGCAGGCTGGCCGCCCGGTGTATTCCTACCGGCTCTCGGTTGTGCACTTCTGGGCACTGATTTCGATTTACATGTGGGCCGGCCCACATCATCTGCATTACACGGCACTACCCGACTGGGCGCAGTCGATTGGCATGGTGTTCTCGCTGATCCTGCTCGCACCGAGTTGGGGCGGCATGATCAACGGCATGATGACGCTGAACGGCGCTTGGGAAAAACTGCGCACCGACCCGATCATCAAGTTCATGATTGTCGCGCTCTCGTTTTACGGCATGAGCACGTTCGAAGGGCCGATGATGTCGATCAAGACGGTCAACGCGCTCAGCCACTACACCGACTGGACCATCGGCCACGTCCATTCCGGCGCCCTCGGCTGGGTGGCGATGATCACCATCGGCTGCATCTATTCGATGCTGCCACGCGTACTCGGTCTGAAAGCAATGTATTCGACTCGAATGATCGAGCAGCACTTCTGGATCCACACCACTGGCGTGGTGTTCTACATCTCGGCGATGTGGATTGCCGGTGTGATGCAAGGTTTGATGTGGCGAGCAACGAATGACGACGGCACGCTGACCTATACCTTCGTCGAATCACTGAAGGCGACTTATCCCTACTACCTTGCCCGACTCGGTGGCGGTGTGCTTTGCCTGTCCGGCATGGTGCTGATGCTGGTCAATGTGCTGAAGACCCTGCAGATGTCCAAGGGCAATGTCGACGTGGCGATCCCCGCCCCGGCGCATACGTAAGGAGACGCGCCATGTCGCACGAAAAAATCGAAACCAATATCTCGCTGATGGGCATTCTGGTTGCGCTCGTGGTCGCGGTTGGCGGCCTCGTCCAGATCGTCCCACTGATGTATCAGGCACAGGTCGTGAAGCCGTTGCCCGGTGTTGTGCCTTACCCGCCGCTGGAACTTGCCGGGCGCGACATCTATGTCCGCGAGGGCTGCTACAACTGCCATTCGCAGATGATTCGAACACTGCGCTATGAAACCGCACGCTACGGCCATTATTCGCTGGCCGGTGAGTCGGTTTACGACCGTCCGTTCCAATGGGGCAGCAAGCGTACCGGCCCGGATCTGGCACGTGTCGGTGGTCGCTATTCGGACGATTGGCATCGCGTGCATCTGACCGATCCACGCGCGGTGGTGCCGGAGTCGAACATGCCAGGTTTTCCGTGGATGGCCGAGAGACTGGTCGATGGCGGCTTGATCGAAAAGAAGCTGAGGGTGCTGCAGAGCATCGGCGACCCCTACAGCGACGAACAGATTGCCGGTGCCGCTGCCGCGGTGAACGGCAAGACCGAACTCGATGCACTGGTGGCCTACCTGCAAGGCCTCGGCAAGCACGCACCAAAGGGAGGTTGAGGCATGGACTTCGGCACCGTTTCCGGCGTGATCACCGCGATCTTGTTGATCAGTTTCCTCACCGGCGTGATTTGGGCGTGGAGTGCGAAACGCAAACCGCAATTCGATGCTGCTGCGCGCCTCCCGCTCGAAGACAATGAGGTGAAGCCATGAGCTTGGGCTGGACGCTCTACATCTCGATCATCACGATCGTCAATATCCTCGCCTTCCTTTGGCTGTTGTGGTGGACGGCGAAGAATCGATCCAATAAAGCCGAGAACGAAGACACCGGGCATGTCTGGGATGGCGATCTGCGCGAACTGAATCGGCCGTTGCCGAAGTGGTGGCTCAACCTGTTCTACGCAACCATCGTCTTCGCCTTCGCTTATCTGGTGCTCTACCCGGGCCTCGGTTCGTTTGCCGGCACCAAGCAATGGACGTCGATCGGCGAACACGATGCCGACGTGAAAGCTGCCGAAGACAAGATCGCACCGATCTTCGCGCGATTCCGTCAGCAATCGCTCGCCGAACTGGTTCACGATGCCGATGCGCAACGTCTCGGTGCGTCGGTATTCGCCAACAACTGCGCAACCTGCCACGGTTCAGACGCCAAGGGTGCCAAGGGTTATCCGAATCTCACTGACGGCGATTGGCTCTGGGGCGGCGATCCGGACACGGTCTTGACGACGATCCTCGATGGCCGTCAGGCAGCAATGCCAGCGATGGGCGCGGTGCTCGGCGACGATGGCGTGGCGGCAGCAGCCGTCTACGTCCAGAGCCTGTCCGGGCGAAACGTGGACGACGCACTCGCAGCGCGCGGACAGGCGCATTTCCAGACCATCTGTGCGGCATGCCACGGGGCCGACGGCAAAGGCAATCCAATCCTTGGCGCACCCAGTCTCACCGACAACACTTGGCTCTATGGCAGCGACTTCAACACCGTCGCAACGACCATCCGCAGCGGCCGTAATGGTCAGATGCCCGCCCATCGGCTGACTCTCGGTGAAGATCGCGTGCGTTTGGCAGCAGCATGGGTGCTGGCACAGTCCGCGACGAAGCCGGATGTAGAGGCGCACTGAACCATGGCGAGTGATCTCGATCGCAAGAACAGTCAGGCGTCAGCCGACTCACCGCGTCCGTTGGTACAGCGCGTCGGTGCGGTGCTCTGGCCGTCGTTCTTTGCGGCCGGTGTCGCCACCATGGTGTTCTTCGCCAACATCGACCCACTCGATCTCGCCAGCATCAGTTTTTCCGACCTCGACCTCTCGCGTGAACTCGGCTATTCGATCGGCTTTTTCATGTTCTGGGCATGCACGGCGTCCTCCAGTCTGTTCACTTGGCTGTTGCTGAAACCGGGCAATAGTCGCCGCGGCCAAGGCACATCGCGTGCGGACCATCGGAACCCGCCGTGAGCAAGCAGATTCCATTGAAGGTCGTCGATGGCGGCAATTTGTACGAATCTGCCCCGAAAATTTATCCGCGTGAAATCGACGGGCGTTTCCAGCGTCTACGGACGCTGGCAGTGTGGGTTCTGCTGGGCTTGTTCTACCTGATGCCATGGTTGAACTGGGACGGTCGACAAGCCGTGCTGTTCGACCTGCCGGCACGCAAGTTCTACATCCTCGGCCTGAGCTTCTGGCCACAGGATTTCGTGTTCTTGGCGTTGTTGCTGATGATCGCGGCTTTCGCGTTGTTCTTCTTCACTGCTCTTGCCGGTCGGCTCTGGTGCGGCTATGCCTGCCCGCAAACGGTGTGGACGGAAGTATTCATCGCGATCGAGCGTTGGTGCGAAGGCGACCGCGGCAAGCAGATGAAGCTGGATGCCGCCCCATGGACCCGTGAGAAAATCCTGCGCAAGTCAGCAAAGCACTCGCTGTGGCTCATCTTCGCGCTTTGGACTGGCTTCACATTCGTCGGATTTTTCACACCGATCCGCACGCTGGCGCAAGAAGCCGCCACCTTGTCACTGGGCGGATGGGAATGGTTTTGGACCCTGTTCTATTCGTTCGCGACCTGGGGCAATGCCGGCTTTCTGCGTGAACAAGTCTGCAAATACATGTGCCCGTATGCGCGTTTTCAGGGCGCGATGTTCGATCGCGATACGCTGATCATTGCCTATGACACTGAACGCGGCGAACCACGCGGTTCTCGTCGCAAAGGCGTGCCAAGTGTGCTGGAACTGCCGAGGCTCGCCGATGGTGCATTTGCCGATGGCGACCCGAAGCAAGGCGACTGCATCGACTGCACGATTTGCGTGCAAGTGTGTCCCACCGGCATTGATATCCGCGATGGATTGCAGTACGAGTGCATCGCCTGCGGTGCCTGTGTCGATGCCTGCGACAGCGTGATGGACAAGATCGGCTATCCGCGTGGTTTGGTGCGCTATGCCACGTTGAACAGCCTCGAACACAAGACACCGCATGTGATCAGGCCGCGCATCATCATCTACGGATTGATCTTGCTCACCCTGATCGGAAGTTTCACCTACGCCGTATTCAATCGGACGCCATTGCTTGTCGACGTGCTGCGCGACCGCAACGCGTTGTACCGAATCGCGACCGACGGCGGCGTCGAAAATGCCTATACGTTCAAGATCGTCAACAAGGACGTGGTCGCACACCACTTTGCGATTCGCATTAGCGAAGGCGGCACCGACCTGACACTGCACACGCATGTCGACGAGATCGTGGTTGCCGCCGAAGGTGTGGCGAATGTCGCCGTCACCGTATCGGCGGCGGCAGACAAGGCCCGCGGCCAGCGTGAAATCACCTTTGAAGTGCATGCGCTCGACAGCGACATGCAGCGCACGCAGAAGTCGCGTTTCTTCGGGCCGTCCTGACGCAGCCATGTCCGCTGCCGTTCGCCAACCGCTGTTTTGGCTAGTCGTTGCCCTTCCGTCGGTGGCCATCTTGGCCGGTACTTGGATGATCCTGCGTGCGCGCGGTGCGACCGATGTGACACCTGACACGGTTCTGCGTATTGCGCAGATCCAGACTACCGACGAACGACGTGATCGGCGTGCGCTCGAGCTAGACGTGCGTGCGACGCTGGACATCGACGACCGTGGCATCGTGTTGCTTTCCGACGCCACGGTGAACGCTGAGGACTCGGTACTGCAACTATTCTTCGTGCACGCCACTGATGCCACTGGAGACCGCCACTTCGCACTGCAACCGTGCGGCGCGCATCGCTGGTGCACCAGTGACGCCACGCCCAAAGCGCGCGGTCATTTCGAACTGCGATCTGCCGACGACAGCTGGCGCATCGCTGGCGTGCGCGAACTGGGGCGGGACCACATCATCTTGCTACCCGCTTGGTCGAATCCATGAATGGCGGTGCCTGCTATCACTGTGGTGAAGTGGTCTCGACGCATGCACTGATTCGGGCCACGTTGGATGGCAGTGAGCGTAGGTTTTGTTGCAACGGCTGTCGCGCTGCCGCCGAGTGGCTGCATCAGGGCGGGCTCGCTGAGTTCTACAACTTGCGCAGCGCGCCAAGTGGTCGCGTCGAAGCCGAACATGACTTCAGCGACTGGGACAGTGCCGGGTTTCGTCGCTTGTATGTGCACGAGAATGACGGCATGGCGGAATGTGACTTCAGCATTGGCAGCATTCGCTGTGCTGCTTGCGCCTGGCTGATCGGCCGGGTCGGCCAGCAGATTCCCGGGGTGGCGGCGATCTCCGTCGACCCAGCCACCACGCGTGCACGCGTTCGATTCGATGCCGGGCGCGTACCGCTCAGCACGATCGCCATGCGCCTTGCCGCGATCGGCTACGCACCGCGCATCGTGCAGGATCCAGCGGAAGCTGCGGAAGAACGCCGACGCTCGCTCAAGCGTCTCGCCGTAGCCGGTCTCGGCGCGATGCAAGCAATGATGTTCACCGAAGCGCTTTACTGGGGAGCGAGCGAACTCGATGTCGGCACCCGAGATTTTTTTCGTATTGCCGCAATGTTGGTGGCCACACCGGTGGTGTTCTATTCCGGACTGCCGTTTTTTCGTGGCGCCTTGCGCGAATGGTCATCGCGCCGGCCGGGTATGGACGTGCTGGTAGCGCTGTCGGTGGGGCTCGCTTATTTGGTATCGATGATCGAGACCATTCGCGGCGGTCCGGTCGTCTACTTCGATGCAGCGGTGATGTTCGTATTTCTGCTCAGTGCCACGCGCCATATCGAGTCGATTGCACGCGCGCGCGCCACTGAACGACTGCAGTTGATCGCAAGCGCGCAATACCAGTACGCGAACCGTATTGATTCCGAGGGACGGGCGACAACGATTGCACTCCGCGAACTATCGATCGGCGACCATATTCGCGTGGCCAGTGGTGAGTCGGTGCCAGTCGATGGCCGTCTGCACTCGGCAGATGTGCGCATCGACGAATCGCTGCTGAGCGGTGAATCGGAACCAGTCCAGCGCACAACCGGAGATGCCGTGCTAGCTGGCAGCATCGCGCTGGATGCCCCATTACTGCTGGAAGTGACGGCGGTCGGGACCGAAACTCGGCTCGGCCAATTGCGGGCGCGCATTGGTTCCGGCTTGCTCCAGCGCGGCAACGGCAGCGAGCGTGGTCAACGCATCGCGGCACGCTTTACCGTGGTGATGCTGGCGGTCGCGATCGGCACTGGCCTGTATTGGTCACAGGTGGACATCACGCGCGCACTGCCGGCGGTGCTGGCCGTGCTCGCTGCGGCTTGCCCCTGTGCGTTTGCGCTGGCGCTGCCGGCCAGCCTCGCTGCGGCGCATGCGATGCTGGCGAAACACGGCGTCATCGTCACCCGCCCGGATGCACTCGCTCGCACCCACCGCATCGATCGCATCGTCATCGACAAGACTGGCACGCTCACTGAAGGACGGCCGCGACTGGTCGAGATCGAAATTGTCGATCCACTGGTTACGCGCAGCGAGGCGCTTGCGGTAGCGGCTGCGCTTGAGCGTGGACATCATCATCCAATCGCACGCGCCTTCACCGAGTTCGACCTCGGCATGACCATCGACAACGCGAAGATCTTGGTGGGTGCGGGCGTCAGCGGTCGCGTCAATGGCAACGACTGGCGCCTGGGCCGTGCCGATTGGTCACGCACCGATGACAGCGATGCGATCCTGTTATCGAATGCGACCGGCGTCGTCGCCCGCTTCCGCGTCGCCGATCGACTGCGTAGCGAAGCTGCGGACGCCGTTCGTGACTGGCAACAGTTCGCGCAAGTCGACATCTTGTCGGGCGATCATCCGCAGACCGTCGATCGTGTCGCCGCGTCGCTCGGCATTGGCGGTCGTGGTCGCCTTGGCCCCGAGCAAAAGCGCACCGAACTCCACGCGCTGCGCGAAGCCGGCCACCGCGTCATGATGATCGGCGACGGACTCAATGATGCCGAGTCGCTGATGGCCGCCGATGTCGGTATCGCCATGGCCGGTGGCGCCGCCATCGCGCAATGCCATGCCGATGTTTTGTTGCTGCGCGACGATCTGCGTCTGGTGCGACTGTTGATTGATACTGCTGCGCGCGCGCGCCGTATTGCGCGCGAAAATATCGCTTGGTCGATCGGCTATCACTTGCTCATTGTGCCGTTCGCGGTGGCCGGCGTTCTCTCGCCATGGCTCGCCGCAGTGGGTATGGCTGCGAGTTCGCTGCTGGTGACATTGAATGCCTTGCGACTGCGACGTGCGCCCGTGGTCGTTTCGACAAGGTCGCGTTCACCGCTGCGCGAGCTGCCGACATGACCATTCTGTTCGTGCTGGTTCCGATCAGTCTGCTGCTCATCGGACTGGCGGTGTGGGCATTCTTCTGGGCCGTCGACAACGGTCAGTTCGACGATCTGGATACGCCGGGCTTTCATCCGCTGGATGACGACACTCGCCCCCAGGACAAGGATCAACCGCCACCATGAGTCTGCTCGTCGCGACCGTCGCCGCGTTCGCTGCCGGTCTCGCCGGTGCCGCACATTGTCTGGCGATGTGCGGTGTCATCAGCGTGACGCTGGCGCGTATGTCGCCACCACGTGTCGGTTTCGTGGTGGCGCGTCAGCTCGGCCGTGTGAGCGCGTATACGTTCGCCGGCGCGGTCATTGGCGGCATCGGCCAGACGCTGTTGTTCATCGGCCACAGCGGGTTGCTGCGGCTTGCGCTGCAACTGCTGTTCGCGCTGTCTTGGTTATGGCTGGCGGCACGACTACTCAAACCGAATCTGCGGCTACCTTGGGTGTCGACATTCGCGGGGCGTCTTTGGCAGCGGCTGCAACCGTGGACGCGCAACTTTCTTCCGGCGACAACGCCGGCACGCGCGTTTGCCCTCGGCGCGCTCTGGGGCTTCATGCCGTGTGGCCTGAGTTACGCGATGCTGGCGATTGCGGCGACCCAAGGTTCGGCGCTCGGCGGCGCCGCGATCATGGCGGCTTTCGGGATTGCATCGACATTCGCCTTGGGCGCACTGGATCTGGGCGTAGGCCGTGTCGACCGAATCGGCCGTTCGCCATGGTTGCGGCGCACCGGTGCCGCCATCGCATTGGCACTGGCCGTGCTCAGCGTGTGGGTTCCCTATCGTCACCGCGGTCATGCCCACGACCTTGCCGTCTCGATGGCGATCGCGGGCGACGACTACTGCGTGCAGTGAACCGTCAGCAGGCTTCGCTCTCGATGTCCTGTGAGGCATCGCCTGCGAGTTCGTCCAGCCGAGCAAAATTCACGATCCGGATCTGTTTGCGGTTGACTCGAAGCACACCAAGCTCTTCGAACCGAGTGAACATCCGGCTCACGGTTTCGACGACCAGCCCAAGGTAATTCGCCAACTCGTGGCGCGACATCGGCAGTTCCAGAAGTTCCGGTGCGCGCTGCAGATTGCGATAACGCTGTGACAGGCTGCGCAGGAAGATCGCCAAGCGCTCCTGTGCCTGCCGACGACCCATCATCATCAGATGCTCGTGGTCTTTCACCACCTCACGACTGGCAATGCGCAGCAACTGTCGTCGCAGACCCGGCACGTTCGCCGCAAACTCATCGATTTGGGCAAACGGCACATCGCATACCGATGCGCGCTCCAGCGCTTCGGCACTGCAGCGATGTACGTCGTCCGACAAGGCATCGAACCCAAGAATTTCACCGGGCAAATGAAACCCCAGCACTTGCTGCTCGCCGCTGTTCATCTCCAGCGTGGTCTTGAACGAACCCGACCGAACCACAAACAGCGACTGGAAGCGGGTACCGCTGGCAAACAATAGGTCACCGCGATTCAACGGACGCCGGGCACGCACGATGGCGTCGAGTGAAGTCAGATCTTCCGAGGAAATTGATGCCGGCAAGCACAGCGCATGCAACGCACAAGAACGACAGCTACGACGCAACTCCGCAAGATCAAGCGACGGTATCGATGCGGGCGCGGCTCGCGGGACGACTAACATTGCCGTAGTTTATCGAACCTTCGTGGACGCCGAGTCAAGAATCATGCCGGGTTGTCGCCGAACCCGCGATCGCCAACAATGGCGACGAGCGAATGGGAGCAAGGATCATGCGAATCCATTGCCGTGGCGCATGGCAACGACGGTTGGTGGTGTTGTTTCTTGGTGTGTCGGTCGCTGCCAGGGCGGCGCCGGTACTGGTCGAAGTGCGCGACAGCGCGACGGGTGCGTTCGTCGATGCGGTCTTCGTCCTCGGTGACGGCCATGCCCGTGATTGGCCAAAAACACGCACCGACCTCGGCCTTGCACCGGGGCAGTGGCAAGCCAAAGTCAGCGCGCCGGGATACCGTTCCATCGATACCACCTTGGCGATCGCCGCCGACGGCCCAACGGCGTTCCAACTGTGGCTCGACCCACTCGTTGCAGCGAAACCAGACCCTGTCGCACCCGGGCGCATTCATGTCAGCGGCCATGTCCATGATCGCGAACAGCGTGCGCCAGTTCCCGACATCATCGTGCGGCTCGCTCACCTCACCGCACGCACCGACGCACAGGGTCGCTTTGATCTTGAGTTTTCGGCACGAGATGGCGATGCGGATGCCGGACGAGCCGACACGCTGATCGTCGAGGCACCGGGCCGGGCACCGCTGCTACGCACGCTGCGACTGACCCCGGGCAGTCACCACCTGATTCTCGACCTCGGTGGCGACCGCGCCGAACCACCACCCGACCATCGCTTCGACCAGCGCGAACTGCAATGGCTGCAGGACGATATCGCGTGGCCCGAGCGCGCGCCGACGGCGCCAATCCTGCAACCACCGACGAACCTGCGCGTCGGCTTTGCTGATGCCGGCTTCACCACACCTTGTTGCGTCGGCGGCTGCAGCGCAGTCGCGGTGATGTCGCTCGAAACCTACGTGCAGCGCGGCCTCAATGACGAGTGGATCGCGAGCTGGAACGGCCACAGCCTGCGCGCCGGTGCCGTTGCCTATCGCAGCTACGGCGCATGGCACGTCGCCAATCCGCGAAGCGCCAGCTACGACATCTGTTCGAGTGCCTGCTGCCAAGTCAACGACCCGGACACTTCGGCCAGCACCAATGCCGCAGTGGCGGCCACTGCCGGCATCATGCTCGAACGCATCGGTGACATTTTCCGCGCCGAATACTCAGCCGAAAACAACGCCTGGGACGATCCCGCGGATGGCCTCTCGTGCAGCAACGCCGACTTGGTCTGCGGCGACGGCTACGTCGGCTCACCGGCGGCGAACTGGCCCTGTCTCGCCGACAGCGTCGCCAGCGGTCATGGTTGCTTCGGCCATGGCCGCGGCATGTCGCAGTGGGGCACGCAGCGTTGGGCATTGAATCAAGGCCAGCCTTGGCCGTGGATCGTCAACCACTACTTCAACGCCAACGGCAGCGGCAGCGGTCTACGCAGCGCGGCACTGTCTTCGCCATTGCGCATCGACACGGTGGCCGCAGTGCCGGCAAGCGCACCCGCCGGCACGACCCTGGCGATCAATTTCGCGATCAGCAACCTTGCCGGAAGCAGCCATGCTGCAGTGTTCCTCGGCGCCAGCCTGTATCGCAGCGGTATCGGATACGTCAGTGACCCGGCGCATGACCTTGGCGTTGCCCTGAACATGGGCGCGAACGCCGTCAGTCGTCCGTTCGTGCTGCCCACAGGTCTGCCTGACGGCAACTTCGACCTGCTGGTGACGCTGTACCTCGATATCGACGGCAACGCCGCGATCAATAGCGGCGACTTGGCGCTGACTACAACGACGTTGCCGGGTGCCGTGACCATCAGCACGCTTGATGCGGTCTTCGCCAACGGCTTCGAAGCGACGCCTTGAACCGCGATACCAACCGAGGAGATGGTGGGTCGTGGGAGATTCGAACTCCCGACCTACGGATTAAAAGTCCGCTGCTCTACCGGCTGAGCTAACGACCCGGTGATTACATCCCGAAAGGGGCGCGAAGTTTAGGTGAGCGCCGATGAACGCTCAAGGAAATATTCTGCAGGTGTGACGAATCACCGATAATGCGTGGGATCGGGCACACCGGCATCGTCGAAGCCTTGGCGGCGCAGACGGCAGGCATCGCAACGACCGCAGGCACGTCCGTCGCCATCGGCCTGATAGCAGGACACCGTCGTCGAAAAGTCGACTCCGTGTGCAAGACCAGCACGCACGATATCGGCCTTGGACATCGCCATCAGTGGTGCGTGCACACTGAAACGCTGGCCCTCGACGCCGGCCTTGGTCGCAAGATTGGCAAGTTGTTCAAAGGCGCGAATGAACTCTGGGCGACAGTCCGGATAGCCGGAATAGTCAACGGCATTGACTCCGCAAAACAGGTCGTGTGCGCCCAACACTTCCGCCCAGCCGAGTGCCACTGCGAGCATGATGGTGTTGCGTGCCGGCACATAAGTCACCGGGATACCGCTGGTCGGCGCTTCCGGCACAGCGATGTCGTCGGTCAATGCAGAACCACCGAGCATGCGCAGATCGATATGCACGATCTTGTGCGCAATCGCACCCAATTTAGCCGTGTTGTGTTTCGCGGCATCCAGTTCGGCATGGTGGCGCTGGCCATAGTCGACGCTAAGTGCATAGCAATCAAAGCCTCGCGCACGTGCGATTGCGAGTGTCGCCACTGAATCCATACCGCCCGAGACCAAAACTACGGCGCGAGGCGTCGTCGTCAACTCCGCACCCATCTCAGCGTCCCGGCAAATCGCCCCAAAGCTGCTTGTGCAACTGGAGCTGGAAGCGAACCGGCAATCGGTCCGCGAGGATCCATTCGGCCAAATCGCGCGGTGCGATCTGGCGATGGCTTGGTGAAAACAGAACCGTGCAGCATTCGTGGAGTCGGCGCTCCAACACGATGCACTTCGCCCACTCGTAGTCGGCACGCGAACAGAGAACAAATTTGAGCTGATCGTGCGCGGTCAGTAGCGCGAGGTTTTCGTATCGATTTCGTGCACATTCGTTCGAATCGGGCGTCTTCAGATCGACAACACGCGAGACGCGTGAGTCAACTGCCGAGAGATCGAGCGCACCGCTGGTTTCTAGCGACACCTGATAACCAGCATCGCAGAGCGCGCGTAGCAGATCGATACAGGCGCGTTGCGCCATCGGCTCACCACCGGTGACACACACATGCCGCGCGCCAAAGCCTTCGACCCTGTGTAGGATCGATTCGAGTGTCCACCATTCGCCGCCATAAAACGCATAGGCGGTATCGCAGTACGTACAGCGCAGCGGGCAGCCGGTCAGGCGAATAAACACCGTCGGCCAGCCAACCGCGTCCGCCTCACCTTGCAGCGAATGGAAAATTTCGGTGAGTTTGAGGCGCGACTCGACGATGGCCGGTTCGGCCCCGGAATCCGCGGCCGCAACGGCAGCGTCCGTCATCAGTTACGGCGTCTTGCCTTCGAGGCGTAACGCACGCAGGCGGCCCTGCGCCAAGCGTGCCACCGTCGAACCCGGATAACGGGTGACGACATCATTCAGCGCAGCTTCGGCGTCGGTCCACTTTTTCAGTTCGTACAAGCAATAGCCCACCTTCAGCATGGCGTCCTGCGTCTTGGCGCTTTGCGGATAGGCAGCGAGCAAGGAGCGAAAGGTATCCAGCGCGATCTGGTAATTCTGGGTGACGTAATACGACTCGCCCAGCCAGTAAGTCGCGTTGTCGGCGAGTTCGCCCTGCGGATGTTGCTCAAGGAAGGCCGAAAAACGGCGCGCGGATTCAGCATATCGACCTTCACGCAAGGCATCGAAGGCAGTGTCATACGTGGCCTGTTCACCAGCTTGCGGAATCATCATCGTCGAGGCAGCGTCCGCTGGAACACTCGTCACCGGCATCGACGGCACCATGGGTGCTGCCGCCGCCGCGGAGTCGGCGCCATTCATCGGGTCGACTGCGACCGGCTCGACCGGTGATCCCATCGTCAATTGACCGGGCGCGGAAGGCGCGACGGAAAGTTCCTGAATCTGACCCGGTGCAATGGCTGCGGTCGGAGGTTCCGACGGTGGTGCCGACGACGCCGGTGCAGGATTGCCTTCGAGACGGCCGACCCGCGAATCGAGATCGACGTATTGATCGCGCCCGCGTTTCTTCAATTCTTCGATGGCGAAGGACTGTTGTTCGACCAGTCCGCGCAGCGACTGCACTTCAGACTGGAGGCCATCGATACGATTCAGTAGATCGACGGTGGACTGACCGCTGCCCTGCCCTTGGCTCTGGGCTTCAATGCGGGCAACGCGCTCAGCGAGACTCAGACGACCCGACTGGGCGTCCACCGACCCCGAAAACGACGTAGCGGCGACCAAGGCCGCCGCTACGAGGGGTCCACGAAACAGTGAACCGGACTTCATCATCGCTATTTACTTCGCCGTGTAGACGATTTCGACGCGACGGTTCTTGCCCCAGCAATCGTCGTTCGAATCGGAGCAGGTCGGGCGCTCTTCGCCGTATGAGACGACGTTCAACTGCGCGGCCTGACCACCGTTGGCCTGGAGGGCGGACGACACCGCGTTGCCGCGACGCTCGCCGAGACCGAGGTTGTATTCACGGCTGCCGCGCTCATCGGCGTGGCCTTCCAGCGTCATCGCTGCCGACGGACGGTCGGTCAGGTACTTGCCATGGCAAGCCAGGACGGCCTGAGCTTCGGCACGGATTTCGGCCCGGTCGAAATCGAAGTAGACGACGCGCTGGCGCAGGCAACTGTCAGAGTCGAGATCGCTGGCGTCAAACTTGCCATCATCAACTGCGACCGGTGTCTCGACCTTGGTCGGTTCCGGCGTCGGCGTCGGAGCTTCTTCCTTCACTTTCTTCGAGCAGGCAGCGAGAGAAGCCATCATCGCCAGAGACAGGATTACGCGCATCGGGTTGTTCATTGGTATTTCCTCGAGGTTTTTTTAGGTTAATCATCAGGGCACAGCATCAGCCGCAACTTTAACGGCCTTCGTCTTAACGCTGGCGGAAGGGGCCCCACGCAGGTTCGCGCACGTCGCCGTCCGCCAACACCAGACGCTGTCGTACCCGCCCGTCGGCGGATACGGCAAAAAGCACGCCCCGCTTTCCTTCGCGGGTGGCGTACAAGATCATGCTTCCGTTCGGTGCGAAACTCGGCGATTCGTCCAAATTACCGGGCGAAATCAAGCTCGTTTCCCCAGCTCCGCCACGCGACCGATCCAGAACCGCAATACGATACACATTTCCACTCCCCTGTGCCATAGCCAAGGTCTTGCCTTGGTAACCAATCGTGGCGCGGGCGTTGTACTCACCTTGGAAGCTGACGCGCGTGGCGTCGCCGCCTGCAGCCGGAACACTGTAGATCTGCGGCTTGCCAGCACGGTCGGAAGTGAACAGCAGAGTCGCGCCGTCCGGCATCCACACCGGCTCGGTATCGATCGAAAAGTGTTTGGTAATCTGTGTCGTGCGGCGGCTAGCAATGTCCATCACGTAGATTTCCGGGTTGCCGGACTGCGACAGCGTCAATGCCAGCTTGGACCCATCCGGCGAAAATGCTGGCGCACCGTTGATGCCGCGGTAAGAAGCCACGACTTGGCGTGACCCGGTGGTCAGTTCCTGGATATAGATCGAGGAATTGCCGCGCTCGAAGCTGACGTAGGCCAGACGCTTGTTGTCTGGCGACCAAGCCGGCGACAGCAGCGGCTCGCGCGAACGCACCACCGTCTGCGGGTTAAAGCCGTCCGAGTCGGCAACCATCAGCGCATACTGGGTGTCGCGACCGATGCCGGTCGCGGTGACGTAGGCGATGCGCGTCCAGAACGCACCGCGGACACCAAGAATTTTCTCGTAGACGAGGTCGGCGATCTGATGCGCCGCGCCGCGCAGGTCATTCGGGCGCGCACCGATCGCGAGACCCATCAGCCGCGTCTGTTTGGCGACGTCGAACAATTCGAACTCGATGCGCAATGCACCAGCGTCGGCGTCCGAAATTCGTCCGATAACCAAAAAGTCCTGCTTGAGCAGACGCCAAGTCGCGAACTTCACATCGGCCGGCCGCGCCGGCATTTCAACAATGTCTTGACGCGCGAGCGCACGGAACTGGCCGCTGCGGCTCAAGTCACCGCCGATCACCGCACCGATGTCGGTATCCGGCGGCATCCCGGCCCCTTCGAATGCGAACGGCACGACCGCGATTGGCAGCGCCGCCTCGTTGCCCGAGACCGGCCCAACGGCCAAAGTTTGCGCAACGCTAGCGTGGGCGACGATCAGACCAAACAGGACGAAAAACCATTGGAGTCGCTTCATTGGGTGCAAATCTCTCTGGGATAACAGAATGGGACGGTGACCTTGCGAGCAAATACGTTCTCGAAGCCACGGTAGGGTAAGGGTTCCCGCTGAACGGCAGCTTCGATGCTGCGCACGATGTTTGGGTCGCCGATGCACGACGAGGTATCGACGAGGATGACTTCGCCGCCCGGAATCTGGGTGACGGTGACATTGCAGCGGAAGCCTTCGCGCAGCGATTCCGGCCGCAACCAGTTGCGGTCAATGGTGTTGGTAATCGCCAATTTGTATTGGCCGAGCAACGTATCGTCACGGCCATTGGTGCCGGCACGCTGTGCGGCTTCCTGTTTGGCGAGTTCATCCATGCGCTGCTGTTCCAGCGCACGCTGCTTGTCGGTATCGGTTTGTTTCTGTTTGTCCTGCAGCTGCGCCAGCTTCATCTCCTCGATCTTGCGCTTGCGTTCGGCTTCCTCACGCAGACGCTTGATATCGTCGAGTTGCTTCTGGCGCTCTTGTTCCATCTTGGTCAGTTCTTCCTGGCGGTCGAGATCGACCTGCTCCTGCTTACGCTTTTCTTCCTGCTCGCGCTCGGCCTTTTCCAGTGCTTCCGCAGCCAGACGCACCTTTTCCTGATCGATCTGATCCAGTGCCGGCGGTGGCGTTTGGGTTTCTTCTGGCGGTGGCGGCGGCGGTTCTGGCTTCGGCTCGGGCTTGGGTGGCTGCGGCTTCGGCGGGGTCGGTTTGGACTTCGCCGCAGAAGCCGGCAACGGCGGCGCAATGAAGTCGACGAGCACTGCCTCGATCACCGGACCAGCGACATCGGCCGGCTCGATCGTCGGCTTGAGCCACATCGCCACGAAAACGATGGCGACAATGCCGGCGTGCAGCAGCAGCGAGCCGCCGAACGCGAACAATGTGTCATCGCGACGTTCAGCCATGTCAGCGCGCCTTGGCCTTGTCGCCAACCGGCTGGCTCATCAGCCCGACGCGCGGCACCCCGGCTTGCTGTAACACGACCATGACCTCATAGACCTTGCCGTAGTCGATGCTGTGGTCGCCGCCGACCAGCACCGGCACCTTCGGGTTCTGGCGCACGAAGGCGGCGACCTTGTTGCCGAGATCGACCATCTCGATCGCCTCACGTTTCTCGTCACCGAGCGTCAGGTACATGGTGCCATCGCGGGCGATACTGATCAGCACCGGCTCCGAGTCCAGCGATACTGATTTCGCATTTGATTCCGGCAAATCGATGTCGACGCCAAGATTCAGCATCGGCGCCGTGACCATGAAAATGATCAGTAGCACGAGCATCACGTCGATATAGGGAACGACGTTGATCTCGGACTTCAGTTTCCTACGCTTGCGCTGCTTTCCGGCGGACATATCAGCTCCAACGCAGCGCAGTTGCGGCCGGGGTCAATGGTTATCCTCGACATGAGCCTGACGCTGCAGGATCGACGAGAACTCTTCTTGGAAAGCGTCGAAACGCACGTTCAATCGCTCTACCAGATTCGTGAAGCGATTGAATGCCCACACCGCCGGAATCGCCGCGAACAGGCCCATCGCGGTGGCGATCAGGGCTTCGGAAATCGGCGGGGCAACCGTCGCAATGGTTGCGGTCTTGGCCGTACTCAGGTCCATGAACGCGATCATGATGCCCCAGACTGTGCCGAACAGGCCGATGTAGGGTGAGATTGAACCGACGTTGGCGAGGAATTCGAGGTCCTTTTCCAAGCGATCGACTTCACGCCCGGCGGCTGCGCGCATTGCGCGCTGCGCGCCCTCGACCATGATGCGCGCGTCCATCGTGCGACGCGAACGCAGGCGCGCGAACTCACGGAATCCGGCCTCGAAGATACCGGGCAACCCTTCACTGTCCTTGCCGGGCGCGGAGACTTCCTTGAACAACGCTGCCAAATCACCACCAGACCAGAAGCGCTCCTCGAACGCGTTGGCTTGCTTCTTCGACTTTTCGAGGATGCTGCGCTTGCCAAGAATGATCGTCCAACTCATCAACGAGGCGGCCAACAGCAGACCCATGACCAGCTTTACCGGCAGCGACGCACCGATGACCAATTTGAGGAAGTCGAAGCCGCCACCTTGCGGTACCACCGCGGCAGCAGCCTGAACCGCCCCGCCCAAATCGACCGGTGCCGCCGCGCTGACTGCGAGGCTGAGCAAGGATAGGACTGAAGGCATCATTTACTCCGGAAACAAGTCGCGCGGCAGAGTCGCGGGACGGAAGGAATCGGCGCTCACGCAGGCCGCAAGCACGTCGCCATCGAGCAGCAGTTTGCCGCTCCCGGCCTTGCGCAGTTCCTGGGTGAAACGAAGGCTGGCTCCGCGCCGTTCGGCGAGTACGCAGGTAGCGAACAGCGCATCGTCGAGTTTTGCAGGGCTGCGGAAGGATAGCGAAACCCTGCTGACCACGAACACCAACCCGCGCTCCTGCTTCAGCCGCGATTGATCTATGCCGATGCTGCGCAGCCATTCACTGCGGGCGCGCTCGAGGAAATGCAGGTAGCGGGCGTGGTAAACGACGCCGCCGGCATCAGTATCTTCGTAGTAGACGCGGATCGGCCATTCGAAGGCCGAACTCACTCGCCCGCCCCGAACAAATCCGGCACCGGCGCATCTGTCCGACGCGGCGGACTCAGCCCGAAGTGCTTGTAGGCCTTGGCCGAAGCCATGCGTCCGCGTGCGGTGCGCACCAGAAATCCTTGCTGAATCAGATAGGGCTCAATCACGTCCTCAATGGTGCCGCGCTCTTCGCTCAGTGCGGCGGCGATCGATTCCACCCCAACCGGTCCGCCATCGAAATTCTCGATGATCATGCGCAATATCCGCCGATCAAGCGCGTCGAATCCCTCGTCGTCCACCTTCAGCATTTTCATCGCCTGCGCCGCGATGCCGCTGTCGATATGACCGTCACCGCGTACTTCGGCGTAGTCCCGCACCCGCCGCAACAAGCGATTGGCGATGCGCGGGGTGCCGCGTGACCGCCGCGCGATTTCATCGGCACCCTCGCCGTCGCACTGAATACCGAGGATGCGCGCCGAACGCGTGACGATCTGCGCCAGTTCGCTGCGTTCGTAGAACTCCAGGCGCTGGACGATGCCAAAGCGGTCGCGCAGCGGCGCAGAAAGCAGGCCAGCGCGCGTGGTCGCACCGATCAACGTAAACGGCGGCAGGTCGAGCTTGATCGAGCGTGCGGCCGGGCCGTCACCGATCATGATGTCGATCTGAAAGTCTTCCATCGCCGGATACAGCACTTCTTCCACGACCGGCGACAGACGATGAATTTCGTCGACAAACAGCACGTCGTGCGGCTGCAAATTGGTCAGCAACGCCGCAAGGTCGCCGGCGCGCTCCAGCACCGGGCCCGAGGTCGACCGCAGGTTCACGCCGAGTTCGTTCGCAATCACCTGCGACAATGTCGTCTTGCCAAGGCCGGGTGGCCCGAAGATCAGCACATGATCGAGCGACTGCGCGCGCCGTTTTGCCGCTTCGATGTAGATCGCCATCTGCTCGCGCACCGGTGCCTGCCCGAGATATTCGGACAAACGCTTGGGCCGAATGCTGGCCTCAAGCGCGTCGTCTTCGTGGGTCGCGGTGGCGGATGTGATGCGGGTGTCGGTCATCGCTTGCTCGTTCTGAATGCGCGATTGTAGCGGCCGCTAGATCTCGACCTGCGTTCCGAGTTCGATCAGGCGATTGCCGGGAATCTGGAAGAACGTGGTCGCCGACTGGGCGTTGCGCGCCATGAACGCGAACAGCTTGTCGCGCCATAGCGGCATGCCTTGTTCCTGGCTCGGGATCAGCGTTTCGCGCGACAGGAAGAAGGTCGTGTCCATCATGTCGAAGGGCAAGCCGCAGGACTCGCAGCAGCCGAGCGTCTTCGGCACGTTCGGCTCCTCCGCGAATCCGTAGCGCAGATAGATCGCGTAGAAATCGTGGCCGAGCGGTTCGACGCGGATGCGTTCGCCCGATTCGGCAATCGGTGTCTCCACCGTTTCCACGGTCAGCAGCACGTTGCGGTCATGCAGCACTTTGTTGTGCTTGAGGTTGTGCAGCATCGCGTGCGGCACGCCTTCCTGATTCGCAGTCATGAACACCGCTGTTCCAGGCACCCGCAGCGGCGGATGTGCGGCGATCGAACTGATGAACGGCGCCAGCGCCAGGCTTTCCTTGCGCATTTGCGACACCACCAAGGTACGTCCCTTGCGCCAGGTCGACATCAGCAGGAACAGACCGGCACCCAGCACCAGCGGAAACCAGCCGCCGTCGGGAATCTTGATTGCATTTGCCGCGAAGAAGGCAGTGTCGATGGTGAGGAAGATCGCACCCACGGCGACCACGACCCACTTGTTCCACTTCCACATCATGCGCGCCACGATCAGTGCCAGCACGGTGTCGATCAGCATCGTGCCCGTCACGGCGATGCCATAAGCCGCCGCCAGATTGCTGGAAGTTTCGAAACCGATCACAACAAGAATGATGGCGACGAGAAGGAATCGATTGATCCATGGCACGAAGATCTGGCCGGCGGTTTCGTCCGAGGTGTGTTTGATCTGCATGCGCGGTGCGAAGCCGAGTTGCACCGCCTGGCGGGTCACCGAGAACGCACCGGAGATCACCGCCTGCGATGCGATCACGGCGGCGGCGGCCGCGAGGGCAATCATCGGGTACAAGGCCCATTCGGGTGCCAACAGGTAGAACGGATTGATCGCTGCTTCCGGGTGCGACAGGATCAGCGCGCCTTGACCGAGATAGTTGAGAACCAGACCCGGGAAGACGAGCCAGTACCAGGCGATGCGGATCGGACGGCGGCCGAAGTGGCCCATGTCGGCATATACCGCTTCGGCGCCGGTGATTGCCAGCACGACGGTGCCGAGCGCGAGGAAAGACATCAGTGGATGCGCTGCGAAGAACAAGACGCCATGCCAGGGATTCAACGACTTCAGGATGGCCGGATATTCATGAATTTCGCTCAGGCCGAGCATTCCCAGCACGACGAACCAGCAAACCATCACCGGGCCGAATACGGCACCGACTCTGGCTGTACCCGTGCGCTGGAACCCGAACAGGCCGAGGACGATGACGAGAGTAATCGGCACGACGTACTGTTCGAACGACGGTGCGGCGACCTTCAAACCTTCCACCGCACTGAGGATCGACATCGCCGGAGTGATGACGCCGTCGCCATAAAACAACGCCGCGCCGAGCAGTGCGATAAAAGTGATGAAGCGCCGTGCCCGCTTGTTATCGCCGACCGCTTTCATCGCCAGCGCCATCATCGCCATGATGCCGCCTTCGCCACGGTTGTCGGCGCGCATGATGAACACGACGTACTTGATCGACACCACCAGAATCAGCGACCAGAACACCAGCGACAGCACACCGAACACATTGCCTTCGGTCAGCGGCATCGCATGCGGGCCGTGAAAGGCTTCGCGCATCGTATAGAGAGGACTGGTGCCGATGTCGCCAAAAACGACGCCGACGGCAGCGACAGCGAGACCAGCGAGTCCGCTCTTGCCACCATGCTGCCCGTTGGAAGTGCCCATAGAACCCGGTATCAGCCTTGCGGCCCGGAAAAAAGGTCGCGTAGTGTAGCCATGTCAGGTGCGCAGTGCCGCCTTCAATGCTTTGCGAATGATTGTCTCGGCAGAATCCCCTGGCTCGGCCGCATCTTTCAACAACTTGGCGATCTCGACCGGCTTGTATCCAAATTGCTCCAGCGCCGCAGAGGCTTCGGCGACCGGGTCATGCGCGACAATCTTCACGCCACCAACCGCGATCGGCATCAGTCCGGCGCCGAGTTTGTCTCGCAATTCAACGACGATACGTTCGGCGGTCTTCTTGCCGATGCCAGGAATGCGCGTCAGCGCGGTGATGTCACTGCTCGCGACCAGTCGTGCGAAATCGTCGGCCGATACTCCCGAAAGGATGGACAGCGCTGTCTTCGCGCCGATGCCGGTAATTTTCAGCACGGTGCGGAACAGGCTGCGCTCACGCTCAGACTGGAAGCCGTAAAGATTCACGGCATCCTCTTTCTGCGCGTAGTGAATGACCAGGGTCACTTCGCGGCCAAGTTCCGGCAACTCGTAAAACGTCGACATCGGCGCTTCGAGTTCGTAGCCGACGCCGTTGACATCGATCATCAGTGCCGGCGGCGCTTTCATCACCAATACGCCTTTCAGGCGTCCAATCATCTGCGTCTCCATGCGGCGCGCGGAATTCCCAAGCGCGTGAGACTGGCGCGCGTGTGCGCATGCGTCAATGCGATCGCGAGCGCATCGGCGGCATCAGCCTGCAACTTGCCGGGCAGCGACAGCAAGATGCCGACCATGTGTTGCACTTGAGTCTTGTCGCCAGCGCCACTGCCGACCACCGCTTGTTTCACTTCCTTGGGCGCGTATTCGGTCAGCGCCAAGCCTTTGCCGACGACGGCGACGATGGCCGCACCACGCGCCTGCCCAAGTTTTAGAGCGGAGTCGGGATTACGCGCCATGAACACGCGCTCGATCGCGACCTCGGCCGGTTGATAGGTCGCAACGATCTCGCCAACCTCGTCGTAAATCTGTTTCAACCGCAGATGAAACGTGTCGTTGTCGAGCAGGTACAGGGCAGTGTGGAACACGTGCACGCAACGGCCGTCCGGCAACGCATCAATGATGCCGATGCCGGTGCGCTGTGAGCCAGGGTCAATGCCGAGGATACGCGTCATCGTTCAACCCACGGGATCGATTAGCCATGAACCACTGTTTCCACATCCTGCAAGGTGGTGAAGTCTAGCAATCGCCGCGACCGCGATGGCGCAGGATTATTGATCACCGTCAATTCGTGCAGACGACGGCGCTATAGTCTGTCTACCGCAATACGGGGAGGTCGCGCGCGTGGAAGACACTGCAGCCGAACGCCGCCGCGAACTGCGCGCGTTCCTTTTTTTGACCGTATTCCTGGCGCCGATTTTGGCGGTGGGACTGGTGGCGTCATGGGGTTTCGTGGTCTGGATTTTCCAGATGTTCGCCGGCCCACCGGGACCGCAATGATGAACCGAGAACTCGGCCATCGCGCGTTGCTGCCCGGCCAAGACGCCGAAGCCGATCGCACCGCAGCCGTGAATTGGCATATCGCCAGTCTGATCGTGCGCTGTCGTCCTGAGCACGAGGCCGCGGTGGTCGCTCGGCTGCGCGCACTTGAACTCACCGATGTCCGTGGCGCCGAGCAAGGTCGCATCATCGTCATCGCTGAAGGCGCGAATGAATATGAACTGGCGCAACGGTTCGACGCGATCCGTGCCACGCCAGACGTCATGACCACGGATCTGGTCCACCATGAAATCGACAGTGACAACAGCGAGGACGCCCATGCACAGCACGCGCCGTGACTTCATTCGTCAGTCTGCCGCAGCGACCGCAGCGGCCGTGGCTGGGATTCCGCTGTACGTCGACGCGAGCAATATCGTGACCGACCGCACCGACACGCAACTGAAGTGGAGCAAGGCACCTTGCCGTTTCTGTGGTACCGGCTGCGGCATCAATGTCGCGGTGAAAGACGGCCGCGTCGTAGCAACCCATGGCGACATCCACTCCGAAGTAAACCGCGGATTGAACTGCGTCAAAGGCTACTTCCTGTCCAAGGTCATGTATGGCGCCGACCGCTTGACGCAGCCACTGCTGCGCAAGACCAACGGTCAGTACGACAAGCGCGGCGAGTTCACGCCAGTGTCGTGGGACGAAGCCTTCGACGTCATGGCCGCTCAATTCAAGCGGGTATTGAAAGAAAAGGGTCCAACTGCAATCGGCATGTTCGGTTCGGGCCAGTGGACGATCTGGGAAGGCTACGCCGCGAACAAGCTGTTCAAGGCCGGTTTTCGCAGCAACAACATCGACCCGAATGCGCGTCACTGCATGGCCAGTGCAGTGATGGGTTTCATGCGCAGCTTCGGCATGGACGAGCCGATGGGTTGCTACGACGACATCGAGGCTGCTGACGCATTCGTGCTTTGGGGCTCGAACATGGCCGAGATGCATCCGATCCTGTGGACACGCGTCACCGATCGCAAGCTATCGAACCCGGGCGTCAAGGTCGCGGTGCTCTCGACGTTCGAGCATCGCAGCTTCGATCTCGCCGATATTCCAATGGTGTTCACGCCGCAGACCGACCTCGCGATCCTCAATTACATCGCCAATCACATCATTCAGTCCGGCGCGGTCAATCACGACTTCGTCGGAAAGCATGTCAACTTCAAGCTTGGCGTGACCGATATCGGCTACGGGTTGCGGCCAGATCATCCGAAGGAAGTGGGCGCAAAGGATGCGGCCGATCCGAACCAGGGATCGCCGATCGACTTCGATCAGTTCGCCGCCTTCGTGCGCCCGTACACACTGGAATACGCCGCGAAACTGAGCGGCGTCGACGCGACTTGGCTCAAGCAGTTGGCCGAACTGTATGCCGACCCGAAGATCAAGGTGACCTCGTTCTGGACGATGGGCTTCAACCAGCACACCCGTGGTGTCTGGGCGAACAACATGGTCTACAACATCCACTTGTTGACCGGCAAAATCGCAACGCCAGGCAACTCACCGTTCTCTCTGACCGGACAACCGTCGGCCTGCGGCACGGCGCGTGAAGTCGGCACCTTCAGTCATCGTCTTCCTGCCGACATGCTGGTCACGAAACCCGAGCACCGCGCCAAAGCCGAGCAGATTTGGCAGTTGCCGCCGGGCACGATCGTCGACAAGCCCGGCTTGCACGCGGTGGCGCAGAATCGCGCCCTCAAAGACAGCAAGCTGAATGCGTATTGGGTGCAGGTCAACAACAACATCCAAGCCGGAGCGAACACCGCGAACGAGGGCATTCCCGGCTATCGCAACCCGGACAACTTCATCGTCGTATCTGATGCCTACCCGACTGTCACCGCTCAGGCCGCCGACTTGATCCTGCCTGCAGCAATGTGGGTCGAGAAGGAGGGCGCTTATGGCAATGCCGAACGGCGCACACAGTTCTGGCACCAATTGGTAAGTGCGCCAGGCGAAGCGCGATCAGACTTATGGCAACTGATGGAGTTCGCGAAACGCTTTACCGTCGAGGAATGCTGGCCGGCAGAACTGGTTGCGGCGAAACCCGAATGGAAGGGCAAAACCTTGTTCGATGTTTTGTTCGCGAATGGCGTCGTCGACCAGTTCAAGACTGACGAGATCGAATCCGGCTATGACAACCACGAGTCCGAAGCCTTCGGCTTCTACGTGCAAAAAGGTCTATTCGAGGAATACGCCCAGTTCGGTCGCGGCCACGGCCATGATCTTGCACTGTTCGACCAGTATCACCAGAGCCGTGGCTTGCGCTGGCCGGTGGTCGAAGGCAAAGAGACGCGCTGGCGCTACAAAGAAGGCAGCGACCCTTACGTCAAAGCCGGCAAGGACTTCGAGTTCTATGGATTCGCCGACGGCAAGGCGGTGATTTGGGCCCTGCCCTATCAGCCAGCCGCTGAAGAACCCGACGCAGAATTCGATCTCTGGCTGTCCACCGGACGAGTGATCGAGCATTGGCATTCCGGTTCAATGACGATGCGCGTGCCCGAACTTTACAAAGCGGTGCCTCAAGCGGTGATTTTCATGCATCCGGACGACGCCGACGCGCGTGAGTTACGCCGTGGGCAGGAGGCGAAAGTGATTTCGCGCCGCGGCGAGATCCGCGCACGCATTGAAACCCGCGGGCGCAACAAGCCGCCGCGAGGCTTGATCTTCGTCCCTTGGTTCGATGCATCGGTCTTGATCAACAAGGTCACGCTTGACGCCACTGATCCGATTTCGAAGCAGACCGACTTCAAAAAATGTGCGGTCAAAGTAGTGAAGGTCTGAGGAGTACGCGATGAAACCGGTTCAGATCCTCAATTTCGCAGCGGTACTCGTGTTTGGCGTGCTGGTCGGTCACCACTGTAGTCGCGCGCCAGCACACAAGTTCATCGACGCCCCGGTCGGCAGCGTTGCGGTGCCGACAACGACGCAGACCTCGCATTCGATCGATGCCCTGCGGCGCGGTGCCGCGTTGACGACCGAACCCGAGTCGCTACCGCTGGCGCGTGTCGAAAACGCTGACATCCGGCGTGCGCGCAACTACCCGATGCAACCGCCGACGATTCCACACGCAATCGACGGTTACCAAGTCGATCAGCACGCCAATCGCTGCATGCTTTGCCACGGACAGACCAACTCGGCACAGTTTCAGGCGCCGCCAGTCAGCGTCACTCATTACATGGATCGCGATAGTCAGGTGTTGGCCGAGATCTCGCCGCGACGCTATTTCTGCGTGCAATGCCATGTCGTACAAACCGATGCGGCGCCGCTGGTCGCAAATACCTATACCGGCGCTGATGACATTCTCACACCCACACCCGCGACCGGGGAGTGAGGAGATGACTTGGCGTGATCGGATTTTGGGCATCTGGCGACTGTTCAATTCGCCAAGTCGCCATCACAGCCTGATGTTCCTGACGCTCGGCGGTTTCATCGCCGGCATCGTCTTCTGGGGCGCGTTCAACACCACGCTGGAGGCGACCAATACGGAAACGTTCTGCACCTCGTGCCACGAGATGAAGAACAACGTGTTCGCGGAGTTGAAGAGTACGATTCACTACAGCAACCGCAGCGGTGTGCGTGCCACATGTCCGGATTGCCACGTACCGCACCAGTGGACATCGAAAATCGCGCGCAAGATGCAGGCCTCGAAGGAAGTCTGGGGCAAGCTCTTCGGCACCATCGATACGCGCGAGAAGTTTCTAAACCACCGTCGCGAACTGGCCGAGCACGAATGGGCGCGACTGAAGGCGAACGACTCGTTGGAATGTCGCAACTGCCACAATTACAGCGCGATGGACATCACCCGCCAGAGTCCGCGCGCCGGCGCAATTCACGAACGCCACCTGCTCAGCGGTGACAAGACCTGCATCGACTGCCACAAGGGCATCGCGCACCAGTTGCCGGACATGGCCGGTGTACCGCAGGGCTAACCGGATGCGCAGCGGCCCAGTGCGCGCAAGGCCGGCGAGACTGGCACAAATCCGCCGTGCGGTGTGCTCTAGCCTGCTGCCCGACGCTGCAGGTATCGCAGATATGATCGGGATAGTGTTGCAATGAATATCAATTCGCGAAAACGCCACTTGCGCCCATCAGTGGCCGACCTGCGTGGTTGGGCCCAATTGGCGACACAGGCGACGCGGGGCGTCACCGCCATTGTCGAAGGTGTCCATCAATCGGTCTGGCGCACCTTGGGTGCACCTGCGGGCGAACATGATGGCCGCACACGCGGGCTCACCGGCAGTGTCTACCGCGGTATCGATGGCATCACCCGCAAGGTCGGCGGCGGCGTCGACGGGTTCCTCGCGCGATTGCAGGAACGCTTCGATAGCGATGACCAAGACTCGCCGCACGGCATTGCAATGCGCTCGATAATGAATGGCGTGATGGGCGATCATCTGGTCGCGAGCGCCAATCCGCTGGCACTGCCGATGTCGCTGCGGCGGGCAGGTATCGAGGTTACGGCGCAACGCGCGCGCACGCTTCACGACCCGCGCCGGCACATCGTTTTGAGCATCCACGGGCTATGCATGAACGACCTGCAATGGCGCGGCGACCATCGCGGCGATGAGGTCGATCACGCCGCAACCGTGGCCGCGGCACTGGGTGCGACGGCGTTATCGCTGCGCTACAACACCGGCCTGCATGTATCGGAAAATGGGCGCTCGCTGTCCGAACTGCTGGCGCAACTGGTGGCATTTTGGCCGGTGCCGATTGAGCAGATCACCTTTGTTACGCACAGCATGGGCGGGCTGGTTGCGCGCAGTGCCTGCCACCACGGCGAAGACACCGGGCAACTGTGGCGCACCCGCCTGCGGCATCTGGTGTTCCTCGGTACGCCGCATCACGGCGCGCCGCTCGAACGCGGCGGCCAATGGCTCGACCGCCTGCTCGGCCAAAGCCTGTTCAGCGCACCATTCGCAGCCCTCGGCCAGATGCGCAGTGCCGGCATCACTGATCTGCGCCATGGCAATGTCCGCGATGCCGACTGGCAGGGCCGCGACCGGTTTACTTCTGCCCACGATCATCGCGAGCACTTGCCGTTACCCGATGATGTCGCCTGCTTCAGTGTTGCGGCGACATTGGCCGCGCGCCGCGGACCCCTCGCCGAACGTCTGATCGGCGACGGTTTGGTGCCACTCCATAGTGCGCTTGGCCAGCATGACGTCGCCGACCGCGATCTTGGTCTGCATCGCCACGCACACTGGATCAGCCATGGCACCGGACACATCGAGTTGCTTTATCGGCCCGAGGTCGGCACGCAGATTGTCAATTGGTGCCTCAAGCTGCGGGACTGAAGCGTCCGCCGCGCAGGAAATTCGTGGTCATGGTGATGGCTTCACCCGAAAACGGCAGCCCGGTATGGGTGGCGGAAATCACCGCATGATCGCAAATACCGGGCAGGCGCGTTTCCGCGACCGACACGGTGCCATCGTTGTCGCCGTCCAGCCCGCCCAGCAGCAACGCCATACCGAACGGCACTCGTCCGGCAATCACGCCGACTTCGCGCGCGCCGCGCCACTCATTCAATCCGCTCAGCAGGCGTTCGCGGCTTTGACCCATCATCCA
>Ga0073902_10000347_pt1 | contig 29627 bp, 29 predicted proteins | sample KloWWTmeKNB19Kit_FD_66667 | JGI IMG/M metagenome (GOLD analysis project Ga0073902, IMG submission 66667) | Active sludge microbial communities from Klosterneuburg, Austria, studying microevolution and ecology of nitrifiers - Klosterneuburg... | ecosystem: Engineered > WWTP > Aerobic digester >...
GCACTTGAACGTCCTCAAGAAACGATTTCCGCATGTGCCCGTTGTCGCCCTAACTGCTACGGCTGATCGTGCTGTGCGGAACGACATCGGTGATCTACTGGGGTTGAATGATCCACGCACTTTCGTGTCCAGCTTCGACCGGCCGAACCTGTCCCTGGCCGTGCTGCCCGGACAGGACCGCTGGAAGGCCATCGAACGCATCATGAACCGCCATGTGGGCAAGTGCGGCATCATCTACTGCAACAGCCGCGCGGGTGCCGAGAAACTCGCGCTCAAGCTGCAGGGCATCGGGGTGAAGGCCGACTTCTACCACGCCAAGCTCGATCCCTTGGAACGCAGCCGCGTGCAGGATGACTTCATCCAGGGCAAGCTGCATGTGATCTGTGCCACCATCGCCTTCGGCATGGGGATCGACAAGAGCGATGTGCGCTTCGTGATCCACTACAACATGCCCGGAACGGTGGAGGGCTACTACCAGGAGATCGGCCGCGCCGGACGCGATGGAGAACCGGCCGAAACGATCCTCTTCTACAGCTATGCCGATGTGCAAACGCACATGCACTTCGCGGACGAGATCCAGGATCCGCGCTATAAAGAGGTCGTGATCGCCAAGCTCGACCGCATCAAGGAATACGCCGAAGCGCAGGTGTGCCGCCGTACGATCCTGCTGAGCTACTTCAGCGAGGAAACGGTGGAGGCCTGCGGCAACTGCGATGTGTGCAAAGACCCTCCCAAGTACTTCGATGGTACTGTGCTCGCGCAGAAAGGGTTGAGCGCTGTGGTGCGCAGCCAGCAACAGTTGAGCATGAGCGTGCTGGTGGACGTGCTGAAGGGCACGAACAGCCCCGAGGTAGCCGAAAAGGGGTGGAACCGTATAAAGACCTTCGGAGCGGGCAACGATACCAGTGCGTTCGCATGGATCATGTTCATCCAACAGTTCATCCAGCACGGCTTGCTGGAGATCGCCTACGCGGAGCATTACCACCTCAAAGTGACCCGCGTGGGGGAGGCCGTGCTACAGAACGAACGACCGGTGCGGCTCGTCTCCCCCGAGACCATCAAGGAGCGTCAGGAGCGCCCGAAACTGCGTAAGGAAGCCCCACTGGCCGAGCCTTCCGCCGCTGCCGCAGATCTGCTGGCCGCGCTCAAGACCCTGCGCCGGACCATGGCTGCGGACCTGAAGAAACCGGCCTACATCGTCTTCAGTGATGCCACCCTGCTCGACATGGCGGAGAAGAAACCCCGCAACATCTACGAGTTCCGCCTGGTGAACGGGGTGGGCGACCACAAGGCGGGCCAGTTCGGGAAGGCCTTCCTGGAGGCGATCGCGGACTGGCGGGCGCGCTGATCAGTCGGCCGGCCACACCAGGTATAGCCCATCGCCCACCACATAACGCGCTACTTCCCTTACAAGGTCTTCGCGTCGGTGGATGCGGTAGGTGATGAAGTCCAACACGCGGTCCTCGAAGACGAGTAGCTCGGTCCACGGCATCCACGGGGTGCGTAGGGAGAGGTGCGCCCGGTAAGTGGTCATGCGTTCTACACCGGCTTTGTGGTCGAAGTAGCGGATCGTATCGCCTTGCTGTTGGTCATTCTTACAGAGGGGAATGCTCGGGTAGTGGACTTCCGTAGTGCCTTGCGTGATCACTCAGGCGCTGTCCTCGAACAGCGTATCGGCGCTCACGTGGAAGAAGGAGTAGCGGTGCTCGTTCAGCTCATAGGCGCTGAGCGCATCGCCCTGGAGCGGACCGACGGTGGCGCTGTGGTGCCACACGGTATCCGCTGTCTCCGCCCCGAGCTCCCAGCTGCGCGCCATCAGGTCCTGTTCGGCCTTGTGATCGGTTGAACCTTTGCTGACCGAACAAGTTCGAATTGACCGTTGTCAATTCCGCGTCCGTGGCACAGCGCTATTTTTGTGGAGAAAGGAATACACGCCAACTCCCGACCCATGCGCCACTACAGGACTTCGGCCTTTCCGTATATGTTCTTTGGTATCGTGTTCCATGCGCTTCTCATGGGCCGGGTCCATGGGCAAACCGTTGAATTCGTCAGCGACATCAACCCCGGTGGTGATGGCAGTCCTTATGGATTCATTGAACTGGGCGGAAGCCTCCTCTTCGGTGCGGTCGATGCGGACGGCAACGAGTTGTGGCGCACTGACGGCACGGAGGCGGGCACGGTGCAGGTCAAGGACATCAAGCCTACCGGTTCATCCAACCCGATGAACTTCGTGCTGTATGATGGCAAGGTGTATTTCCGGGCGGATGACGGCACCCACGGCAACGAGATCTGGGTGAGCGATGGGACAGCTGATGGCACCTACATGGTCCAGGACATCAACCCGGGCGCGGGAGCGGGCGGGTTCGGATACCCTGTGGTGTATGGGGGCCTTCTCTACTTCGCCGCTGACAACGGCGCTGGAACGGAATGGTGGAACACCGACGGCACCTCCACCGGGACGGGTCCGTTCACCCAGACAGCGGGTGGATCGCCCGCGAACCCGTTCGAACATGACGGCCTCCTCTATTTCAGTTATAGCGATGGCGTGCACGGTCCGGAACTTTGGAGTACCGACGGCACTTCCGGTGGCACGGCGATGGTGAAGGACATCAACACCACCACCCCGGCGGGTTCTCAACCACAGCAGTTCGCCACGTACGCTGGTCTGCTGTACTTCTCAGCGGACGATGTGCTTCATGGTCGTGAATTGTGGGTGACCGATGGCACAGAAGTGGGCACCCAACTGGTGAAGGACATCGCCCCAAGCTCCGGTTCGGATCCACGTTACTTCACGGAGTTGGCCGGACAGCTCTACTTCTTCGCCTATGGCGGGGCCGATGGCGTGGAACTCTGGCGCACCGATGGCACAGAGACGGGCACGGAACAGGTGGTCGACATCAACCCGAACGGCGACTCGTCTCCGCTCGTACTCACCGTGTTCAACGATCACCTGTTCTTCAGTGCGAACGACGGCACGCACGGACGCGAACTCTGGATCAGCGATGGCACCGGGGCAGGGACGGAACAACTGCTGGAACTCAACCCCACCGGCAACGCCATGACGGGCTTCTTCGAATTCAGCTTCCAACCAAAGATCTACGCGGGCAAATTGTACTTCGTGGCTTCCGACGGAACGAACGGTTGGGAGCTCTGGCGGACGGATGGGACACCCACCGGCACTACGCGCGTGGAACCGGTCGGCGCCAACGGCAACTCCCCGCTCGATCTCACCGCCGACTTCGCGCTGTTCAACGGCTCGGCCTACTTCGGTGCGCGCTTCGATGCGACCGGCAAAGAGTTGTGGCGCGTTTCGGACAGCAATGTGGGCGTGGAGGAGCCCGCCTCCACGGAAGTCGGCCCGGTCATCTCTCCGAACCCGGCAATGGACATGGTGCGGGTCCGACACGCCCTGCCCACGGCGGGCCGCGTACGGCTGAGCGTATCGGATGCGACCGGCCGCGAGGTGCTGGTGCTGCTCGATGATCAACGAGCGGCGGGACCGATCGAGTTGAGCTTCGATACCCGTGCCCTGCCCGCAGGCTATTACACGGTCCGACTTCAAACAGCGAGAGGACCCTTCACCACGAGCCTCATCCACCCCTGACGCGCATGGGATCCCCGCTCCATTCCGGAACCCATGAGAACGATGGTCAAGTATCAGGTCCATTGGATCCTCTTCCTGGATCATCCGGGTTCGTCGGACTTTACGCGGAGCACGGCCTGAACATCGCCCGCGAAGCCGTTGATCGACATGCCGACGGTATCCTCGCCACACAAGTCGCCCTGCGCTTCCTGCGGACCGATGGCCGAACCCAGGACATCTCCTACGCCGATCTGAAGTCCTCCACCGCGCGCTTCGCGAACGTGCTGAGCGAATTGGAAGTGCTGAGAGGTGAACGTGTCTTCACGCTCGCGGGCCGGATCCCGGAACTCTATACCGCAGCGCTCGGCACCTTGAAGGCCGGTAACGTGTTCTGCCCCCTGTTCTCCGTCTTCGGCCCCGAGCCCGTCTTCCAGCGCTTGAGCCGTGGCGATGCCCGTGTGATCGTGACCACCGCCGCGTTGTACCGGAAGACCCTGTTGCCGATCATGGAGCGGTTACCCGGTCTGCGGTATGTGCTGCTGGCCGATGCGGAAGTGGATGTGAGCCCGCTCGTGCGCTCCCTGCCAGCGATGATGAAGCAGGCATCCGATGTTTTCCCCATCGCGCCCACCGATCCCGAGGATCACGCCTTATTGCACTTCACCAGCGGCACCACCGGCATGCCAAAAGGCGCTTTGCATGTGCATCAGGCCGTGGAAATGCATGCCTTTACCGGAAGAACGGTGCTCGATCTCCATCCTGGTGACATCTATTGGTGTACCGCCGATCCCGGCTGGGTAACGGGCACATCCTACGGCATCATCGCGCCATTGGTCAATGGGGCAACCATCATCGTGGATGAAGAGGAGTTCGATGCGGTGCGCTGGTACACCATCCTGCAGGAGCAAAAGGTGAACGTGTGGTATACCGCACCCACCGCCATCCGCCGCCTGATGCGCCTCGGTATCCGGCCGCGCGAGCAATACGACCTGTCGCACTTGCGCCTCATCCTCAGTGTGGGCGAGCCACTGCACGCCGACGCGGTGCTTTGGATGCAGGAGGCCTTCGGTGTGCCCATCCTCGACAATTGGTGGCAGACGGAAACGGGCGGCATCATGATCACCAACACCAAGGACCTGCCGGTGAAGCCCGGTTCCATGGGGAAACCCATCCCCGGCATCGAAGCGGCCATCGCGGAGATCGATGGGGATGCAGTGCATATCATCACCGGACCGGACAAGGCTGGTCATCTGGTACTGAAAAAGGGTTGGCCTTCGATGTTCCGCGACTACCTGCACGAGGAGGAGCGCTACAAGAAATGCTTCCAAGGCGAGTGGTACATCACCGGTGACATGGCGCACGTAGATGCGGACGGTTACTTCTGGTTCGAAGGCCGCGCGGACGACATCATCAAGACCAGCGGCCACATGGTGGGCCCCTTCGAGGTGGAGAGCAAGTTGATGGCGCATCCCGCCGTGGCCGAGGCCGCGGTGATCGGTGTGCCCGACCCGATGATCGGCGAGCTCGTGAAAGCGTTCATTGTGCTGAAGCCCGGACAGGCAGCCACTGAAGCCATGCGGATGGACATCATGGGCTTCGCACGCAAACAGCTCGGTGCCGCCGTGGCGCCCAAGGACATCGCATTCGTACCCGACCTGCCCAAGACGCGCAGTGGGAAAGTGCTGCGGCGACTGCTGAAGGCACGCGAACTGGGTTTGCCAGAAGGAGACCTATCAACCTTGGAGAAGCCATGAGCACAACGAACGATCGGTCCCGTTCGATGGGTTTGCTGCGGCAGATGAAGCTCATCCGTCACTTCGAGGAGCGCGCAGCGGAGATGTGACCGGATCTCGAATGGTGATGTTGGTCAGTTCCGGATGACAGCTATTCATTGACCTTTGAAGATGGGGACGCAAGTTCCTGTGCCTGATGACCCAATAACCCCATTCCCCATGAGAACCCGATCCATACTCCTCCTTTCCGTGCTCTGGAGCGCTGCCTGTGTGCAAGCCCAGGAACCTGCCCGCTTCCAGAAGGCTTATGGGCTTGATAGCAGCGAGACCGCGAGCGATGTTGTGCAACTCCCCGATGGAGGGTTCATGTTGGTGGGCACTACCAGCTCCAGCATCTCGGCCGGAGGTTCGGATATCTATGTGGTGCGCACCGATGCCCAAGGTGAACTGCAATGGGCGCGCAGTTACGGGGGAGGCGGCAATGAGGTTTTTGGTGGGATCGCCACCACGAGCGACGGGGGTATCGTCGTGGCCGGTAGTTCCTCGAGTTGGGCTTCAACGGACTCGATCGAACCCTACCTCCTGAAGATCGATGCGGCAGGTGACCCCGTGTGGTCGCGAACCTATGGAAGCATGGGTGGTTTCAATGGTGTCGCATCGACCCCTGACGGTGGATTCATCCTGGCCGGCTCGGATGGAGCCTGGCCATCCGATTCCTCGCCTGATATGCTCGTCATACGGGCCGATGCCGATGGTGACACCTTGTGGACCCGACTGTTCGATACACCTTCTTCCCCACCACCGTTCGGCTCGTGGTCATTTGTTCGATTTGTCCGCGCAACAAGCGATGGTGGCTGCATCATTGGTGGCGGCGTTGCATCCGTTTTCGTTGGAACCGGGTCGCCGTTCCTCCTCAAACTGACCGCGGATGGAACGCTGTCCTGGTCGAATTACTATGCATTCCTGCAGGTCCATGATCTGCGGATCACTGCGGACGGCGATCTTCTTGTCTTGGGGACCGAGACCGATCTAATGTGGTACTACACCAGCTTGGAGCGTATTACGGCAACTGGGATCCCGCTCAGTCATCACCAATATTACCCAACCAACCTCGGTCGCAACAGCCTGTATATCCTCGACGATAATAGCATCGCCATTTGCGGAGACAACTCCATACTCCGGACCGATGCGGCCGGTGATGTGCTATGGGCGAAGGAGATCGTGCCAGGATCCCATGTTGGGTTAGGTAAGATACTGGTCGCAGCCGATGGTGATCTGGTGACCGCCGGATACTTGACCGATACCATGGGCTTGAGCACATATGCTTTGCTGATCAAGACCGAGGACGGCGCGAACGGATGTGGCATGGAACCATTGGCGGCAAACAGTGGCTCATACAGCACGGCCTCGTCACCATTACCCCTGCCGCTGGGCCTCTGGACGGGTCAGGTGGAAGAGGTGGTCACTCAAGTCGGGTCCGGCGGCACCACCACCGATATCTGCATCGGCACCGGCCTTCCTGAAGTACCGGGGCCCGTGTCCCTCAACGTATCGATCGAGGGCGGTGCGTTACAGGTGAGCAACGCACCCGCGGGTCATCGCTACACGTTGTTCGATGGCATGGGCCGCGCGCTGCGCGAAGGGCGAGTAACTGCCGATCGCTTCGGCATCGATCTGGCGAATGTTCCATCCGGGGCTTACACCCTGCGTATCGCTGACAAGGATCACGCACAGGCAAAGCGCTTCTTGTGGGCCGGTTATTGAGCTTGATCGGAATGACGAACAAGAGTTCACCGTTACTTGATCAGCGATGACCACGAACGACCGGGATCGATCCATCGACCTCCTGCGGCAGATGAAGCTCATCCGCCACTTCGAGGAGCGCGCAGCGGAGATGTACACCAAGGCCAAGATCCGCGGCTTCCTCCACCTGTACGTTGGAGAAGAAGCGGTGGCGGTGGGCGTGATGCAGGCACTCACACCGGCCGACAATGTGCTCAGTACCTACCGCGAACATGGTCATGCGTTGGCGCGCGGCGTGGATGCCGGAGCCATCATGGCGGAGATGTACGGCAAGCAGGAAGGCTGCAGTGGCGGGCGCGGCGGTTCCATGCACCTGTTCGACAAGCGCACGCGGTTCTTCGGAGGCAACGCCATCGTGGGCGGCCATCTGCCCATGGCCGTGGGCCTGGCGCTCGCGGACAAGAAGCAGAAGCGCGAGGCCATCACCGTATGCTTCTTTGGCGAGGGTGCGGCGGCCGAAGGTGTCTTCCACGAGAGCATGAACCTGGCCGCGCTGTGGAAGGTACCCGCGCTCTTCGTCTGTGAGAACAACCAGTACGCCATGGGCACCGCACTGCGTTTCACCCATGCCTCCACCGACCTGGTGCGGAAAGGTGAAGCCTATGGCATCCCCACACACGCCGTGGACGGCATGGATCTGCGCGCCGTGATCCAGGCGACTGACAAAGCGACGGCCTCCATCCGCAAGGGCGACGGCCCTAGGATGCTGGTTTGCGAGACCTACCGCTTCCGCGCGCATTCCATGTTCGATGCCGAACTGTACCGTGAGAAGAATGAAGTGGAGGAATGGAAGAAGCGGGATCCGATCACGCAGTACCAACAACACCTCGCGCTGGGCGAACAGGACATCAAAGCGATGGACCTGGAGGTCGCTGCGGAAGTACAGCGCGCCATCGACTTCGCCGAAGCAGGGACATGGGAGCCGGTGGAAAGCCTGCTGCGCCATGTGACCACTGAACCCATCACTGCGACATGAAGATCACCTACCGCGAAGCGATCAAACAGGGCATCCGTCAGGCCATGCTCGCGGACGAGCGCGTCTTCCTGATGGGCGAGGACGTGGGCCGATACGGCGGCGCGTTCGCGGTGAGCAAAGGATTGTTGCAGGAGTTCGGTGAAGAGCGCATTATGGACACACCGCTCAGCGAGGCGGGCTTCGTGGGTGCGGGCATCGGCGCCGCACTGGGCGGCATGCGTCCCATCGTGGAGGTGATGACGGTTAACTTCAGCCTGCTCGCGCTGGACCAGATCGTCAACAACGCGGCCACGCTGCTGCACATGAGCGGCGGTCAGTTCAATGTACCGGTGGTCATCCGCATCAGCTGCGGCATCGGTCGGCAGCTCGCCGCGCAGCACTCGCACAGTTGGGAACCGATGTTCGCACAGGTGCCCGGCCTGAAGGTACTTTCCGCCGGAACACACGCCGATGCGCGAGGCATGTTGCTCACCGCCTTGCAGGATCCCGACCCGGTGATCCTCTTCGAATACACCGCGCAGTTGAACCTGGAAGCGGAGCTGCCGGACGATGCCGGGGCCGTGGACATCACGAAGTCGAAAACGCTGCGTCCAGGCAAGGACATCTCGTTGATCACCTACGGATCGGGCGTGTACAAGTCCATGGAGGCCGCGGCGGCACTCGCCACACAGGGCATCGACGCCGAGGTGCTCGACCTGCGCGTTCTGCGCCCCTTGGACGAGGCGGCCATCCTTGAGTCTGTCACGCGGACACATCGCGCGCTGATCGTGGAGGATGCATGGCGATCGGTAAGCGTATCTTCGGAGGTGAGCGCGCGCATCATGGAGAAGTGCTTCTATGAACTGGACGCCCCGGTGCAGCGGGTTTGCGGCGTGGAAGTGCCGATCCCCTATCCAAAGCACCTGGAGGATGCAACCGTGCCGCAGCCGGCCGACATCGTTGCCGCAGTGCATCAACTAATGGGAAGATGAACATCAATACGAACCCCTGAACACCATGAGAACCCAGTATGAGGCCGTTTACGCAGCCCTTGGCCGTCTTTTCCATGCGGTCGCGGCATGTGACCGACGCGTGGCGACGGATGAGAAACACACCCTCAATGCACTGATCAAGAAGCGCTGGCTTCCGTTCGAAGCAAGCGTTGACAAGTATGGGACCGATGCCGCGCACTACATCGGCTTCGCCTTCGACACGGCGGTCGAGCAGCACACGGCGGTTGAGGATGACTTCAGCGCTTTCAAGGACGCGCTGAAAGAGCATCCTTCGCTGTTCAGCGAGGCGATGCGCGTGCTGATCTGGGAGACGGCCCATGAGGTCGCAAAGGCGATCGGTGGCGAGAGCGATGCCGAACAGGATCTCCTTGCACGCCTGGGTCAATTGCTGCATGGTAAACCGATGCATGCCTGATCAAGGGTCCTGATCACAGTTCCCATCCAGCGATGATCGACTTCCGCATGCCCAGCTTGGGCGCCGACATGGAGACCGGTACCTTGCGCGAATGGCGCAAGAAGGTCGGTGACCCCGTGAAGCGCGGTGACATCATCGCCGATGTGGAAACGCAGAAAGGGCTGATCGAGATCGAGGTGTTCGATGAGGGTACCGTGCATGAACTGCTGCTGAAGGAGGATGAAAAGGTTCCTGTAGGCACCATCATGGCGCGGATACTCGCTACCCGGGAGCCGCCGCCACAAGCCGGTGCGCCTGCCTCTGCTGCAGAAACCGCTGCCCACGGTATCAAGGCATCGCCGTTGGCCAAGCGGATCGCCGCGGAGAAGGGCATCGACCTGACGACCGTTCAGGGCACGGGGCCTGAGGGCGCGATCAGCAAGGAGGACGTGGAGCATGCCATCGCGACGCGGATCGCTCCCGTCCCGGCCATAGGCAAGGCACCATCCGTCAGCCCTGCGGAAGGAATGCGCCGGGCCGTGGCCGCCGCCATGGCGCTCAGCAATCGGGAGATCCCACAGTATTACCTGGAGACCACCATCGACATGAGCGCCGCGTTGACCTGGCTCAAGGAGGCCAACGCTCAGCGTTCCGTGAAGGACCGTCTGCTGCCTGTCGTGCTGTTGGTCAAGGCCGTGGCGCTTGCCTTGCGCGCAGTGCCCGACCTGAACGCCTATTGGGCCGACGGTTTGCAGCGCAAGGACGGTATCCACATCGGGTTCGTCGTGTCGCTTCGGACCGGGGGCATCGTGGTGCCCGCCATTCATGACGCGGACCGGCTGGGGCTTGACGAGCTGATGACCATCCTCACCGACCTCATCATTCGCGCCCGGGAGTTCCGACTTCGCAGCTCCGAGTTGAGTGATGGCACCTTCACCATCACCAGCTTGGGCGAAGAGGGTGTGGAGTGCGTGTACGGCATCATTTACCCGCCACAGGTGGGCATCGCCGGATTCGGAGCCGTGCTACAGCGTCCATGGGCCGTGGAGGGGACCGTGGAGGTGCGCCCGGTGTTGCGTGCCACGATCGCGGGGGACCATCGCGCCACGGATGGTGCCACAGGCAGCCGCTTTCTTCAGACCGTCAACGACCTGCTGCAACGACCAGGGGACCTATGAACGAGCAGGAGATCATCGAGGAGGTGCGTCGCATAATCTTGGGGGTGGCACCCGATGTGGCACCCGAGGCCATCCTGCCCACGGAGGATGTGCGCAAGGCATGGGGGATCGATTCGTTCGATCATCTGCGCATCATCATCGGTCTTAGTGAACGCTTCGGACTGGAGGTTCCGGAAGCCGATCACGGACGGTTGCGCACCTTGAAGGATATGGTGGACTATGTCACGGCCCGGAGGGCGGGTCCAGTATCATGAGCTGGGCGATGAAGGGTGCTCGGGAAGTCGGTGGCCATTCACGCAAACCACGGGTGGAGTTGGTTCTGCGCAACGTGAGTGCGCTCTTCAATTCCATGGATCCCTCTCCCTTTCACGAAAAGGACCTGGATAAGGATGCCGAGGAGTTCATCGTGAGTTGGACCAGGGAGTTTCCGCTGGCCACACCGCTGACCTTGCGCATCCACCTGCACGAATGGCCCCTTGAGGAACCGACCGTAATGGTCCGGGAAGGAGTGCACAACTATTTCGCGTACCGGGGGAAGCTCATCGACAGTGACTTCAGGCTGTTGATGAAACAGGCACGTACCAGCCTGCTCATTGGTCTCGCGTTCCTGGCGTTCTGCCTGCTCACAAGCAGCTATTTCCTCGCCGATCGGGAAGGCACGCTGTTCCGCTTCCTGCGCGAGAGCCTCACCATCGCAGGATGGGTCGCGATGTGGCGGCCCATGCAGATCTATCTCTATGATTGGTGGCCACTGCGGCGACGGGGCCAGCTCTACGGCAAGCTGAGCCGAATACCCGTTGAAGTGGTGCGAAAGGACTGACTGCTGCAAGCGGGCGGTCTCAGGCTGGACCTTCCCTCCACGTGAAGGGTCGTTCCACCAGTGGGCCAAGGACGTGAAGTGACCGTTATCAGGAAACTTGCGGCCTCGATCCCCGACCTTTTGCTTAAACCAGGGTCTTCATGATCAAGTGCATTCTCCTCATCATGGTCGGTGTATTCATCATCGCTCAGTTCGTCCAACCCGACCGACCGGTCCCTGCTTTCGACCCCGCGAATGACATGCTGGTGGTGACGAACGCCCCGACGGATATCCAGCAAATGGTGGTCGGCGCTTGCTACGACTGTCTTAGCTACAAGACCACGTATCCTTGGTATGCCAAGTTGACCCCAGTGAATTTCGTCATGCAGGACCACATCAACGAGGGGCGCGAGGTGCTCAATTACTCATTGTGGGACAAGTACGCCAATAGCGAAGCGGGCGGAGAAAGCGGCGAGGAGATCGCGGAAGGGGAAATGGCGCCAACATACTATACGTTCATGCACGCGCATGGACGACTGAGCGCGGGGGACAAGGAACGGCTTTTCGGGTGGTTCAATGCCAACGTGATCGGTGGGGAAGGCACGGGCGAGGAGGAGGATTGATCGGTCCTCGCGGTGATATTCAATAACTCCAGCGGATCCGCAAGTATGCAGCATTGCTGCGTGCGGACCAGTCCCGGCCATCGTCGCTGTAGAATGATTGAACGGTCAGGTCCAGGTCGAAGCCGGTGGCCACGTTCCAAGTGAAGGCGGGGAAGAGCACCAGTGTGGCATCGTGAGGGCTGTAGAGTAAGGAGAGGTTGAGTCCCGTGATCGGTGAGAAGGCCTTGTTGAAACCCGCAAAGAAGGTGTGCTCGAAGGGAATGAGCTGCTTGGCACTGAGCGGTAGGCTGAGCAGCGGGTTGCGGAAGTCGCGCACGGTGTTATCGATCGAGTTGTAGAGGTAGCTGGCGGAGACGTACCAATTGTTCCCGAAGGTGCGATCGGCCATCACCGAGGCGGTGAACACGGTGGTGCTGTCCAGCGGCTTGTCCTTGGGCAGGAACCACGAGGCCTCACCCTTGAATCCCGCTTCCTTGATGTGACCAGCCCAGCCGCCGCCCACCACAAGGTCGGTCTTGTACAGTCCAGCGAGCACCTGGTAGTCGTAGCGCTTCCGGTTGAACTTGTAAAGCACCGCGCCGATGTGGTCGTCAGGTCCGTTTCCTCGGGAGTAGGCGATGTCCACCGTTCTGTCCTTGGAAGGGAACAGCAACAAGCGTGCGGCATCTCTACCGGGGCGTTCCTCGTAGTCGAAGTCCAGGTAGTTGAAGGCATTGAAGAGATCGTTGGGGTTCCAGACGTTATTGATACCCCAGTTGATGCGTTGGCGGCCGATATGCGCCTCCCATCTGTCACGTGCGTAGCGAACCACCGCGCGATCGAAGGTCGTGAGCAAGACCGCCCCCGGCTCGTCCACCCACAGGATGCTCATCCGCACATCGCCAGTGTCGGTGTCCACGATGGTACCGAACGCCGGTTGCAGCTTCACCGCCTCGCCGTAGAAGAAGCGGTTGCGCATACCCGCGCGCAAGGTGGTGTGAGGCGCGATGTCGCTGCTGAGGTTGAGGCGGTGATGGATGAGTTCGCTGGTGGTGAGCTGGTCGATGTCGTTGATCCAGCTGACCCCGTGCAGGTACTTCAGGTAGCCACCGACATGGAGGGTGGGGTTGAACGCCGTAGTATCCTGCGCCAGCAGCGGTGCGCCACATTCGAGCGCGAAAGCGAGCAGGATAAAAGTCGAGCGGCGCATCCCCTCCAGTTCAAACGGTTTTGTCATCCACCACTTTTCCATCCTCGAGCGTGATCACCCTTCGCGCACGCTCGATCACCCGCGGGTCGTGCGTGCTGAAGATGAAGGTGATGTGCTCCTCCTGGTTCAACCGAAGCATTATGTCCAGCAGGTTGCCGGCGCTCTTCGAATCGAGGTTGGCGGTGGGCTCATCGGCCAGGATGAACTGCGGTTTGGGCGCCAGGGCACGCGCTACGGCCACGCGCTGCTGTTGCCCGCCGCTCAGTTCGCCAGGGCGCTTGTCGGCCTTGTCCTCCAGGCCCACTTCGCGCAGCAGTTCAGCCACGCGCGCATCGCGCTCGACCTGTGGCCGTCCTTGCAGCAACATGGTGAACTCAATGTTCTCGCGTGCGGTGAACACCGGGATCAGGTTGTAGCTCTGGAAAACGAAGCCGATGTTCTTCAGCCGGAAGTCGATCAGCGCGCTGTCGGATAACGTGCCGATGTCGAGCCCGTTCACCAGCACCTTGCCGGATGTGGGCCGGTCCAGTCCGCCGATCATGTTCAATACCGTGGTCTTGCCGCTGCCGCTGGGGCCGCGGAGGGCCACGAACTCGCCGCGCTGGATGTGCAGGTGCACGCCGTTCACCGCGTACACGGGCACTTTGTCCTGGTCGTAGATGCGCACCAGTTCATGCGCGTCGATCACCGCCGTAGTGTCGTGTATCATTTGCGTATGGCTTCCGCCGCTTTGATGGTGAGGGCCTTGGCGGCAGGATAGGCCGCCGATAACAGCGCTGTGGAGAACACCAGCACGAGGATGTTCCAGACGTGGCGGGCCGTGATGGCGGGGTGCACCACCAGGTCGAATCCGAAGCTCGAGCCCATTTCGGCGAATGCGCGCAGATCGATGCCATGACGTTGCGCATAGCCGATGGTGAGGAGCGCAAGGCCAAGGCCCACCGGGCAGCCCACCAGCGAGACCATCAGCGTTTCCAACAGGATCATGACGAAGAGGCGCGCGCGGCCCATACCGATGGAGACGAGCATGCCGATCTCGCGCGTACGCTCCAGCACGGCCATCAGCATGGTGTTCAGCAGCCCGAAGGCAAGGCCGAGGAAGATGATGAGCGTGAATACCAACATCATACTATCGAAACTGGTCACCATCAACTCGGCCTCGGGGTTGGTCTCCATCCAGTCCTTCACCTCGATCGCCGGGAACCGCTGTTGAAGGGAGGCCTTCTCCGTGGCGATCGCATCATTCGCGCGCAGCACCACGGCCAGTTCATGGCAGGCACCGGGCACGCCGAGCAGCTCCGCCGCAGCGCTGCGCGTGATGAACACGTTCATCTCATCGTACGGTGTATTGATGGTGCGATAAATGCCCTGCACGCGGAAGGCACCGGAGGTGATCTCGCCAGTGGTGTCCTGCGCCATGAGGACCACCTTGCTGCGCAGTTTCAACTTGAGCTTCTTCGCCTGTTGCATCGAAATGAGGATGCCGTTCTTCTTCGCGGGATCGAAGTAGGAACCTTCCACCAGCTTGCCGCTCAGGTGCGTGGTGCTGTCCTCGGCCGCAGGCTCCACACCGCTGCAACGAACGCCCGCACTGCCGGCGGCGGACATCAGCATGCCTTGGACGATCACGCGCGGGGCCACCTGTCGCACTGCCGGGCGTTGCCGGATGGTCGCGGCGACCTCATCAGCATCATGCAGATGCAAGCGCGGCTCGAGATCGGCGAGAAAACCCGGCGCATGCAATTGCAGGTGCGAGCTTTCCTCCTGGATCACGGTCTCCACACGCTGTGCGATCATGCCGTAGTAGAAGGCCATGAGGAAGAGTGCGGCCCAGAGTCCTATCGCCACCGCTGCGGCGATGATCACGCTCCGGAGGCGATTGCGCCACACGTTGCGCCACGCCAGTTTCAGCAACATTCTCATCGTTTCATGGCGTTCAGTGCGTTCAACCGGCCGATGCGCAAGAGCGGATACAAGCCGATGATGAGCGCGATGGAGAGCACGATAAGCGTTTGCTGCAGGAAGATCCACGGATCGATGATCGCGGGCAGCACGGGTTCGAAGCCGAACCGCTTGTACGCTTCGCCGAACTCACCGGTGAAGCGGATCGGGTGCACCTGAAGGTACCAGACAACGGGCAGGCTGATGAGCGCCCCGGCGAGCGCTCCCAGCACCGAGAGCAGCATCGTCTCCAGCATCACCATGAAGGCCAGCTTCATGCGCCCCATCCCGATGGCCAGCAGCATGCCGAACTCGTATTTCCGCTCGGTCACCATCATCAGGATCGTACTGAAGATGCCGAAGCCGATGATCAGGTAGAGGATGCCGGTCCAGATGTAGAAACTGATGCTGTCCATGCGGATATGCCGTTCCACATCGGGGATCTGTTGTTTCCACGTGAGCACCTCGTGATCGGCTCCGGTGCTTGCCGCCAATGTTGAGCGCAGCACATCCAGCTCATCGGCATCGGCGATGGAAACGGCCCAGGAGGTCACCAGTCCGGGGGCGCCCATGAGGTCCTGTGCAACCGGTAGCGACAGACAGAGCAGGTTGTCGTTCAACTGTGGCGCGCCGAAATGCAACAGGCCTTCGACGGGGTACTTGCCCGCGGCGGTGGCACCATGATAGCCCTGACCGAGCAGCACGAGCGTGTCGCCCACGGCCACGCCAAGTCGTGCCGCAAGACCTTCTGCCACCACCAAGCCCTTGGAAGCGCTGGTCAACGGCGCGCCACTCACGGTCTTCTCGCGGATGCGCATCAGGGCTTCCTCACGCTCCGCTTCGAGCCCCAACAGCATGGCACCCTTGGTGATCGAGTCGGCGGCTGCCAAGACGAAGGTTTCCAAGCGAGGCACCACGGAAGTGATGCCCGAAATGCGTTCCAATTCGTTACGAAGACGGATGCTGTCGTTGAAGGCGTTCTCGATCACCGGCTCATCCCAGTAGCCGTTCTTGTGCACCTGCAGGTGACCCGAATAGGAACGCACGATGCCATCGAGCAGGTGCGAGAAGGCTCCGTCCTGAAGGGACTTCATCACGATGGCGAGGAACACGGCGAAGACCACGGAGGTCGCGGTGATCAGTGTGCGGCGCTTGTTGCGCCACAGGTTCCGCCAGATGAGCTTGGGGATCATCGCACCCGCGGCATGTTCTGCGTGGTGAAGAAGCTTTCGGCGATGGGTTTGTCGAACACCAGTGAGCGGTAGACGATCACGGTCTTGTTCTGCGGTTTGTCGGCAGGGACCATCTCCATGCGCGTGGGAAGCAGGCGGCCGCCCATCATCTTCACATCGCTCGCATGCATGGTGTTGACCAGTTCGCCGTCCTCGTCGAAGTACTTCACGTAGAGCATGAGGAAGTCCTTCCGGTCGATCCAGAGGCGCACTTCGCCCCAGACCACGGCGGCCTCGGGTTTCGGCACCAGGCGCACCACGTGGCACGGCCGCCCGTCCACCACACTGTCGCCGATCAAGGTGTGCGTGTAGTCCTCCAGGATGGACGCTTCCTTCACCAGGTCGTCGTTGGTGAAGTCGGTGCCCATCCAGCTCTGGCTCATCATGCTGGGCGGCATCTTGATGCTGCGTTCCACGGCCGGGATCCAGTTCCACACCTCCTTCCCGCGTTTCAGGTAGACGATGCCCTTCTCCTTCGCCGGCGTGGTGATCAATACCAGTGACTTCTGGGTGCCTTCGCCCCACACCTTCATGTTGATCTCGCGCTGATAGGTCGGCCGGATCACCTGCATCACCATCTCGGCCTGGGACGTGTTGCCGCGCGCCTTCTCATCCGCTTCGCGCACGATCTCCTTCGCATCCTGCGCCTGCGCAGCGGAGATCAGGAGGACGCACCCCATGGCCATCAGGCCTTGTGAAAGAAATGGCGGTTGTACTCGCTTCATGTTCCTGCTCGTTGTTGAAGGTATAGCCCGTACCATTCCATTGCCAGTCGCGCCACGTCCTCCAGTTTGCCTGGTTCCTCGAACAGGTGCGTGGCGCCTTCCACGATGGCCAAACGCTTTACGCACTGTAATTCGTCATACGCTGTCCGGTTCATATCGATCACCGGCCCATCCCAGCCTCCCACGATCAGCAGCGTGGCGGCGCGCACACGAGGCAAGGCCTCCATGGCGAGATCGGGCCTTCCCCCACGCGACACCACGGCCTTCACCAATTGGGGCAGCGCTGCAGCGGTATTCAACGCCGAAGCCGCACCTGTGCTCGCACCGAACAGACCGATCGGCAAGGCTCGCAGAGCGGGCTGTTTATACACCCACCGCGTGATCGCCGTGAGCCGGTCGGTGAGCAAGGGGATATCGAAGCGCAGGTCCTCGACCTCATCCTCGTGCATGGTGAGCAGATCGAAGAGCAGGGTGCCGAAGCCGGCCCGATGGAGTTCTTCCGCGACCCACCGGTTGCGCGGGCTCTTCCGGCTGCTGCCGCTGCCGTGCGAGAAGAGCACCAGGCCTTTGGCGTCAGGAGGAACGATGAGGTCGCCTTGGAGGGTAGCATCCTCCAGGGGAATGGGCATATCGATCTTCTGGATCCCGTTCATAAGCGATGCGTTCATGATACCGTGGTCTTCCAGTTATCGTGCAGGAGGCGCACCGCTTCTTCATCTTCCACGGGATCGAACTCCTCATAGAACTGCCCCACGCTCATGAAGTCGCGCGGGGCCATCAGGTGGACGAATTCATCTGCCGTTGCCATGCCTTTGGCTACGAAGTCGGCGGGCACGACCGGCATGGCCACCACGATGTGCGCGGGTTCCTGATGACGGACAAGGTCGATCGTGGCGAGCAGGGTGTTGCCGGTGGCCACACCGTCGTCCACCAGGATCACGGCACGATCATGGAGATCGACAGGCCGACGGTCGCCGCGATAGAGCGCCATACGTTCCTTCATCTGGGCACGGATCCGGACAACTTCGTGCTCGACGTGATCTTTCGGGATGTCAAAGCGGTCATCCAAGATCACGGACTCGATGGATACCGCACCGATGGCTAGTTCACGGTTGTCCGGGTGCCCGATCTTCTTGGCGAAAAGCACGTCCATGGTCAGGCCCAGTTCGCGGGCCAGGGCATGCCCCACAGCGACGCCTCCGCGCGGGATGGCCAGTACAAACGCATCGGTACCACGGTAGTGCTCCAGTTCCTTGGCGAGCAACCGGCCCGCCTCGGCTCGATCGAGGAAGTATGATCGGGACATGGGACGATGGGGGCCGGTCTTCAGGATCCCGGTTGTGGATGTGTAGGAGGCTCTTGCGGCGGCCCTGTAGGCGGATCATGCGGTCGCGGGATAGGACTGCCCGGAACCGGCTGGATGATCGGAATGTGTGGAACGGTCGTGGGCCGCTCGGGCTGTGGAAAGTCCGGTTGCTTGGGGTCGCCGGGACCTTGTGCAAGCGAGACACTCGGACGGTGGGTTAAGGAGTTCATGGTCGTTCGGGTGGATCAGTTGGTGGCGAGTTTCAAGGTGCGTTCAGCTTCGCGGATGTTGTTTATCCCGTTGATCAGCGCATCGGGGTTGAAGGAGATGCTGTCGATCCCCTGCTCCACGAGGAACTTCGCGAACGCGGGGTCGTCGCTCGGTGCCTGGCCACAGAGGCCGATGCGTGTGCCCGTGGCGTGGGCCGAAGCGATCACGGAGGTGATCATATCGATCACCGCATCGTCGCTCTCTTTGAAGAGATCGCTGATGATGGCCGAGTCGCGGTCGATGCCGAGCGTGAGTTGCGTGAGGTCATTGCTGCCGATGCTGAAGCCGTCGAAGTACTGCGCGAAGTCCTTCGCGCGGATCACGTTGCTGGGGATCTCGGTCATCATGTAGAGTTGCAAGCCGTTCTCTCCACGCTTCAGGCCGAAGTCCGCCATCAGTTCCACCACGCGTTTCGCCTCACCCACGGTGCGACAGAAGGGGATCATCAGCTTCACGTTGGTCAGGCCCATCTCCTCGCGCACACGCTTCATGGCGGCGCACTCCAGCCGGAAGCCTTCACGGTAGCGTTCGTTGTAGTAGCGCGAGGCCCCGCGGAAACCGATCATCGGGTTCTCCTCCTCCGGCTCGAACTGCCTGCCGCCCAGCAGGCTCGCGTATTCGTTCGTCTTGAAGTCGCTCATGCGCACGATCACGTCATGCGGATGGAAGGCGGCCGCGATAGTGGCCACGGCTTCGGCCAGGTGTTCGATGAAGTAGCGACGCTTATCGGGATGATTTCGCGTCAACAGCTCGATCTCGGCCTTCGCCTTGGCGTCGGTCAATTCATCGAACTTCACCAGGGCCATCGGATGCACGCGGATGCTGTTGTTGATCACGAACTCCAACCGCATCAGGCCCACGCCGCGGTTCGGGTAGAAGGAGTATCGGAAGGCTTTCTCCGGATCGGCGAGGATCAGCATCGCGTCGGTGCGGGGGAGCTGCACCGCCTTGAGGTCGATGCTGGTCTCGGTCCAATCGAGTTGCCCGTCGTGGACCTTGCCGGTCCTTCCTTCTGCGCAGCTCACCGTGACGAGCTGTCCCTCCTGCAATACGTCCGTGGCGTTGAGCGCACCCACGATGGCCACGGTCCCCATCTCCCGTGCCACGATCGCTGCATGGCTGGTGCGTCCACCCTTGTTGGTGACGATCGCAGAGGCACGCTTCAACACCGGGTCCCAGTCGGGGTTGGTGATGTCGGTGACGAGCACTTCGCCATCCTGCAACTGGTCGGCCTGTGCGGGTGAATCGAGTTTGCGCACGCGGCCTGCTGCGATCTTGCTGCCCACAGCACTGCCGGTGACGAGCACGGTGCTTTTGCCTTGAAGCGCATATTCCTTCAATTGGAAGGGATCCTTGGCCGAATGTACCGTTTCCGGTCTGGCCTGTACGATGTAGAGTTCGCCGTCGATCCCATCCCTGGCCCACTCGATATCCATGGGCATGCCGTAGTGCTCTTCGATGATCACGGCCCATTTCGCAAGCTGGTGGACCTCCACGTCCGAAAGCACGGATCGTTCGCGTTGTTCCGCGGTCGTATCGAGGTTGACGGTGCTTGATCCGGGCCTACCATCACCTGCTGGTTCAAGGACCATTGTCTTCTGCTTCGCGCCGAGCTTGTGTTGCAGGATGGCGTGTTTTCCCGCGCGCAGGGTCGGCTTGAAGACCTGGTATTCATCCGTCTCCACGGCGCCTTGCACCACGTTCTCGCCAAGGCCCCAGTTGGCGGCCACATGCACCACATCGCGAAATCCGCTCTCCGGCTCCAGCGTGAACATCACTCCCGCACCTCCGATGTCCGATCGCACCATGTGTTGCACGCCGATGGACAGCGCCACTTTCATGTCGGGGAATCCCATGTCGTGCCGGTACTTGATGGCGCGTTCCATGAACAGCGAGGCATAGCAGCGCTTCGCGGCCTCCAAGAGCGCATCCACTCCTTGGATGTTCAGGAATGATTCGTGTCTTCCCGCGAAGCTGGCCGTTGGCAGATCTTCGGCAGTGGCACTGCTGCGCACAGCAACGGAAGCGCCGTCCTGGGAAAGTTGCTCGTATGCCGTGCGGATCTCCTTCGCCAGGTCGTCCGGCCAAGTGGATCGCATGATCAAGGCGCGTGCTTCATCCGCGATGACCTTGAGGTTTGAAAGTTCCTTGCGATCGAGGCGTGACAAGCTGCGGGTGATGTCCTCGCGGATGCCATTGGCGTCCAGAAAGTGCCAGTAGGCCTGCGCAGTGATGGCGAAACCATTGGGCACGCGGATACCTGCACCGCCAAGTGAGGCGATCATTTCACCGAGTGAAGCGTTCTTACCGCCTACGGAGGCTACGTCCGTATTGCGCACATCGCGCAGCCAGAGAATGTTCTTCGCCATGGGCTGAAGTTAGCCAGCGGCGGATGCTCTGGAAATGCGATTCGTCAGGTATTGCGTTGAACAGGCCGTCGGAGAGGTATTTCCGGATCCATTCGTTCCTGCACCCGCTCGATCTGCCGCAGATGTCGAAGAGCATGGTTGATCATGAACTGAAAGATGTCGCCTAGCTTCAGCTTCAAGAAGCGCGAAAGGAAGGTCCTGACCCGCACCCTGCTCAAGTCGGCGCTGCGCGCCCTATCCAGTAATACAATGAGCTGTTCCTGTTGCACCAGGAATCGATCTATGACCTCATAGCCCAATCTGGTATTCGAAGGATCCTTGTCGGGGAAGGTCTTCATCTTGTTCAATTTCTCGCGGGGAAGCACGCTTCGTGCAAGGTACCCGCCGATCAAGCCGGGTGTGAATTCCTTCGCAGGTGTTGGATGTGCCCCATTCAAAGCCTCTTCGATAGCTGGCAAGTAGAAGTCGCCATAGAGGTTGAGGTGCTCAAGGCACTCAAGGATGCTCCAGGTTGAAGGGTCGTTCTTCCAGCTGAGGTAGGATCTGTCCCGTTCCTTGAGATGTCGAACCTGGTCAATAACTTCAACTATCTGTGCCCTGATCAGATCAATGTGCTCTTCCGACTTCATGATCGCGAAGTTGACGCAAGCAAGCGGGGTATTTCTTGATCAGGGTCAAGACTTTTTCAGCCGTGATAGAGTCTCGGGGGACATGCGTAGGTAATTGGCGATATGCCGATGCGGGATCTCTTGGAAGAGCCTTGGACTGCGCTTCAGTACACGCAGATACCGCTCTTTTGGCGAAGCGGTGAGCAGGTCCTGTTCCCTTTCCAGTTGTTGCAGTACAAGGTTCTCCAATAGGACCGTCCACGCGCTTCGATTCGCTTCTCCCTCAGCCAGGTGTTCAAGGAATTGTGCCCGGGTCAATACGCGCAGCACCGTTCTCCTGATCGCTTGTGTAGTGAAGGCGGAAGGTGTGTTGCGCAGAAATGAATCGAGAGAGGCCATGAAGTTGCCGGTATAAGCGAAACGAATGTTCTGCTCGACCCCGTCGCCGAGCACGAAGGCACGCAAACTGCCACTTTCGATGAAGTACAGGTTCGTGTCCGCGCGGCCGCTCTCGTTCAAGTTCTCATTCCTGGCAAGGGTGATCGTCCTAGACGAAAGGCTGATAAGCTGTTCCATGGCTGCGTGCAAGATGTGCATTCGATCGGAACAATGGCGCCAGCGTGGGAGCCATGTTGGCTGAGAGCCGACCGACCGAGGGAGTGGACAGTTCCAGAAGGGCTCCACTAGTGCAGATCACCGTGCACTCACCGGGCGTCAGTCGCTGGAGATCCACAGGTGAGGGGATCATTTCGCCGAGTGAAGCCTTCTTGCCGCCCACGGAGGCTGCGTCGTGTTGCGCGCATTGCGCAGCCTGAGGATGTTCCTTTTCATCGGCTGAAGCTAGCCAGTGGCGGATGCCCGGGAAATGCGATTCGTCAGGTATTGTCTTGAACAGGCCGTCGGAGAGGTGTTTCGATCACTGGCCGGATCCCGCGTATCCGGCCGGCTCGAACAACTGAGCATCACCATTGAGCCAGAACACGCCCAGTGGCAAAAGCACATTCGCAGGGTCCACAAGCTCATAGCGTTCGGCGGACAGTTCGCGGTCTGGCCACACCTTCAACAGCAGCAGGTCCTGAAAGCGGCCGAACGGAGAGACGAGCGTGCCGCTACCCACGACCTCGCGCCGGATCATGACATCCTCAACGGTAGGGGAGTATTGCTCTGAGTATGATCCGTAGCCGCTGCCATCGCGCCAGAGTAGCAAGGGCCGAGAGTAGTGGTCGTATTCGTTGTAGTAGGGTGAATACGTCCCTAGTTCCTGCAGGGCGCCATCCAGGAAGTTGAGGTAATGGCGTCGGTAGCCGTAGGTACGGTGCAATACAACGGCAGTTCCCTCGGGGAGACTATCATTTGTGGCCAGTTCCCAGTGGATGACGCTGTCGGTCACCGGGGTCAGCTCCTTCAGCTCGATCTCTGTGAGGTCCCAGATGAGGTCCGCGCCCACGGTATCCTTCAGGAAATAGGGATGGGCCAGCTCGTGGACGTTGATGTAATAGGCTCCCATGGCTGGAAGTGCAGCGGGTAGATGCACCGCGGGTTGCGCGATGGCCTTAAACGTCAGGAATAGGAACAGGAGCAAGGTGATGAGCGGAGCGCGCATGGATACTATGGTCTGTGCGACGATGTGTTCGGAACGTGGCAAGCGCTCGAATCGGCTCAAGGAACCAACGCGAAACTGATATTGACACCAAAGAGACCGCCCACGGAGAGTGTGTAGGTGCCAGGTGACATGGATACTGGGTCGAGCGTGATCCCGGCCGTATTCGGATACCCGGCAACACCAAGTGTACCGGTCACCGGACTTGGCCCTTGCAAGCTCCAATTCACGTTCGGTCGGAGATGGCGGCCACGCACTTCGAAATTCAGCACCTGCGCGCCACTACTCATTTCCGAGATGTCAAAGGAGTAGCCTCCGCCCAAGTGGACGATCTCACACAGGTTCATGCGTGGTGTAGGGGCGAAGGGGATCGTCAGCGTATCCGTGCGGCCGTCCGCATTGGTGGCCGCAAGCAGCGCCGTGGTCACCGCGGATTCATCGTTCCCCGAGGCCAGGCTCAGCGGTACCCTGAACCGCATGTTGCACCAGAAGGCAGAATCAACACCGATCGGCGAGGAAATGGACTGGCCATTGATCGATACGGTCATGCCGGAGGTCGTGAAACCGGACCCGTTGAAGCGCAACGAATCTCCTGCCCGTGCAGGCTGTCCGTTGAAGATCTCATCCAGATTGTCCGCGAAGAAGGTGACGTTCATGCGCCTCTTCCAGTAGAACGGGTACAATTCCGTGGTGTCGGTGGCCGTGGCGATCACCACCGTGGAATAAAAGACAACCATGTTGTCCTCAGTACCATCGGGTGGCCGCACCACCAGTTCCGTACCGTTGTTACTGATGATCTCCAAGGGAACGTTGTTGGACGCAATTGTGATCCCGTTCGGAGTGGTCGGGAAGGGGCCACCGATGAAGGTGATGGCTTCATCCACGTATGGCTTGTTCGGCGACCAACTGCTGATGTAGGCACTGCCCGTGCCTGTCCCGCCACCGCCACCTCCCGAAGGGGCGCTTGGTGCAGGGTCGTCCTTTTGGCAAGCGCAGAAGAGGAGCGCGATCAACACGAGAAGAATGGGACTACGCATGGTCAGGGAAGTTGGTTCTTGATCAATCGTGCGATGCGAACTCCGGACTTTGAGTGGATATGGAGCAGATAGGAGCCACTGTCCAACTCACGGATATCCAGTGAGCCGTCAACGGAGGTGTATGTTCTCACCATACGGCCTTGCACGTCGAAGAGACGCACCTGGATCAACCGGTCGTTAGGCTCCAATGCCAAGGTGATGTGATCGGTGGCAGGGTTCGGGAATAGTTGGATCGCGCTGCGCTCAGCGGGTGAATTGATGCCTGTGAAGTCGCCCATGCGCCCGTTGCGGTCCAGCCGCGCGGCGTAGATCGCGTTGTTCTCCCAGTTGAACCAGAAGGCCGCTGCGCCACCATCGCCATCGCTCACCATGCTGAAATCGGTGCCGCCATTCGGGCCGAACGGCCCATTGCAGAAGCGCGTGGTATCGCTCCAGAGGTTGGTACCGGTGTTCGTCACGCGACCCACACGGAAACCTGCCGTTCCACCGCCGATATCGAAGGCCGTGTACATGGTCACGATGAAGCTGTTATCCTCCGCAGGGAATGCGCGCGGGTAGCTGATGTTGTTGCCGTTCACCTGCATGGTCAACACGCCGGTCTCGGCAAGGAGCGGTGTGCCGATGGCATCGAAGCGCTGCATGAAGACCTGCCTGCCGTTGCCCGCAGATGCGCGGTTGTCGGCCCAGAACACGGTGGTCTCTGTTTCCGTCTGCACCACGAAGGGATTCTCCTGCACATCGGGCTGTATGCACACCTCGATCGGTGCAGTGGTGTTGATGAATACACCCGCTGTATCGTAGATGGACATGCGCAGGTCGTAGCCATTGCCCCAGACCGAATTCAGCCTGCCGTTCGGCGCGATCGCTGTGCTCCATTCATATCCCAATCCGCTGCTGTTGGCGCTCACTTCAGCGAAGGATGGCCAAAGCTGCACGCCCATACTGTCCACGCGTTGGGCCCGGAGCGGTGCCCCAGATCCATTGCCCCAGCGCCGCTCGATCATCAGGCCTCCCACCAGGTCGTGGCGCATCACCCACGGTCCCGCTGTGACCGGGTTGTTCATGGTGCTGACCGCCACTCCCTGCTCGGGCATGTCGGTGGTTCCATCGGGCTTCACCCGGGCGATGTATATGTAGTCCGCAGCACCTACGGGGTTGGTGCCCCAGCCCACATACGCACCGCCGAGCACCGCTGCTACTCGCGGGTAGTAGTTCCCTCCCGAGGTGCCCCCGCCCGGCAACGGCCCGGGGTAAGCGAGCAAGGTTGGTTCGGCCCACACGGGTGCGCCTTCATCATCGTAGGCCATGGCGCGCACGGTGTCGCCAGAGGTGGCATCGCTCCCGGAGATGTAGGCCAGGAAAAGGTTGTCGTTCACCAGCCTCGTCGCACCAAGGAAGTTGATGCTTCGCCCCGGCACCTCCTGGATCAAGCGGCCGTTCAGCTCCCACTGCGGAATGCCCTGGCTGTTCACGCGCTGACCATAGACCTTGTACTTGCCCGTTTCGCTTCGGTCATCGGCCCACAGCACGTACCAGCCACCGCTGCCATCGGCCACCACGCGCAGGTCGCGCTGGTTGCTGTCATCATTGCAGATCACCAGTGGATCATTGGGGTCCGTGGGCCACTGGGCGTGGGTGGACAGAACGAAGAGGGTCGCAGCAAGGGTAAGAAGTGTACGCATCGGTTGGTTCTTTAATCCAGGACGAAAATGTGAGCAGCGTCCAACCGGTATCAAGTACTTGTGATCCAGTGGTCGATCACTTTATCCAACGGCACGAAGGGCACGGAAACTAGCCTGCCAGCAACTGCTTTACTTCCGCCAAACGCCGACGCGAGATTTCCACGCGATCGCTATTCTTCAACACTGCATCGTGCCCATCCACATGATCGATCACAGCACGGTTCACAAGGTCCGATCGGTTAAGTCGAAGGAACCCGTGTGGAGCAAGCATCGCCTCGAAATCGCTCAACGTGCGGGCTTGTAGGAAGCGCTTTTCATTCTTCAGGATCACGTTCGTGTAGTTGCGATCGGCAACGCAGCGCAGCACTTCCTTGGGTTCTATGAAGAAAGTGCGATCGCCTTTGCTCAGTGTTAGTTTGAATTGCTTCACATCCTGCTGAGCGATGTTGGCAATGAATTGCTCTTGCAATTGTGTCCGTAATGCATTGTCACGATGGCGTTCCTGATAACGCTCCAGTGCTGCGGCGAGTTCATCGGGTTGAACTGGCTTTGGCAAATAGTCCAATGCACTAAAGCGAATGGCCTGGATAGCGAACTCTTGGTGACCTGTCGCGAAGATCACTTCAAAATTCCAACGACCTAATTGACGCAATAGCTCGAATCCACTTCCCCCCGCCATTTCGATATCGAGAAAGACGAGTTGTGGATCATGTTGCGCGATCAGCTTCTTCGCTTCTTCAATGTTCGATGCTTCGCCGAGCACTTGTATATCGGTATGTCCCTCTTCCAACAACGAACGCAGGTAGGTGCGCAATTGCGGTTCATCGTCTACGAGGAGCACGGTGGGCATTTGTGCAAGCAAAGATCGGCTTCTCAACTAAAGTCCATGTCTTCGGGCATCCAGTCGATCACTGTGCCATTACACTCCGGCGCGTTAGGGCAACAGATGAATTCCATGCCGCTGGAACCTTTGTAGATCTTGTAATCTCCTACACGGATGATCTTGCCGCAATGGAGGCAAAAACGCTTATCATCCATAGCGGGTATTTCTCCGAATGGATAATTCTCCACCAGATAGGCGAATTTGTCCGGGATGTTCAGTTCGTCCGGTTCGTAGCTCATGCGGTTGCACGTTCGTTAATACCCAATGCAAGGACTACGCAGGTTCCCATAGGCTTGCCCTGTTCATCCTTCAGATCCTCGATCACATAAGACCCGCGCTGATCCAACCGGTGTGTGAGCAATTGTAAACGCTCGTTGATCAGTTCGGTGCCCAACGAATGATGGTCGTCGCCAGTCGCTTTGGTCCCGTTCCTTCCAATACCATTGTCCGTTACCGTGCATTGCAGTTGCGTTCCACTTTGCTTGAAATCGATAACAAGTTTTCGTACTCCGGACCTTTGAGCCAGACCGTGCCACAGCGCATTCTCTACGAAGGGCTGCACGAGCAACGCGGGAATGTCGGCCTCGTCCTTGATCAATGCCGGATCCACATTCACTTCATAATGCAGATCCGTTACGCGCAGTGCTTCCAACTTCAAGTACTGTCGCAGAAAATCGGCTTCTTCTTCCACGGTGATACTGTCACGAACGCTGTGCTCCAACATCATGCGCAACAAACGCGCGAAGCCTTGTAAATATGCCAAAGCTTCCACGGACCGCTCAGCTTTCATCATGGCGATGGCGCTGCTCTGACAGTTGTAGATGAAGTGCGGGTTCAGTTGTGACCGCAACACTTTCAGTTCCAAGAGCGAGTTCATGTGCTCCACGTGGTCGCGCTGCTTCGCGAGTTCGGTATTGAAGGCTTCCACTTCGCGCGTATGCTCCCCGCGCAGCCGGTAGTTCCTCCAAAGCATGCCCAGTACTAGGACCAGAAGGACAGCGAATGCACCAAAGCCGAATGCACGCGCTTTCAATCGACGCTCGTTGTGGCGTCGTAGATCATTGTCGGCGCGTAGCAATTCGTTGTCCTTTTCGGTCCTCTCTGTTTCAAATGCCGTCCTCAGGCGCATTAGTTCATTCTGCGCGGCCTCGCCCTGTAGGCTGTCCTTCATGGCCATGTGCCGCTGGTAATGGGAGAGGGCTTCTTTGCTATTTCCCTGCTCCACGGCGAGGTCCGCAAGGCTCAATTCGTATTCCATGACCAGTTCCAAGCTGCCCGTGGAACGCGCCAAGGCCAGGCCTTCCGCGAAGCTTTGCGCCGCATCGGCGTATTTCTTCATACTGATCTGAGCGAGCCCAACGCGTTGCAGAACGAACGCTTTGTCGGCTGGACTTTGCATCAACTCGTAGTGTTCCAGTGCACGCTTGTAGAAGATCAATGCCTTCGCTGGTGCATCGTCAATGAAGAGATCACCGGAATTCTCTTCAACCATTCCAGCGCCATAGTGGTCATCGCTCGCCTCGAATATGGAGGCTGCTTGACCATAAAGAAGGAGCGCTTGCTTGATGTCCCCTTCGCCTCGCCATGTGTTTCCCAGGCCGAGCAGGCAATTCGCCTCTTTGTTCCTTCTGCCTAAACCCTGTTCCAAGAGCATGGAACGTTGGATGAAATCCCTTGCCCGCTCGTACTCCTTCATTTTGCTGTACGTGGTGCCTATCGAGTAAAGGTTGACGGCCATTGAGGCCGTATCGAGTGCCAATTCACTTTGCTTCAATGCCTCTTGGAAGCGCGATAACGCTACTACGCGATCACCGCGCTTTTCGGCGAGCCAGCCCAAATTGGAAAGGGTGACGGCTTTGAATGCCGGCCGGCCTAGCCCTTCAAAAATGGCGAGCGCCGATCCCAAATGGAATGACGCGCTGTCCAAGCGGCCCTGTTCCACATCAAGCCAGCCGAGGTTGTTATGCGCATCGCCCAACGCACGTTGGTTCCCGATCTTCTTCGCCAGCGCCAGCGCCTTCGTTCCGTACCACTTCGCACTATCGGGTGCGCTGCGGATGAAATTGAAACAGATCCGGGCAAGGGCATCGGCGCGAGCCGTGTCATTGGTCGCTTGCCCAAGATCGCTTCGTATGCCCGGGACCATCGAGGCGTCCTGCGCCGCCGAGCACGTCGCCAGCAGCAGCGCGATCAACAAGTGTGCTGGACGTTTCGATGGGAACATGGGAGTGCTCGCAAGATAGCTGCGGCAAACCCTCGCTCAATAAGCCGACCACTTGATCGGTCAGCGAGGCCGACCTTAGGGATCCCTTCCTCCGTTCCAGACACTCGGCCACGACCGATCGAACGCGAAATTTGGGGTTCGACCCTATGATCATCATTCTCCGACTTTCTACCATTAGCCTCCACAAACTCGTCCTGGTTAATGGCATTGCCCTGCTCCGGAAGCGCTGAATAACCATCTACGATGACATAGCAGCATCTTGTCAAGGCGGTATGGCCCAAACAACCAATGGCGGATCTGTGGTAGTTCGCCGAACGGCCGCTGTGCATTGGCCTCTACAAGAACTTGCATCAGTTCCTCAAGCATTGTTGGCACTGGCGCATCTGGTTCGCTGTGATCCGGTTGTTTCGGAAAACATGACATTCGACAGGTATCGTTCCCTCAAGCGGGCTTACCTTGGTTATACAAAGCGTACAGAGA
>Ga0073902_10000353_pt1 | contig 29426 bp, 26 predicted proteins | sample KloWWTmeKNB19Kit_FD_66667 | JGI IMG/M metagenome (GOLD analysis project Ga0073902, IMG submission 66667) | Active sludge microbial communities from Klosterneuburg, Austria, studying microevolution and ecology of nitrifiers - Klosterneuburg... | ecosystem: Engineered > WWTP > Aerobic digester >...
GGAAATAAAGCAGACGATTGCATCGTTTGTGAATGGAAGCGTAAGCCGGGCAATGCCTGCGGCGACGCGACCTATTGGTACACACTCGGCAGCAGATCGGAGATCGTGGAAACGACAGTCAATCTGCCTCCCGCGATCATCAGCAGTTCCGTGCAAAACTGCAATTTGAATAACGGCTGGTGTAATACGGCTTCTGATCTTTCTTTGGATGGAATAGAGCCGCTTTCAGGCTACAACATTCTCGCCATCGAAGGATCACTCAACGGACAAACCTTTGCGTGTTCAGGATCAACTTGCAGTGTTCCATTGAACGAGGGCAGTAACAATTTTTCTTTTTGGGCGTTATCTTCGTATGGCGATAGTTCAACGATGGGGACAACTTCAGCGAAGGTGGATACCGTTTCACCATCCGTTGGACTCAACCTCAGCGGCTCAAACGGGACGAACGGCTGGTTCGTCTCCCCGACAAATCTCACCGCCACTGGATCGGATGTCACTTCAGGTCTATCAAGCATTTTCCTTTCTGTAGATAACGGCGCATGGATTTCTTCCACCACCTTGAATGAAGGAGTCTACAACGTTGATGTGCGGGCAGAAGATAACGCGGGGAATCTCGCCAATTCTTCAACAACCATCTCGGTGGATACGACCACTCCATCCATCGGTGTTTCATTGAATGGAATCATAGGAAACAATGGGTGGTATAGTTCGAGCATGGCAGTCACAGCTACCGCCAGTGATGTTACTTCGGGAATCGCTTCGCTTGAAGTGTCAGCCGATGGCGGTATCTATGTTAACTACAACTTCCCAATTATCTTGTCGGATGGCTATCACGCCCTTCAATTCAAAGCGATGGACAAGGCAGGTAATGAAACAGAAACACCTGTGCAAGAGTTTTATGTAGACACGATGGCTCCAGTTGTTGATCTTCCCGCTGAATGGGAAGCGAATGACACGATCACTTACAAAGTACAAGATGATGGCAGCGGCTTGTCTGCATTGCGGATCGTCATCGAAGACGAAGATGAAAAGTTTGCCAAAGTCGCATGGGATGAGGTTGTTTCGGGGAACAAATTCAAAGGCGAGATCACATGGAATGGCAAATTCAAAGACGGCACGGCTACTCCTCCGGGCGAATATCTGGTGTGGGTCAAGGTAACTGATGTTGCAGGTAATGAGAGAGTCGCGCTGGGAAGAGTCATCGTTCCCCAGCCCGCTTCCTTGTTTAATCTGCTTCCCGCGATCACAGCATCTACAGAAACTCCACTCCCTCCCGCAGACTTATTTGATCCTGTAAATTCATCCGCAAATGTCATACCGCAAAACTCGAGTTTCGGCGGGTCACCGACCACAACGAAAGAAATCAGTCAACAATCCTTGTCACTGGCTTCTGGCACAGCCTCCGCATCTGCTTCAACTACAACCAACTCCAACATCCTGTGGGGAACAACCGCCGCCGCGATGCTCGGCGCACTGACGGCGTATATCTTGGATGAAAAACGTAAACGGGAGGAAGAGAAAGCCAGAGAAGCACAGGAACAGGAACGCCGCGCGAAAATGAAAGCCCAAAAAATGGCGAAGTTGGAAGCGCAATGGGCGCAGGAACGAATGTGGGAACAGGCACGCTTGGAACAGCAAGCAAAAATGCAACAGGACGCCGTTGCCCGCATGGAAACTAAAATGGAGCGCATTGAGGCGGAGGAGGATGCAAGATGGGCAGCCCCCCAAGTCACGCTCCGTGAACAGGCAGAAGTCAAGAAAAAAGCCGAAGCGTCGCAAGCGGGATTAGCCGCTTACTATAATTCTAGAAAACAGAGTGAAACTTCCACGCCAACGCAACAGCAATCCTGGTGGGACAAGACAAAGTCCTTTATCCAAGAGACGATTATTCAACCTGTACAAAGTACATTGAATACTGTAAAGACTACTGTAAAAACCGCATGGAATAAAACACACCTCTTTGTGCAAGAAAAAGTTTTCCAGCCGGCGATGGATTCTGTTCAGGCTAAAGTTGAGCAGTTCAATCAAACTGTCTATCAACCAAATATCCAGCCACTGGTGAAGAAAGATGCTGTAAAGGAAACAGTCTCAGGTAAAGTACCAGGGCTAGCAAAACCTCTTGCGAATGTAGAAAAGGATGAAGATTGTGGCTTTCTGGGAATAAAGTGTTGGCCTTTGTTTAAGTGGTTTTTTGGAAACAGCAAACAGCCCGCCCCAACTCCAGATGTAAGCGCTATTCAGACTCAGGCGGTTCAAACCGCTATTGCTCAATTCTCACAAACCGCCCAAGCGATGCTAACTCCTACGCCCACGGCGATGCCAACTTTTACTTCAACCCCTAGTTCAACTTCCCTTCCCGGTATTCCAAGAATTGTTTTGGCGGAAGGGCTGAATTTGCGCGTAGAACCCAGTGCATTCGCTGCTTCTGTATTCTATGATAAAAGAAGTATCCTACGTGGAAGCACAGTTTATATAAACCCTAACCAACCAATATTAATTAAGGATGGGTTTTGTTGGGTGTCTGCTACTTATATTGATCCATCTATTAATGCTAATGCAATCGCTGTATCACCACAATTCCTGAATCCATTGCCAGATTTTATACGACTCACAACTCATGGCGCATCAATTGACTATTCGAACGCTGTTACTGGGTGGGATCGGAAACATATCGGGAATGATCTTATCCCTTTACATGGCGAGGATCCAAATCCTGTTATTCGTGCATCGGCACAAGGAATTGTCACTGCTTCAGGCGTTCAAAATAAAGATGGAAAAATAGCTGGTTATGGAAATTATGTCATCATTGAATACCCAGCCGATTCTTTGCCAAGCCCTATTCAATCGTTGTCAGATTATACGTCAGGCTATTCGCTTTATGCAATTTATGCCCATCTATTGAACGATGTTAGCAGCGTTCTTATCGTGGACAGCCTAGTTAACGCAGGTACACCAATTGGAAACATGGGGAAATCTGGCAATGGAGGGGACATTGTTCATTTGCACATTGAATTACGGGTGGGGGAGCCGAAACAAACTTTGAATGCCAGTAATGGAGATTGGTATGATCCGCAAATAGTGTTACCTATTGACCCAGCACTGGTCTTTACCCCTAACGATACCTGGAAGGGATGGGTGGCTCAGTATCAGTGCACAGCCGATGGTCAACCAGTAGGTGAACCATATCTTGGTTCCAACCCATGAACGGAGGATATCAGTTATGAATAGATTTATCAAATACATCTTCTGGGCAGCACTTTTCGGCTGGTTCCTGATCGGTTGCAAGCCAGATCTTGATGTGGCGTCTATATACTCAACGTTTACTGTAGAGCCACCTCTGTCTTATACTCCGTCGCTTGGTGTAACAACAACTCCAACAGTTTTTCCTTTGCCCGATGTGACAATAACTCCAACTCTACTGCCTAGTTTTGGTTCAATCATTCCCGTTGTCGAAGAAGTTCCAGATATCCCATATGGCTTTGCTGAAAAGAGTAATTTGTTCTTCCGGGAAGAAACCATCTTGATGGCTTCGATGGGTATTACAGCTATCCATCCAGCCACTGGTATAACAATTAAACTTGAGGAGGACTTTGGCGCCCAGTTCCTCAACTCTACAGGCACTAGCCCTCTTTCTCCTAATGGTACGTTGATCGCTTATGTTATAGATCATCGCCAACTTGTTCTTCTGGATATTGCCACGGGTGACAAAAGATTTTTTTTCTTTCCCGGTTTGATCCAAAGTTTGGCATGGATGCCAGATAGCGACCATATGCTACTCAATGTTGCGGCGATCAATGAAGTTGGGTATACGGGACCAGAACAAAATCTGCCAGACTGGTTATTCTATTTTAATATCGAGACAAATATATACACCGTTTTGTATGATGGCTTTGAATCAAATGTTGAAGATGTTTCTTCGGACGGAAAGTCGTTTCTGTACTACAACAATAAATACAGCGAAGATTTGACGATGCCTGTAGATATCATGCTAGGATTTGTGTCTGGAGACCCGCCTCTGCAATTGACTACGGATGTGCTGTATGAATTTTGGATGGATCTTACTTCTGATGGTCAACGAATTGTGGTTTTTGCTTTTGACCCGAATGCTCCTTTCGATGCAACAGCGGCATTGCCTTGTCACTCTAGTTGGAATAAAGCATATCAGGTTGACGTTAGAACAAGAAAGATAAGAGATTTCCCAATCGCAGCTAAGGATGCAGTCGAGTATATAAGACTTTCTCCTAGCGGGTCAAAAGTTGCTTATGTCAATGCTGAAGGTACGGTCTGCGCTGAAAATTTTCCGATCTATATTCTTGACCTGGAAAGCGGGGTGGAGAAACGCCTCGATATTAGAGGCTTTGCCCTAGGTTGGTCACCCGATGGGTCGAAATTGGTGTTCATGCAATATAGTTCCGAATTTCAAAATTACTATCGCCAACTGGTTATATATGATCTGTTATCGCATCAAGTTCTTGCTACATACTATATTGAGGATATTGATCGAGAAAGCGCAACCCCATATTGGGTAAATTTCAAAGACCACAACCCGTAGTAAATACGAAACAGAATGGGAACACTCTGCTGAAGATGGTGAAATTTGGTGGACCAAATACGGCTGGTATTACTACAACCAACGTCAGGACTGTGAAAAAGATGGATTAATAAATCCAAATTCTTATCCTTCCGAGTGGATTGTATATCAGTGTCAGTAGTTACAAATTAAGTTCAAGGAGAACAATGAACATACATCACAGTTTCAAAAAACAAATAATAGAAAAAGGTCTCGGCGCAAGTTTGTTGTCGTCTATATTGGGAAGCATAATTTACACCATCGTAACCGTTTTGGCGTTATTACACAGAAAGGGAGTTGATTTTGTTTTTTCAACGCTCAAATATAACTTAACTACTTTTCTAGAGGCCGTGCTATCTTTTTTTCCAGCGGGAGTTTGTGGAATAATTATTGGGTACTGGCTTTGGACAGATATTAAAAAGGGCACATTTTCAAAGAAGATGTCGATTTTGAAGGGTTGGTTTATAGGCACAGCGGCAGGCGTTTTAGTCTCCGCGTTCATTGTTTACAATTCAATCAGAAGATTAGGCTTGCAATCTTTTTATATCGAACTTATTACAGGATTGGTTTTATGGATGCTTGGTGGCATATTGACAAGTTGGGTTATAGCACAATTCATTGGAGAGAATCTCGACAACCAAAATTAATATGAAATTTCGCCCATAACTTAAAGAAGAGGAAAGAAAAGAGACCAGATGAAGTAGATCGAGATGCCGGAAGAAGCGTTAGATAATAAAAATGGATGGGTAGGTGATTTACAAAAACCTGCCCATCCATCGTTTAATGTGGATTTACTTCTTCGACTTCTTCTTTGCAAGTTTTGTCTTCGCAACTTTCTTTGCAACTGCCTTCTTCGTCTTTGACCTTGCCTCCACCGGCAACTTCTCCAACTCATCCACCATGCGACTCAACACATCAAACCCGCCCTGCCAGAACTTGGGATCGCGGATGTCCACCCCTGCTTCGGTAAGGATTTTCGCGGGCGCTTCCGAACCGCCAGCGGAGAGGATCTTGAGATACTTCGGCTTGAAGGATTCGCCCTCCGCTTTGTATTGTTCATAGAGCGCGAACACCAGCAGTTGACCGAACGCATACGCATACACGTAAAACGGGGTGTGATAGATGTGGGGAATCGAAACCCATTCCCATTTGAAGTCATCGCTGAGTTCGAGCGAATCGCCGAATTGTTCTTTGAGATTCGCCAGATACGCGGCGGACAGTTCATCCACCGAGGCATTCTTCTGCACCATCTCATGCGCTTCGCGTTCAAAGAGGGCAAAATAAATTTGGCGCAAAATCGTCGCGAAGGCATCGTCCATTTGCTTGAACAAGATGTCCCGTCGGACCGATTCGTCTTTTTCTTCCGAGAGCAATTTTTCGGTGAGCATCATCTCGCCGAAGGTGGAGGCAGTTTCAGCCAGCGGAAGAGACGAGTGAAAAGTAAACGTCGTGTGATGCGAGGCGAGCATCGCGTGGATGGCGTGTCCCAACTCGTGCGCAAGGGTTGCCACATCACGCGCGCGGCCCGTGTAATTCATGAGCACGAACGGGGTGTCTTCGGGGTTGATCGAAGCGCAGAACGCGCCGCCCTGTTTCCCTTTTCGCACTTCGCTATCGAGATGATCTTTATCAAACACACGTTTAGCGAGTTCGCCGATCTTCGGATCAAAAGCGTTGAACGATTCGATCACCATATTCGCGGCGGCGTTGAAATCGAACGCCTTGTCGGATTTGGCGATGGGCGCATAAATATCATAACGGCGGAGTTTGCTCACGCCGAGATGTTTTGCCTTCATCTTGAAATAGCGCTGGAAAGTTTTCGCGTTCTTCTTCGTCACTTCGAGCAAAGCGTTCACGGCTTCATCGGGGACATCGTTCGCCAGATTCCGCACCGACATGGCGCCCTTGAACTTCCGCATGTTGATATTTTCGTTGTGCCAATCGCGGGCGCGGGTCTGATACATCTGCCCGAGGATCGGACCGTCCTCGCCGTAGACGCGATACATTTCCTGATATGCCGCCGCGCGAAGTTTGGGATCTGATCCTTGAATGAACGGTTGCAATTGCGCGCGCATCAATTCTTGAACCTTCCCATTCACTTTCAACTTGAAGACGTAACGATTCGTGATCGCGTCATATAAATTGATCAACGCGTTCGAGCCTGTCACATCTTTGAGGTTGACAACTTTCTCCTCTGGCTCGCTCAACGTGTGCGGTTTGAAGTGTCGCATCTCTTCGAGGTAATAGCGATAATCGCCCGACGCGCTCATCAAGCGTTCGGCGTTCGCGTCGTCCACATCTTTCCACCACAAACCGAAAAAGAGCGTGCGGTTCTCCATCTCCGCGACGAATTGCTGCACGCGCCCCATCAGGCTTTGCGCGTTCTGGTTTTGCGTGTCCTCGGCAAAGGAGAGTCCCGCAAAGGCATAGATCCGATGGACGATCTTCCTCGTCGCTTCGGAGGCGCGCACGGCTTCGAGAAAAGTTTCCGCGTCAATATCGGATTTGAGTTTGCCGCGCAAGCCCTCGAATGACGCGACCTGTTCCTCCACGTTGTCGAACGCGCCATTTAATTCGGGGCTGTCGAAGCCTGTGAAGAGTTCGTCCAGATTCCATTTTTTAATTTTGTAAGCCATGTTTATTCTCCTGTTGTTAGGTGACAATCACTTTCGCGAAGCGGGTGACTGTCACCTTTGCTGAATTTTTACCACATACTCAAACGTTTTCGTAGATGCTACAGTATCGTCATTGCGAGGAGGGTTTTAGCCTGACGAAGCAATCTCCTCAACGTGGGGGAGATTGCTTCGGCAAAGAACAAGAGCGCCTCGCAACGACATTCTTTATAAACTGGACCGGATGTGAACAATGTCCCCATCTTTGACGAGATATTCCTTGCCCTCGAGCCTGAACTTGCCCTTCGACTTCGCTTCATTCATCCCCCCGAGGCTGATGAGGTCGTCGTATGCCACTACCTCCGCCCGGACGAATCCCTTCGCCAGATCGGTGTGAATCTCTCCAGCCGACTCTTGCGCGGTCGCGCCGCGTTTCGTCTCCCACGCGCGCACTTCATCCTCGCCGACGGTGAAGAACGATTGCACTTGAAGCAGATCGTACGAAAGCGTAATCATCTTGCTCAGGCTGAGTTCTTTGATTCCATATTCCTGCATGAACATTTCGGCGTCTTCGGCGGAGAGTTGTGCGATCTCCATTTCAAGTTTGCCCATCAACGCCACGGATGGGACATCCAATTCCATTTCAGGCGCGGACTGCCCCTCGCTTAGGTTGAAGACAACCAGCACAGGCTTGCGCGAGAGTAATCCAAATGAAGAGAGTTCCTTTATTTCCTCGCTCGTGTATTCCAGTTTACGAAGCGGGATATTATTGTTGAGCGCTTCATTCAAACGTGTGAACAGGACGGATTGCTTTTCATTCAACGCCTTATCTGTGCCGCCCTTTTTGCGTTCATCCTTTAATTTCTCAAGTTTGCGTTCAACGGCGATCAAGTCATTCAATAACAATTCACCCAGCATCGATTCGACATCGCGTTTCGCATCCACACTGCCGCTGGGGTGCATCACGAGATCGCTTTCAAAGGCGCGGACGACGAGCAGGAAGCCGTCCATTTGCGCGAGTTGATTCAGCAGTTGCCCGGAGATGCCGCTTTTGGCGGACCCAGTTTCAAGTCCGGCGATATCCGCGTAGGTCATCTTGGCGTAGATCGTCTTCTTCGGGTTGAACATCTTCGAGAGGATCGTCACGCGCGGGTCTGGCACATCCACCACCGAGTTGTGGACTTCAAAACGTCCAGCCGAGGCGGTCGTCGGCGCGTTCCCGCGCGTGACGGCATTGAAGATGGTTGTCTTGCCTGATTGGGGTAAACCGATAATTCCGAGTTTCATCTTTTCCTTTTTTCAACCTAATTAATTTTTTAGCCACAGATTACACAGATTTTCGCGGATTTTGTCTTTTCTTTTCTGTGTGAATCCGTGAAATCCGTGGCTAAGAACTTCTATTTTCTGCTATCAAGAATTTTACTTGACCATCAAGTTATGAGTGGTATACTTGCGAACGCACTAGCCGAAGTGGCGGAATTGGCAGACGCGCGCGACTCAAAATCGCGTTCCCTCCGGGAATGAGGGTTCAAGTCCCTCCTTCGGCACTCGGATTATACCAACGCCCGTCATTCAATGGCGGGCGTTTCTCTTTTGCAATTCAGGGTTTTTATGGATGAATGTGCTGCACGGCAGGTCAGAAATTTCACGCAGAACCCACATCGCGTGGAACGAGATTCTGCAAAAACTCTAACACACATATAAAAAAATTCTGCTTGACAGTCTTTCATCGGGAGAATACACTTGTTTTGGTTGGGGAGTAGCCATGGCGTCTTTGACGTCACCGGGTCGTCGTCATGACATTGACGCGCATCGCGCCATCGGCGACTCGAAACGTGCAGGTATGACGTTTGGCGAGACCATCACAAAATAGGCGTGATGGTCTCGTTTTAATTTTGGAGCATCACAGCGCTTATCATCAGGAGAGCATATTTATGGCACAAGACGACACGATCCAAAATAAAGAGTGGCACACGCTAAAAGCCGAAGAGGTGTTGAACCATCTGAAAGTTGAAGACCGGGGATTGACATCTGCGGAAGCGAAACGGCGGCTCGAGCAGTATGGTCCGAACCAGTTGAAAGAGGCGCCGCGCCCAAGTTTCCTCCAAATGTTGTGGGAACAACTGAATAATTTTGTGGTCATTTTGTTGATCGTCGCCTCGTTGGTCTCCGGTTTGCTGGGTGATTATGTTGAAGCGGCGGCGATCATGGCGATCGTGGTGTTGAACGCCGTGCTGGGAATCGTCCAAGAGCGGCGCGCGGAGGAGGCGCTCGCGGCGTTGAAAAAACTCGCCGCACCCGACGCGCAAATCATCCGCGATGGGAAGCGGATTTCCATCCCTTCGTATGAATTGGTGCCGGGCGACATTGTCTTTTTGGAAGCGGGGAATTTCATACCGGCGGATATCCGCCTGTTGGAAGCGGTCAATCTGCGAGTGGAGGAGGCTTCGCTCACCGGCGAATCGCTCCCCGTCCAAAAGAACGCCGCGACGGTGCTGGATAAAAACGTCCCGTTGGGAGATCGCAAGAACACGGCTTTCATGGGCACGCTCGTTTCGTATGGACGCGGGCGCGGCGTGGTCACCAGCACCGGGATGCGAACTCAATTGGGACTCATTGCCTCGATGCTCCAAAACGTGGAGGCGGAAGAAACGCCTCTGCAGCGGCGGCTCGATCAATTGGGCAAGTCGTTGAGCATTGCCGCGCTCTTTCTCGTTGCGATCGTTTTCATTGTCGCGCTCATCAACCAGACGAACATCAATGAACTGTTCACGGGTCCGCTCGCGTATTTGAACGAGTTTGCCGAACAGATCACGGATGTTTTCATCATCGCCATCAGCCTTGCGATTGCCGCCGTGCCGGAGGGACTCCCTGCCGTGGTGACGATCTCGCTGGCGTTGGGGATGCGCGAGATGATCAAACGTCACGCGCTCGTGCGAAAACTGTCATCGGTGGAAACGCTCGGCTCTGCCACGGTCATTTGCTCCGACAAAACCGGCACGTTGACGCAAAACGAAATGACGGTCACACGCATGTGGGTGGACGGGCAATTCATCCACATCACCGGGACGGGCTACGCGCCGACCGGCGATTTTTTGGTGGATGGGAAAAAGAAAAATATTTCAGAATACCCCGCCGCGCTCACCGCCTTGTGGATCGGTCTACTGAACAACGACGCCCTGCTCGAAACGACAGGCGAGGACGAAAAACAAAAGACCTATCGTATCGTCGGCGATCCTACGGAGGGTTCATTGCTGGTTGCGGCGATGAAAGCCGGCGCGATGCACATGCAGATCCGCGAGGCGTACCCGCGCGAGAACGAAGTGCCGTTCGACTCGGATCGCAAGCGCATGATCACGATCCACGATGTGTTTGCGCCGCGCCCGGGCGATCCCTCGCCGTTCACCGATGAAAGCCATAAATCGTGGGATGTGATCGCGGTCAAAGGCGCGCCGGATGTGGTGCTTGAACTCTGCACGAAGTATCAAAACATGGACGACGAGTCTGTGCCGTTGGGTCCCGCCCTGCGCGACCGAATCCTCGCCGCCAACGATGCGATGACGAAAGACGCCTTGCGCGTGCTTGGCGTCGCGTACCGGATCGTCAAAGATGTGCCGGATAACCCGGCGCAGATCATCACGAACGAACTTGAACACGATCTCGTCTTTGTCGGTTTGCTGGGCATGATAGACCCCGCGCGTACCGAGGTCAAACCCGCGCTGGAAGAGGCGCGTAAAGCGGGCATCCGCACGGTGATGATCACAGGCGATTACCCCAACACAGCCAAAGCGATTGCCGAAACCATCGGGTTGCTGCGCCCGGGAAGAAAAGTGATGACCGGCGCACAGATCGATTCGCTCAGCGACCGCGACCTCAAAGACATCATTGAAGAGACGGATGTTTTTGCCCGTGTTTCTCCCGAACACAAACTTCGCATTGTGGATGCCTTGCAAGCCAACAATGAGATCGTCGCGATGACCGGCGACGGCGTGAACGACGCGCCCGCCATCAAACGCGCCGACATCGGCGTTGCAATGGGTATCACTGGAACTGATGTAGCAAAAGAAACCGCTGATATGGTGCTCACCGACGATAATTACGCCAGCATCGTTCATGCGGTGGAGCAAGGGCGCGTCATTTACTCGAACATCCGCAAGTTTGTGTTCTTCCTGCTCTCCTCGAACATCGCCGAGATTATGATCATCTTCCTCGCCACCCTCGCGGGACTCCCCGCGCCTCTCACCGCCATTCAACTGTTGTGGCTGAACCTCATCACCGACGGCGCCCCCGCCCTCGCCCTCGCCGTGGAAAAAGGCGATCCGGACATCATGCTCCAGAAACCGCGCGCCAAAGACGAACCCATCGTCAACCGTTCGATGCGCGTGGGCTTGATCGTGCAAACCATCGCGCAGACTGTGGCGGTGCTTGCCGCGTTCGGCATGGGTTTGTTGTGGCATCTCGAAGCCGGCGCGACACTTGTGGGCAACCCCATCACCTACATTCTTCAGCACGATTGGCGCGGAATAGACGTGCAATCTGCCGAGACGATGGCGTTCGTTACGCTGTCGTTGTGCGAGTTGTTCCGCGCCTACACCGTCCGTTCGGAGCGCGCCTCGCTGTTCAGTATCGGCTTCTTTTCAAATCGCTCTATGCAGTACGCGGTGGGGCTTTCGATCACGTTGCTGTTGCTGGTCATCAATGTCCCCTTCCTTCAACCGATCTTCAACACGCATTTCCTCTCTGTCCGTGAATGGACAGTCGTCGTCAGCTTTGCGCTCGTCCCCGCAATTTCGGAAGAGATCACAAAATTCTTTTTACGGACTCGCAAACAAGCGTGATGTTTTGGTTTTGATACGCAGTACGGACTACGTAGTCCGTACTGCGTATTTATTTAACTCCCCATCGTGTCACCCTGAGCGCTAGCGAAGGGTCTCTACCACGCACACGAGATTCTTCGCTTTCGCTCACACCGTCCCGAAGCGGTGTCCCTTCGGGAGAATGACATTATCTATGGTGAGTTATTTAGCGTGAAATGTTATTCGATGGATGTCGGACAACCCCAACCGCTTCAACGCGGACCTGTGCGCCTGGGTGCCATACCCCTTGTGTTTCCCCAGCCCATAGCCGGGATGACGCTCGTCGAGTTCGCGCATCAACGCGTCGCGTTCGATCTTGGCAAGGATGGACGCGCACGCGATGCTCAAACAATGCGCGTCGCCTCTGACGAGGCTGGTTTGTGAAATGTCCAATTGGGGGAGTTCGAGTCGAAAATCCGTCAACAGATATTGCGGCGCGATCGAAAACTGATGCAATGCGCGGATGGCGGCGAGACGCGTCGCGCGTACGATGCCCTGCGAATCAATTTCATCTGCGCCGGCGAAACCCACACTCCATGCCAGCGCGATGTCTTTGATCGTCGGCGCAAGCGACTCACGCATAAGGGCGGTCAACTGCTTGGAATCGCGGACCAGCCTCAACGTCCGAGAAAGAAGCGTTTTGTCGTCGTGAGGCAAAATCACCGCGCCCACCGAGACCGGTCCAGCGAGCGCGCCGCGCCCGGCTTCATCCAGCCCGGCGATGAATTGCAATCCGCTGTCCCACAAGTCTGTTTCGAATTTGAGATTTGGTCTAACGCGTTTCATATCTGCCGCGCCATGCGTTGATGCGGATGTGAAAAATATCGCCGATCATACGCAGCGCGTCGCGCACCGCGTTCACTTTGGTTTCGGGATGATAATACCAATCAATCGGAATCTCGCGCGCGCGATACCCGAGGCGGCGGGCGATAAAAAGTAATTCAACGTCGAACGACCAGAAGCGCATCCTTTGCAAAGGGAAGATCGCGTTCACCACATCGGCGCGAAAACATTTGAAACCGCATTGCGTGTCGTTCAAGCCGGGCAGCGCAAGAAGTTGAATGATGTAATTAATGCCGCGCCCGCCGAAGTGACGATAACGCGGCTCGTTGTAACGCGTCGAACCTTCCACTTCGCGCGATGCGATGGCGATATCGAAATCGGTCAACGCGGGCGGGATGAATTTTAAAATTTCATCCACTGGCATCGAAAGATCGGCGTCGCACATGAAGCGGTATTCGCCTTGCGCTTCCAGCATCCCGCGTTTCACCGCCGCGCCCTTGCCGCGTTCAGTTTGGAGCACGCGAAAATTTTCATGCGCGTTTGCGAACGATTGCGCCACTTCATACGTGCGGTCGGCGCTTCCGTTTTCCACCACGATCACTTCGCAGGAAAAATTTTGTTTCTCGATGAATCGAAAAACCTGCTCCAACGTATCGGGCAGGCGGCTTTCTTCATTGTATGCGGGAATGACGATGGATAAAAAAATGGACAAGGCCTGCTCAAGACACGCCGAAGAGTAGGTATCCGAACGCCGCCAGGATGCAGAGGAGGGCAATTCCCAACCCGGCAAGCAGGGCGATCTGTTTTATGCTCATGCCCAGGATACGACGCGATCCCCGCTTCGTTCGAGACGCCGCGCCTGCTCCGCGCGGCTGTGGCAATGCCTTCACAGCCGCCGCGTCCTCTGCCAGCGCAAAGTCAAAATCGGCAGGGTTGATGGGCTTCTCTTCATCCGCAACGCTAAAAATGGCGCGCGCGCGCGAAATATTTTCTCGCGGCGGCGGAGGCGTCACTGTCGCCGCTTGAGCGCGTTCCTGACGGGGCGCAGCCACCGGCGCGGGCTGGGGAGGATGCGTCTTCTGTTTGGGAGGGCGCGGATTGGTGATGCGCTCCACCATGTCGAGCGCCAGGTCAGATCGCAATACAGGCATGCTGTTGGAAAGCCCAGTTACAAAGGGCTTGATCCCATCCACCAACAACACGCGGATGGCGGGTTTATCCGATTCTACGTGGCAACCGGGGTCTGCCGCAATCAACACCGATTCGATCGGCTCCTGCACCGTCACACCCTGGCGTTCAATGAACATGGTTAACGCGCGCGCCATCCGCGCCGTGGATTGGATCAGATTCACCGGCGCGGGCTTGAAGCGGTTTCCCGATTCTACATTCCACGCCTCGCCTTTCGCCTCATACCTGCCTTTTAGATAAGCGATATTGATGGCGAACATGCCTGCCGGTCCGATCAAGATGAGGGGGATCATGATGCCGCTTTGCCCGAGGGGCTGGTTGCGGATCAAGGTGTATCCTTTTTCAAGGTTGCGGTCAAAAAAGGTGATGATCGCTTTCTGAGCCAGCAATTCGGTGGGCCAGTTAAAGCCAAACTTCAACATGCCCTGAATTCGCTGACTGAACCCAAGGTTGCCATTCTCGTCGATCAGGGGAGTTTGGTCGATGATCTTCATTGCGTTTAAAAAATCGGCGCCTGTTCCAGAATATCGCGGTCCGCCGAATCCAACGTCGCGATGAATTCCTTCCCCTCCCGGTTGACGATCCGCAGTGATTTTCCGGCTTCGAACGTGCTCGCCAGCAATTCCTTGCGCGAGCCAACCACTAACAGTTTCCCTTTTTTGATGCGCTCCAGCAGGTCTTTGCGGTCGATCAATACCCGGTCCGAATACGAAGACCCGCGCCGTTCATAGGCGCGCACGGTTACGATCTGCCCATTCTTATAACGGACTGCTTCGATTACGCCATCTTGTTTCTTTGCCATGTGGTTTTAACTCCGTGTGTATTTTAGCATAACAAGAATACAAAAGACCCGACAAGTTTCCCAAACCTATCGGGCCTATATCCAATCCTACGTTCCGGTGGCAACTAAAATACGTTCGTGCGGCAGTTAAACTGCCGCACGAACGTGTCGGGGCGACAGGATTCGAACCTGCGACCTCTTGCTCCCAAAGCAAGCGCGCTAGCCGGACTGCGCTACGCCCCGATGAATGGACAGTGAGTATAATGCGTCGGATGAATAGCCGTCAAGCAACAAAACGGATAGCGATTCTCGCTACGCTTCTTTTCGCCCTCTCTGCCTGCTCCGCCACCCAGGCGGCCCCAACCCCCACAGTCGTTCCAGCAACGGCAACCCCGACCCTCACGCCACTCCCTACCTTTGCTCCCTCCACAGCCACTCCCACGCTCACGCCCATTGCCTGCCTCGCCAAGCCCGGAAGGCTGGAAAAATCAATTCTCGAATCCTCTAATCCTCCGCAAGAGTTCATCGTATACCTGCCTCCGTGCTATGCTGAACGTACCGACAAACGCTACCCCGTCCTCTACCTCCTGCACGGACAAACATACACCGCCGATCAGTGGATTCGACTCGGCGCGGCGAAGGCTCTCGACAACCTCATCATGAGCGGCGAAGCGACGCCCTTCATCCTCGTATTCCCCGACGATCACTATTGGTACACCCCAGCCGGAACGACCTTCGGCGCGCGCCTCACCGGTGAGTTGATCCCCTTCATCGACGAAACCTACCGCTCCATTCCCGATCCTCGCTACCGCGCCATTGGCGGACTGTCACGCGGCGCGGGTTGGGCGTTGAACCTTGGGCTAACTCGCCCCGACCTGTTCAGCGCGATCGGGCTACACTCCCTCGCCGTATTCCAACGCGACGCATCCAAAGTGGCAGGCTGGATTCAGTCCATGCCCCCAACCTCCCGCCCCAGTATCTTCATGGACATCGGCGACAACGACCAGGAACTCGCCTCCGCAACCCAGATCGAATCCATCTTCACCCAGTCGGATGTTTCACACGAGTGGCACATCTACACCGGCGAACATACCGAAGACTACTGGTCTGCCCATGTGAAGGAATACATCCGCTGGTACGCGGAACAGTGGAATAATCAATAATCAGGAGATCATATGAACATCCTCGTCACCGGCGGAGCGGGCTACATCGGCTCCGTCACCGCAGAAGCCTTGATCCAGGCGGGACACTCCGTCACCGTCTACGATTCGCTCGTCACCGGTCATCGCGCCGCAGCGCCAGATGGCGTAAATTTCGTCGAAGCCGATCTGGCTGATAGTCACACACTGGTTGAAACCTTCATCAAAAATAAATTCGACGCGGTGATGCACTTTGCGGCATTCATTGAAGCCGGCGAAAGCATGAAGGACCCCGGCCGCTTTTATCAAAACAACTTCACGAACGCGATCACGTTGGCTGAAACAGCCGTACGGGCGGGCGTGAAGCGGTTCGTCTTATCATCCACAGCGGCGGTCTTCCAATCCAGCGAAGAACCGCTCAACGAAGAGTCGCCGCTAGGTCCCACGAACGTGTACGGGCATACCAAGCTCATGGTCGAGCAGGCGCTCGAGTGGTACCGCAAAATTCACGGCTTACATTTCGCCGCGCTCCGTTACTTTAACGCCTGCGGCGCCATGCCGAATCGCGGCGAAGCGCACCAACCCGAGTCGCATCTCATCCCGCTGGTGTTGCGCGCCGCGCTCGGGCAAAGCGACTCGATCAAAATTTTCGGCGTCGATTACCCAACACGCGACGGCACATGCATCCGCGATTACGTGCACATCGCCGACCTCGCCGACGCCCATATCCTCGCATTAGGCGGACTCTCTGAACGCGACCGGCTGATCTACAATCTGGGAAGCGGACACGGCTACTCGGTGCGCGAAGTGATCGACACCGCGCGTCAGGTCACGGGACAGTTGATTCAGTCCATCGAGCATCCGCGCCGCCCCGGCGACTCTGCCCGGTTGGTTGCCTCCTCCGAAAAAATCAAACGCGAACTTGGTTGGAAACCGCAACATGACAACTTGCGCGAAATTATTTCCAGCGCGTGGGATTGGCACAAGTCTCACCCGCGCGGGTACGGGGAGTGACCAACGCGACATTCTCGTTAGAAGCGAGTACGAAAAACGGGGGAGATACTTTACTTTGATCATAGCAAAGTCGCCAGATAAGACCACCCATGTCTTGCTGAGCGGGGCGAAGCATCTCTACCACGGCATGTCCGAGACCCTTGGGTCGCGGAAAAATGCTCCCTCAGGGTGACATAACCTGGACGTTGCTACAGCCATGGATACTTTACAAATCAGACCTTTATTGTTATAATAGTGAAAAATATCACAATCAAGGAGAGTAAAGATGAACGCTCATACGCTCCCCCACGTGGTTATCCTCGGCGCGGGGTTTGGTGGGCTGACCGCCGCCAAGAAGTTGAAGAACGCGCCGGTGCGAATCACCCTGATTGACAAGAACAACTATCACTTGTTCCAGCCGTTGTTGTATCAGGTGGCGATTGCCGCGCTTGTGCCGTCGCAGGTCGCTTTCCCTGTGCGGACGATCTTCCGCAGCCAGAAAAACCTCACGTTCCAGATGGGCGAAGTGAACGAGATCAACCTTGATGAGAAGTTCGTAAAACTGGATGGGTCGGTCATCGCGTATGACCATCTTATCGTCGCCGCGGGCGGACGGATGAATTTCTTCGGTGTCGAATCGGTGGAGAAGAACGCACTTTACATCAAGAACATTGAAAGCGCGATTCGGACGCGGAATCATTTGCTCTCGATGTTCGAGCAAGCCACGCGCGAAGCGGATTCCGACAAACGCCGCGCCATGCTGACGTTCGCCATCGTCGGCGGCGGACCGACGGGGGTTGAAGTGGCGGGCGCGTTGGCGGAGTTGATATCCCACGTGATGAGGAAGGAATACCCCGAACTGGATGTGCGCGAGGCGCGTGTGTTATTGCTCGAAGCGGGCGGCGCGTTGATCGCGAGTTATCCCGATGAATTGCGAAAGGCAACGCTTCGTCTATTGCAAAAGAAAAATGTGGAAGTGATGTTCAACGCGCGGCTGACCGACTTCAACGGGCAAAAAATTTTTCTTGCCGATGGAACGGAGATTGAAACGAATACGCTGATCTGGACGGCGGGCGCGCAGACGGCGGAGGTGGTCGAGTCGCTTAACGCGGCGCGCGCAGGTTCAGGTCGGGTGAGAACCGAGACGACGTTGCAGTTGCCGAATCATCCCGAAGTCTATATCGTCGGCGACGCGGCATATCTCGAAGATGAAAATCATCAGCCGCTGCCGATGCTTTCGACGGTAGCCATCCAGCAAGGAAATGTGGCGGCGGATAACATTCGACATGCGATCAAAGGGCAGAGTCAACATCCATTTCGATACAAGGACCCGGGCTTGCTCGCCACCATCGGTCGCAACGCGGCGGTCGCGCGCATTTGGGGACTCTCGTTCAGCGGATTCATCGCGTGGCTGATCTGGGTGGGCTTGCACATTTATCGCATCATCGGTTTTCGCAACCGACTCGTGGTGATGATCAATTGGGCGTGGGATTATCTCTTTTACGATAATCAGGTGCGGTTGATCACGAGGTATTGATTCCGTTGTGGTTGCAGTCGCAGTTGAACTGCGACTGCAACGGTAATAAGTACAACTGCGACCGCAACATGCGATTACGAGGGAATCATGTCGGGGAATCGAAGGGCGGCAAGCAGGGCGCACATGGCAAATCCGTTGTTGAGGAAATGCAGGATGATGCTGGGCCACAACGAATTGGAACGGTGATACACGTATCCCAAAACCGCGCCCAGCGCGAAGGTCGGGATGAACGAAACGGGGTCGAGATGCGATGCGGCAAAGATTCCAGAACTCAGCAGGAGCGCCGCGACCCAACCGTAGCGTTGTCGAAATCCTTGAAATAAAAATCCACGAAAGAAAATTTCCTCCACAAACGGGGCAACGATCACGGCGGTGAGAAACAACCAGACGGGCGATTGAAGTTCGGATAGCATTTTCATCACCGCTTCCCCTTGCGTGTCCACGCCGAGAAACGTCAACAGGATATTGTGCGCCATCACAAAGGCGTACGCGGCGATCAATAATCCGCACCCCAAACCCATCGTAAGCGAATCGAATTTGACGAAGCCGAGAAGCCCGGGGCGGATGCGCTTCCACGTGAAAATAATTAACACGGGCAAGAGATACGCCATTTCGGCAAACATGATTCCCGCGCCACGCGCAAGGCGCTTCGCCTCCTCTTGAAACAGGAATGTGACCACGAGCAAACCGACGCTGATCAGAATCAACAAGACGACGCCGAGCCACGTGTCGAGGATTGTCCAGGGGACTTTATACGCTTCGTTCTGAACTTCAACCTGATTCTCTTTCATCAGCCTTCTCCCACCGCTTTAGGCGGCGCTTTGCAATTCTCGATAAACAACCCATTGACCTTTGCGGTCATCCACGTTCTTCATGGCGCGGTCGTAGTAAATATCGAAGATATGCTCCTGAACTTGTTCGTTCCGCAGTTCAACTGCGGAACGAACGCGGGTACTTTGTTCATTCGGCAGTTCAACTGCCGAACTAACATCTACAACACGCACGCGGAAATAAAACCTGCCCACGTTCAACGACCCGCGATTGGATGCGACCGCCGCGTGCTCAGGCTGCATATTTTGCGCCATCCGCCCGCGCCGTTTGAAATCCGTCCACGCGGAGAGCATTTCGAGTACGCGATAGGTTTTGCCTTCCCAGATGAATCCGTTCGGGCAGGTGGGACTCTTCTCCAGCGCGGGCGGGGAATCGAAGATGGGTTGGACGGGATGATCGAGGAAGTGGAGGGGAGAATAATCAGTCAAGTTCAAATTTTATGTGGGTCACTTGCTTGTAGATAAGCGAGCAGCGCCTTTCGCATCGGATGATCTTTCATTCGGTTTCGTTGTTAAAACGAGTTTTCCGCGGGTATGTCTTGTTCCTACTTTTGCTAACGCCTCTATTCCTTCTGAAAAAGGATACACGTTTTCAATGGTTAATTGAAATTCACCGGAAGCAACCTGCCTCAACAAGTCTGACATTTCATCGGTTACATCAGCATTATGGGGAATCTGCTTCAGCATGATGCCTCTTACCGGTACAAATTGATCGCCGGAGACTGCTACGATTTCGCCGCCATCTTTTACGACTGCTTGACTATTGCTGGCTGTGCCCGGTTGGGTGGCAATGGCTGCGTCAACGCCTCCGGGTACCCATGCCGTAATCTGTTCCTGCCAGTCGCTATCATGATAATCAACCACTTTCTCCGCTCCCAAAGAACGCATGTACTGATGGTTTTTGGCTGACGCAGAAGCGGCGACTCTATATCCCCGAGCTGCCGCTATTTGAATAGCAAGCGTTCCGATAGCGCCGGAACCCCCGGCAATGAAAAGACTGTCGCCGGGCTGTAAGTCTAAAGCTCGGAAGGCTTTGATGGCGGTGTTGCCGGCAACCGGAACAGCGGCGGCTGTCTCGAAAGACATAGTCTCGGGGATACGCAAAATTAAGGAACCGTCGGCTACCACCGTATATTCAGCCCACGTTCCGCCTTTGGGCTGCATGGCATTGACAAAAGTAATTCGCTCGCCCGCTTTGTAGTTGGTAACCGCTCTGCCGATTTTTTCGACAACGCCAGCCGCCTCAATGCCGATCGTGTATGGGAAGCGCGCATTCGGCGGGAAAAAATATCCGTCGTGGATACCAACGCCTATCGCCATCACTTTTACCAATAGATCGTTTACGCCGACTTCTGGTTGAGGAAGATCCACTAATGCTATGTTGCCATTTGTGTGCATGGCAAATGCCTTCATAAAGAACTTCCTGTGTTCAGTCAATTTTAAACTTTATAGGGATCACTGGCTTGTAGATAAGCGATTAACATCCCTTTTCGTGGGTGATCTTTTATCCATTCGCGGACCTTCTTGATCTGCTCATAATCATCCGCGCCGAATTTTTCCAGATAGAGTTTTTCCATGTGATTCCGCGCCTCACTTGAGCGGATATCCTCCTGCCACGGACGGGTAAAGAACTCGTTGACGTTGTCATGCAAGCCCAGTTCGATAAGCGCGTCCCATTCGTGCTTGTCGAACCAGATGCCGTTGCAATGACCGCAACGATCAAGATGGAAATCTGTATCCGCCAGAATTTTATATCTGCCCATGATATGACCCGAATTGGGGCAGAGTTTCAATTCATCTACATCCCAGGCGGGGTCAATTTTTATTTCGGCAGACTTGCGAGACTCCGTTTCACCGCTTCCCTTGCGCCACGCAAGATAGGCGTTTGAGTCAATCCAAACGCCTCCGCAGTTCGAACACTGCATGGCGGGCAATCTTTCGATGAGGATGATCTGACTGAGGGTATCGGTTTTGTCAACAGGGCATTTCATTTTTCCTCCAGTTGTTTTATGGGCTACTTCTCATCCGCCAGATGGAAGCGGTGCAGAAAGCGATGGAAGATGGGCGCGGCTAACACGCCAACCGAGGCGAGTAGGACGACCCCCGAGTACAACGCATAGAACGATGCGAATATTTTCCCTGCATTCGTTTTTACAGGGTTGACGGGTCCCATCCCGCCGAGGATCATGGAGGCGTTGAGAAACGAGTCGAGCCATGAGAGGTCTTCGAGGAAATGGTAGCCAAGTATTCCAATGAACAGCGAAATTGCAAGCAACGTCAGCCCGATCAGCCCGTTACGCATGAGGCGGCGGGCAAATACTTTTCGACTGGCAAGCGGTTGTTTGTGGTGTTCGTACATTTAGGCCTGATTATATTTCCAATTCCAAAATCAGAAGGCGGGACATTCGCGCTGGGAGCATCCAACTTGGAAAGCATTACGTACTGCGACATTTATGTCGCCAGTAAAACGCGAGATAAATATTGCAGTACTGAAATTTGACGATTCCTTAATTGGACGCTCCTTCGTGTTTCTGGCTACTCATCTACTACATCATTCCGCCAAAAGGAACGGATCAGAAAGAAGTTGAGGATCAGCGCGGTGAAGAGCATGGCAGGGACGAGGATGACGGGCATCAGCCAGCGTTCGGTCCATTTGTTGATCTGCGCCGTGTTCGGGTCGGCGGGATCGTACAACACGGAAACTTGCTCGCCCACATCATACGCGGGAGGAGACGAGGCATTGCCGCTTTCGAAGGAGTACGTTTGCCCATTCGCTTCGAATTCGATGATGGGTGAGTAAACACAGCAACCGCCTTCGCTGCTACTGCTTTCTTCCAGACTGGCGACGATTCCTGTCGTTGTTTCGCCGTTTTGTTCCAACTTCCAACTGACGTACCCCGCATAGACTCCCCACAAACAAAAGCCCGCAAGAAACAGGTTGCCAAAAACGATCCAACAGCCGATCTGTAAACGATTGCCAACGCCTGCGACTTTTTCTACAGTGTTGTATACCTTATCCACGTTCTTTTCGTAGTTGTCCATGATGAGGCTCCGTGAAATTATGTTTGTCCAGCACGATTTTCTTGGCAAATCGAACTGCTGGACAAACATAATTCTACAAGCGAAGCAGATTATCCGCGCTGGGCGATTGGTACCAGCGACGGCTTGGCGATGCGGAGGTAATCATCACATTTCATAAAGATGGAGCGGTCCAAACGACCCGCGTTGAACACGACTTCTTCATTTTGCTGGATGAGCGGATCAGCCAACACTTGAAGCTGGTCGCTAAACGCGAACGGGGGAATCGCCCCGATGACGCACCTCGTCAACTCTTGAGCCTTCTCGCGCGACGCGAACGCGACGCTATCCGCGCCGAAGTGACGCTTGACTCCGTCGAAATCAATGCGGCAATCGCCGGGGACGTTGGCGAGGCAGTAGATATTTTCCTTGCGCGTCAATCGCACTTGCAAGGTCATGGACTTGATGGATTGTTCGATGCGGTTGCCGCGAATCTTCGCGATGAGTTCCGTCCGCCCTTCGGGTTCATGTTCGACGACGCGGTACGTCGCGCCTTCGGAATCAAGCAACGCGCGGAGTTGTTCGTGGATGTCGGTCATGTGCTTTTATGTTATCGCCGCTTCGACTGCGTTCGCCTCCTTCGACTGCGTTACACTTCGCTCAGGATGGCTCACTCCGCTCAGCGCGAATCTATTTCACTGCATACACCGCATACCCGCGCGGGGGAGCGTAGAACTGGGCGCGGCCGTCGCGGTCGGTGGATTGGTTGATGGGGCGCGAAAGGTCGCTTTTGGACCACCAAGCCACAGGGGCGAATGAAGCGTTCGTCCATTTGGTGGTGACCAGTTTGCCGTTCCAGTTATCGCCGCGATTGTTAAGTACATAGATCAGTCCGGGTTGATCCGCGTATCCCTCGCGTTGCATGACGTAGAGGTTGTCGTCCACGTACAAAACATTTGTATCGCCGCCCGCGTATTTTTCGTGCGCGTCCACGAGAGCGACAATGCCGTTGGGCGTATCGCCAAGCGCGAGATTCAAATTGAAGTAATCATGCCAGAACACGCACGGATACCCCTCGTGCGTGAGGATGTAACTGTATGCAAGAAGTTTATCGTTGATGATGGGACGTCCATCGTCGCGCAGGTCGTGATTTTCAACGAACGAGACCGCGTTCTGTTCCTCGCGCCGAACGACGGTATCCCATGTGGTGAGATTCTTCAAACTGAAACCGTACGAGTCGCAAAGCGCTTTGAGCATTTCGCGCTGAGGAAAATCGAACGCCTCCACAGGATTCGTGTTGGAGAAGTTGGCAAGGTCTACCCAGTTCTCAATCGCGTGCGCGTTATCCCAAAACTCCGCCACGCCGTACGGCACAAACTGTTGACCATTGCGTTGATAGCGATATTCCTGAACGGCGGTGATCGTATCTGCGCCGTAGCCTTTTACAAAATCGTATCGAAATCCGTCGAAGCCGATATCCTCGATCAGCCAACGCGCCAGCTTGAGTAGTTCGGCATAGACATAGGGATTGCGATGCGCGAGGTCGGGCATGTCGCCGAACGTCATGTTGTCCCAACTTTCGTACATGCACGGATGAAAACATTCCCAATTGCGCGGGAATTTTCCGCTCTTCGGATGGAACAACGTCCAGCGCTTTTGATTGAGAATCGGATTCAACTCCTGCGCGTCTGCCCCGCTGTTGTGATTGAAGACCATATCCGCGATCACACTCAACTTGTGGCTGTGCGCGGCTTGGATGAGGGATTCCAACTCGGAGCGCGCGCCGAACCACGTGGGTATCGTTCCCTTCTGATCAAATTCGCCGAGGTCGTAATAATCGTACGGGTCATAGCCCATCGAAGGACCCGTCAAATTCGCGGCTTTATGCGCGGGCGGAATCCACAACGCTGTGAATCCCACTTTCGCCAGCGCGGGTATTTGCTCGCGGATCGTGTTCCACCATTGGAATTCTTTATTTTCCAACCGCGGACAGTCCCAGTAGAAGGCTTGTATCATCACGCCCATAACTATTTCTCCATTTCAACTTTCACGATTAACTTCATAGCGAGCGCGTTGCTCCATAATCATACGCCGTTCGCGTTCGATCTCTCTCGCCAGTTCTTCTTCAGTGGGTAAAACCAATCGGTACTTTGACGCGAAAATTTGCTCGCTGTCTTTCAGCACCGAATATTTCACCACTGTTTCGTCTTTCGACGCGCAGAAGATAATCCCAACAGTCGGGTTATCATCGCCGCCGCGTTTCAAGTCGTCGAACATTCGCACGTACATGTCCATTTGCCCGATGTCTTGGTGAGTCAGTTTTTCGTTTTTCAAATCAATCAGCACAAAACACTTTAGCAGGTAGTTGTAGAACACGAGATCAATGTAGAAATGACTGGTCTCACTGCTGATTCGAAACTGCCTGCCAACGAAGGAGAAGCCTTTTCCCATTTCGAGCAGGAACTGTTGCAGGTTGTCAATGATGGCGGTTTCTATTTCCCGTTCTGAGGCATCTGGTGATTCTGGAATCTGTAAAAACTCCAATACATAAGGGTCTTTGATGAAATCATGAAAACTTTGCTTGCCCGAATCATTTCCCCGCGTGACCGCTTTCTTATCTGGTGATTTGAGCAGTCGTTCGTAATAGTGAGTGTTGATATTCCGCTCTAACTGGCGGGTACTCCAGTTTTGCTCCGCCGTCTCGCGGATGTAATACTCGCGAGTAGATTCGCCCTCCACGCGCATGATGAGGCGGTAGTGAGACCAAGTTAATTCTCTACGCAGCGCGTAGAGTTTTTCTCCGGGAAAGGTCAGATAAAACTGCCTGAAATTCCACAAGTTTGCAACTGCGAATCCCTTGCCAAACTCGCCGGTCAGTTGCTTGGAGAGTTCCTTGATAAGCGCCGCGCCGTACTCAGCCCGATCCTTGCCCTGTTGTTCCTCCTCCACGATGCGGCGGCCAATCTCCCAGTAAGCCTCGACCATCGCAAAGTTGACAGCCGCGTATGCCTTCTGGCGGGCTTGCGCCAGAATCGCGCGTACCTCATCGAAGAAAGCGGAACGGGGAACGATTTTATTGGTTTTCATATTCTGATGAAAGTCGGAGTCACGACGCCGCCTCCATTGCCGCCACGACCCTCTTCTTCGACAACTCGCAATATTTCGCGTCCACTTCGATGCCGATGGCTTTACGTCCATTTGTCGCGGCGGCGATCAATGTTGAGCCGCTGCCGCTGAATGGATCTAACACAGTATCACCAACATAACTGAACAGTTTGACGCAGCGGCGCGGCAGTTCGAGCGGAAACGGCGCGGGGTGACCGATCTTCTTTTTGCTCTCGCCGTTGAACGTCCACACGCCGTTGGTCCATTCCATGAATTCGTCGCGCGTCACGTCGGAGACTTTGCTTCCGCCGCTTTTCTTCCATTGATTTTTGTACAGCACAAGGATCAATTCCACCGGGGCGATGACGTACGGCGCGCTGGCGCTCATCCACGAACCCCAGGCGGTGCGGCGCGAAATATTTCCCTCGTTCCAGATGATGGTGGAGTGATAGCCGAAGCCGATCTGTTTTGCGAGCGTGGTCAAATCTGCGCCGACGCTTTGTTGCCCGCCTTTGTTTTTATCGAGCGGAATGTTCAAGCAGAAGCGGCCGTCGTCTTTGAGCCATTCATAACAGCGCGTCATCCACTGTCGGCTGAATTCGAGATATTCGGCGTACGAAAGATCATCTTTGTGCGAGTTGTATGCGATGTCCACGTTGTAGGGTGGCGAGGTGACGATCAGGTCAACGCTGGAATCGTCCACGCGATCGGTGGCGACAACGTCATCGTGGATGATTTTTACTTGTTCAGTTTCAAAAAAGATTTGGGAGTCGGGCATGGGATTCACGTGCGCGGATTATAGCACGCCCATTTTGCCCCCTCTGTCCCGCTTCGCGGAGACATCTCCCCCAAATACGACGACAACGAGTTGGGCTGTGAACCTAATTCCCCCATCGTCGGATTTGGGGGAGTCTAGCGAATATCAATCGCCACAACCAGCGCGGTTTGCGCCCATTCGCTGAGCGAGCCGTCCGATTCGCGTTCGTTGTATTTGTCGGCGAGCAGGGTCCGGGCGGATGATTCCTCGTCCGCAGACTGGACCAGCCGTCCCGTCGCGGTGAAGCGGTGTGTTCCAATCCGCACGGCGACGTTGGGATTCTTCGTCAGGTTTTTTACCCAATCCGATTTGTGCCCGCCACCGGAGAGGAGATAGAGCGTGTCCCCTTTCATCCCAAACCAAATTTCGATCTCGCGCGGGTTGCCGCTCATGCGCCCTGTGGTGGTGAGGTAGCAGAATTCCTCGTTGATGAGATTACTCTTCATCGTCTTCGCTTTCGTTGGAAAGGAAATAGGTCTGCGCGGGCAGGAGCAGGTGTTTGCGCGTCCACGTGGCGTAGACGGTGGTGCAACGCGCGCGGGGCAGGCGTTTGATGCGCGAGGAGTCGTAGAGGAAGATCGAGCGGTCTGTGATGTATTCGATCACTGTCCAGTGGTCGTGATAGCCCTGCAAGCCGAGGATGATGGCGCGGTTGGGTGTGCCGTCAAGGAAGTTTTGCATCGATTTCCAAAAGGTGGTCAGGTCGGGGTTGGGCACGCCACGCCATGAGACTTCGACGCTGGAGATCCTTTGCTTGCCGACGACTTTATCGAGTATCAATAGCATTTGTTTGTGGTTGATGCCGCCGATGAGCAGTTGACTCAACAGCCTGCGTTTGGAGAGAAAGTGGACGAGGTCGTCGAACAGTTGTTGCGTTTCTTTGTCGGGGGAGCGGTTGACGATGCGTTCCGCATTGATAATGCTATAGAGTCCGCACAGCGAGTCGAGACCGCCCTGTTGGAACGGGAGCAGACCGGAGGGGAGGCGGGAAGCGCGGGGCATTGCCCCATTGTAACGCAGTCGAAAGTTTCGCCAATAAATATTCGTTTGTCATCTTTTGAAGATTTCGAGTCCCCTGTTTTTAGAGGAAAAACCAAAGCCTCAGCCGCGAATTACACGAATTTTCGTAACTACTCAGCCTCGGAACATGTCGCTGCGAGGCGCTCTTGGTTTTTCCGAAGCAGTCTGCCCATGCCGGGAGATTGCTTCGTCGGGAATAGCAAGAGCCCTCCTCGCAACGACATGCCTGAGCAGTTACGAATTTTCACGAATTTGTTTTCACACTTCGCGCTAATTTGCGAAATTCGCGGCAAAGAAGTTCTTTTGTGTATGACCGGTGGATGAATTCGTGCTAAGATTGAGTTGAGATGAGACGAATCCGAATCCTTTACCTTTGGATCATCCGCGCGACGCCTAGCCAGAAAGCCTGACAAGTACAAACGTACCTGCCGGGCTTTTTATTTGCTGCTTGCAGACTCGCTACCGTTCATTTGCACCGCAAAGAGCGCAAAGAAAACCTTTTAACTTGGCGACCTTAGCGTGCTTAGCGGTAAAAATGGCTCATTAGGAATCGCCGTGATTAAACCTTTTTGGTACACGGAAGTCACGGAAAACACGGAGAAAGAATGGGGACTTAAAGGTTTTTCCGTGAAATCCGCGTAATCCGTGTACCAGAATCACGGCAACTCTCAGAGAGCCGTAAAAATCTTTTATGTACGGTAGAGAAATTGCGGATTGAAATCCGCGTTCCACATAGGAGCCTAAATGCAAACACCCTGGGAATATCGCTACGCTTTTCGCACCCAACAAATGTCAAGTTCGGTCATCCGTGAATTGCTGAAACTCACTGAACAGCCGGAGATCATTTCGTTTGCCGGCGGTCTGCCGGCGCCGGAGGTATTTCCGCTGGAGCGGTTCCGCGAGGCGAGCAATACCGTGCTGGAGAATTTCGGACCGCAGTCGCTTCAATACAGCACGACCGAAGGACACCGTCCCCTGCGCGAGATGATCGCGCGGCACATTTCGCGCTTCAGCTCGGAGGTGAGCGCGGATAACGTCCTCATCACCTCCGGTTCGCAACAAGCGTTGGATTTCGTCGGGCGGTTGTTCGTCAACCGCGGCGACTTCATCGTGGTCGAATCACCGACGTATGTTGGCGCGTTGCAAGCGTGGAATGCGTACGGCGCGCAGTACATCCCCGTGAGAGCGGACGAGCACGGGATGATCGTGGATGAGTTGGAAGCGGCGCTGCGTGTCGGACCTAAATTTATCTACGTTCTTCCAAATTTCCAAAACCCCAGCGGGTCCACCCTGAGCCTTGAGCGGCGGATGCAACTCGTGAGGATCGCGGATAAATACGGCGTGCCAATCATCGAAGACGATCCGTATGGTCAGTTACGTTATGAAGGCGAACATATCCCCTCGATTGTGGCATTAGACAGCGAGTATCGCGGTCCGAATGGCGGGCATTACAGCGGCAATGTGATCTATCTCAGCACATTCTCGAAATTGCTCGCGCCGGGTCTGCGGCTGGGATGGGTGATCGCGCCAGCGGAAGTGATTCAGAAACTTGTCCTCAGCAAACAAGCGGCGGACTTGCACACGTCGTCGTTCAATCAATATATCGCGTTCGAGGCGGCAAAGGGCGGATTCCTCGACGAGCATGTGAAGTTGATCCGCGCCACGTATAAAGAACGCCGCGACGTGATGATCGAAATGATGGAGGAGATGTTCCCCGCCAGTGTGTCGTGGCGAAAGCCGAAAGGCGGCATGTTCCTGTGGAGCATCCTGCCTGAAGGCATGGACTCATCTGAAGTATTGAAGCGCGCGGTGGAAAAGAAGGTCGCGTTCGTGCCGGGCGAGGCGTTCCATCCCATCGGCGGAGGCAAGAACACGATGCGGCTCAATTTTTCATATTCCTCGCCGGAGACCATTCGCGAGGGGATCACGAGGTTGGGAGGTACGTTGAAAGAATTGATCGCGGATAAATAATTTATCTGTACGAGGGTGAAAAACCATGTTGGACGCAGATACACCCCAAAAAAGAAGGTGTCGGGTGGTTAGTATTACAACGCAAGGTCGCTATCGAGGCTCATAGCGCCCCAAACCATCCACGAATAAAAACCACGAATACTCGAATTCGCGCCGGGCATTCGCGTGCTTGTGTTGAGTCTATCGAGGCATTCGTGTATTCGTGA
>Ga0073902_10000354_pt1 | contig 29290 bp, 31 predicted proteins | sample KloWWTmeKNB19Kit_FD_66667 | JGI IMG/M metagenome (GOLD analysis project Ga0073902, IMG submission 66667) | Active sludge microbial communities from Klosterneuburg, Austria, studying microevolution and ecology of nitrifiers - Klosterneuburg... | ecosystem: Engineered > WWTP > Aerobic digester >...
GCCGTGCCGCCGTGCTCCACGTAGTCGTAGAAGTGCTCGGTGTACTTCACGCCGTGGGCGGCGAGGAAGGCGGTGGCGGGAGTGCCGGTGTGCTTGGCCATTCCGTCAGCCTGTACGGGACTACCGAGGAACGCTCGTGCGGATCCACTTGCGCGTGAACCACGCAGCAGCCAACGCAGACGCGGAAGTGATTCCGGCGACTACCGGGTCGCGGAGATCGGCCTGTGTTGCGACGACGAGGCAGATTCCGATGGTCTCGACGACGCTGGCGACCTGCCAGACGATTTTCTGGCGAGGCGAAAGATCGTCGGGAGATTCCATTGCATTTCCTTCCAAGATCGAAGAAGCCGGAATTCTAGCGCCTGCGCGACTGCTCCTGCGAGCGCCGCGCTGTCATGCGGCGAGCGTCCGCGCGAGGAGTACCGTGCCACTTGCCAGGAGGATTCCGCCCACCGCCCGGCGCATCTGCTCGTTGGTGAAGCCGGTGTGGATGCGCGAGCCCAGCCGCAGCCCCAGCCACGCGAACGGGATGCCCGCCGCGAAGCCGGCGAGGATCACGGGCTTGAGCGCGAGGCCCGCCAGCGCGTAGAGCGCCGTGCGCAGCGTGGCCGAGATCGAGATGATGGTGGAGACGGTCGAGCGGATCTCGCCCTTGTCGCGCAGCCGCCCGGCGAGGTAGGCCACGTTGATCGGGCCGCCCGCGCCGAAGGCGGAGGCGCAGAACCCCGCCGCGGAGCCGGCCGGGATGCACCACCACGGCGAGATCGTGCCCTTGGGCGAGGGGTTCAGGATCGAGTGCACGCCCACCGCCAGCGTGAAGAGCGCGAGCGCGACTTTCAGCGGCTCCTGCGGCACGGTCACGAGGGCGGCCACGCCCGCGACGATCCCCACGACCATGAACGGCATGATGCGCTTCAACTCCGGCACGCTCACCTGCCTGCGCCCGGCGGTGCCCACGGTGACGGCGGCGACGAGGTCGCCCAGCGTCATGAGCGGGATCACCACCGTGGGCGGCAGCCAGATGGCGAGGATGGGCACGGCGATCACCGTGGAACCGAACCCCGACATCCCGAACACGGTGTAGGCGAAGACGAGGGTGAGCGGGGCCACCACCCAGAACGCCAGCGGCAGCTGCGCGAGCTCGCTCATCCGCGCGGGTGGTGCTTCGCGTGGATGCGCTTCAGGCGCTCGCGCGCCACGTGCGTGTAGATCTGCGTCGTGGAGATGTCGGCGTGCCCGAGCAGGAGCTGCACCACGCGCAGGTCCGCGCCGTGATTGATGAGGTGCGTGGCGAAGGCGTGGCGGAGCGTGTGCGGCGAGATGGCCGTGCGGATGCCCGCCTTCGCGGCGTAGCGCTTCACCAGCCCCCAGAACGCCTGCCGCGTCATCGCCGCGCCGCGCGCCGTGACGAAGAGCGCGTCCGACTTCCGCGCCCCGAGGATCGCCGGCCTGGCGAGCTCCTGGTAGCGCTGGATCCAGTCGAGCGCCTCCTCGCCCAAGGGGGCGAGCCGCTCCTTGGCGCCCTTGCCGAGCACGCGCACCACGCCCATGTCGAGGCTCACCTGCTGCACCTTGAGGCCGGTGAGCTCGGAGACGCGCAGCCCGCTCGCGTAGAGCGTCTCCAGCATCGCCTTGTCGCGAAGCCCGAGGTCGCTCGCGGTTTCGGGCGCGGCGAGGAGCGCCTCCACCTCCGCCTCCGAGAGCGACTTCGGCAGCGCGCGCGGCAGCTTCGGCGCCTCGATCTGCGCGCAGGGGTCGTCCTGGCGCAGGCCCTCGAGCAGGAGGAAGCGATAGAAGCGGCGCAGCGACGAGACGAGCCGGCCCGTGGTGCGCGGCTTCGCCTTCTTCGCCTCCACCTGCCAGGCGAGATGGCGCGAGAGGTCGGCCGCGCCCGCCGCGAGCAGCCCCGGCCCGCCCTGCGTGGCGAGCCAGGCGGCGAACTGCGTGAGGTCGCGGCGGTAGGCTTCCAGCGTGTTCCGCGCGAGCCCGTCGGCGAGCCAGGCCGCGTCGCAGAAGCGCTCGACGAGCCGCAGGTCAGGCTCCGCGGGCGCCTTCATGGGCCAGCAGCCAGCGCTTGATGGAAAGCTCGAAGCCCTCCTGCCGCGCGCCCATGAAGCCCCCCAGCGAGCCGTTGGCGCCCACCACGCGGTGGCAGGGCACGACGATGGGCAGCGGATTGGCGCCGCAGGCGCCGCCCACGGCGCGCGCCGAGGAGCCGATCGACTTCGCGAGCTCCCCGTAAGTTCGGGTCTCCCCCGCCGGGATGGCGCACATCGCCTCCCACACGGAGAGCTGGTGGCGCGTGCCGGTGAGCTTCATCGGCAGGTCGAAGGCGAACGCAGGGTTGTCGAGGTAGGACTGCAGCTGCACGCAGGCGAGGAAGGCAACCGTGCCCCGCTTGGGCGCCAGCGCCGGCACGTCGGGCGAGAGGTAGCGGATCCCGGTGACGTGCGTGTCGGTCGCGGAAATGCCCACGGTGCCGAAGGGCGCGCGCACGCAGGCCTGGAAGGGCGCCACTCAGCCTTCCCCCGCGAGCATGCGGATCTTCGCGGCGAGGTCGGGCGCGATGGCGATGCCTTCGCGCGCGATGCGCTCGCGGTTGGCGCGGCGGCGATCGCCGGGCAGGCGCACGCCCGCGTCGGCGAGCATGGCGGCCACCAGCGTCTCGATGCGCTCGAGGAAGACCTCGCGGCCCGCGAGCGCGTCGGGGTCGATCGCGAGGAAGGCCTGGCCGATGCGGGTCGGGCGGCCTTCCTCGGTGAAGAAGCTGTCCGACTCGAAGCCGAAGGCCGCGCCGGAGAGGGCGCAGGCGAGCAGCTCCACGGTGAGGGCGAGCATCGCGCCCTTGGCGCCGCCAGCGGGAAGCATCATGCCCTCGAGGCCCGCCTTCGGGTCCGTCGTCGGGTTGCCGTCCTTGTCGAGCGCCCAGCCGGGGGGAATGGGCTTGCCCTCGCGCGCGGCCACCATGAGCTTGCCGCGCGCCACTTCCGAGAGGCTCAGGTCGATCACCATCGGGGGGGCGTCGCGGCGCGGGAATGCGGCCGCGATGGGGTTGGTGCCGAAGAGCGCGCGCTTGCCGCCCCACATGGGCATGGCAGCCGGCGAGTTGCCGAAGGCGAGGCCCACGAGGCCGGCCTCGGCGATGGGCTCGGCGTGGAACGCGGCCACGCCGAAGTGGTTGCTGTTGGCGACCGACGCGAAGGCGACGCCGTGGGCTTTCGCGCGCGCGACCGACTCCTTCACCGCAAGCGCGCAGGCCTCGAAGGCGAGCCCGCCGCCGGCATCGACGAGGCAGGCGCCGCCGCGCTCCCGCGCTACGCGCGGCACCGCGGAGCCCGTCGCGCGGCCGTTCCTCACGTGCCCGCAGTACTGCGGGATGCGCGAGGCGCCGTGCGAGGGGATGCCGTCGAGTTCCGCGGCGAGGAGCGCCGCGGCGGTGTGGGAGGCCATGGCCGGCGTGGCCCCGGACTTCTCCAGGGCGCGGCGCATGAGGTCGAGGAGGGAGGCGGGAGCGAAGCGTTCGGTCATGTGGCGGGGGCGCCGGATCTTCCCCGGCGCAGCATCTGGAGGACGAAGACCGCGGCGAAGAGCCCGACGCCCAGGGCGTCGAGGTCCTTCGCGGGGATGATCACCAGCACGCCGGCGGCCACGAGGAGCGCGCGCTCGACGACGTTGGTGCGGCGAAGCAGCCACCCCTGCAGGCCCGCGGCGAGCGAGGCGATGGCCACGAAGATGAGGAAGATCACCCAGGAGGCCTCCGCCCACGAGGCTCCCTTGGGCAGCTGCAGCAGCACGCCGGTGCCCATCGGGTCCAGCACGAAGAAGAACGGCACCACGAAGGCGGGCATCGTGTATTTCCAGGCCTGCAGCGTCGTCCGGTACGGGTCCGCGCCGGTGATGGCGGCCGCGGCGAAGCACGAGAGCGCCGTGGGCGGCGACACCTCGGAGAGCAGCGCGTAGTAGAAGATGAACATGTGCGCGGCGAAGTCCGGCACGCCCAGCGTGATGAGCGCGGGCGCGGCGATGACGGCGCAGATGATGTAGGAGGCCGTGACCGGCACCGCGAGGCCCACGATCCACACGATGAGCGCGGTGTAGACGGCGGTGAGCGCGAGGCTGCCGCCCGCGTACGCGATCACGATCGAGGAGAACTTGAGCCCCAGGCCCGTGAGCGTCACCACGCCCACGATGATGCCGGCCGAGGCGCAGGTGGCCGCCACGTTGAGCACGCCGGTGGTCCCCGTCTCCATCGCCTTGATGAAGCGCCTCGGCCTGAGCGCCGTCTCGCGGTGGAAGAAGCTCACGGCGAAGGCGGTCACCGTGGCCCAGAACACGGAAAGCGTGGGAGAAAAGCCCATCAGCATGAAGACCACGATCGAGGCGAGCGACAGGAAGTGGTACCAGTAGCGCTTCGCGAGCGTCCAGGCGGTCTCCACCATCTCGAAGGTCGCCTGGCTCATCCCGTACTTGCGCGCGTCGAGCTCCACCATGAAGAAGAGGCAGAAGTAATAGAGGATGGTCGGGATCACCGCCATCTTGATCACTTCGAGGTAGGAGATCTTCAGGAACTCCGCGATGAGGAAGGCGGCCGCGCCCAGCACCGGCGGCGAGAGGATCGCGCCCAGCCCTCCCGCGGCGAGGAGACCCCCGGCCGCCGCCGCCTCGTAGCCGCTCTTGGCGAGCATGGGGTAGGCCACCGAGCCGATGGTGACGGTGGTGGCGACCCCCGAGCCCGACGGCCCGCCCAGCAGGAACGAGGACATCACGACGGCGCGCCCGGCGCTCGAGGACTTGCCGCCCATGAGCGAGAAGGAGAAGTCGAGGAAGAACTTCCCCGCGCCCGAGTACTGCAGGAAGGCGCCGTAGATGGTGAAGAGGATGATGAGCGTGGCGGAGACGTCCACGGCCGTGCCGAAGATCCCCTCCAGCGTCATGTACATGTGGCCCACGAGGCGCGAGACGTCGTAGCCGCGGTGCGTCCACGGCTCCGGCAGCCACGGCCCGGCGAACGCGTAGGCGATGAAGAAGGCGATCACGATAGGCATGATCCAGCCCGAGGTGCGGCGCGTGGCCTCGATCACCAGCGCGATCAGCGCCACGCCGAAGACCATGTCCCAGGTGTTGGGCATCGTGTTGCGGTCGGTGAAGTCGTCGCCGCCCGCGAGCATGTAGGCGATGACCGCGACCGACAGCAGCGCCAGCAGCACGTCGAACCACATGAGCCGGTGGCGGAAGCGGCGCGCCACCGGGAAGAGCATGAAGGAGAGGAAGAGCACCAGCCCGACGTGGACGCCGCGCAGCAAGTCGGTGCGCACGATCGCGTAGGCCGAATAGAGGTGGAACACGGAAGTCACCACCGCCACGGCCGTGAGGAAGGCCGCGAGCCAGCCCTTGTAGCGGTTGAAGCTGCCCTCCTCCTCCTCGATGAACTCCTCGACCTTGTGCCGCTGCTCTTCCGACAGTTCGGCGAGCCCGTCGTCGGGCAGGAGGTCGTCTTGCGGTGCTGCGGGCTGCGTCATGGCTCCTCCAGGCGGCCCTGCGCGGGCTCTGGGCGCCATTTTCCGCGATTAGCCGCCGGAGGGCGAGCGGAATCGCGCGCCTGCGCGACTTCCGCCCCCCCTGACGCCCCGCTTACGCGCTCTCGTAGAGGCGCGTGAGGACGAACTCGCGGTGGCCGAGGGCCTCGGCGGCGGTGAGGCGGCCGTTGGCGGTGCGGAACATGCACTCGAGCAGCGCGTCGCCCGCCTGGTCCGGGCTCATCTCGCGGCGAAGGAGCCCGGAGACGTCCACGTCGATGTGCTCGCTCATGGTGCGCACGGTGCGCGGGTTGGCGCAGAGCTTGATGACCGGCAGGATCGGGTTGCCGATCACGTTGCCCTGGCCCGTGGGGAAGAAGTGCACGACGAAGCCCGCCGCGGCGCAGAGCGTCACCATCTCGGCCGCGGCCGAGGAGGAATCCATGAACCACAGGCCGGGGCCCGTGGGCTCCTCCGCCTTGTCCAGCACGCCGTCGATGAGGCACTTGCGGCCGATCTTCTGGATGTTGCCCAGCGCCTTCTCCTCGATGGTGGTGAGGCCGCCGGCGATGTTGCCCTTGGTGGGCTGCGAGTCGGAGAGGTCGCTCGTCTTGTGCGCCTCGACGACCGCCTGGTAGCGGTCGAACATGAACTGGAACTTCTTCCTCACCTCGTCGGTGCGGCAGCGCGCGGCGACCAGGTGCTCGCCGCCGGTGAGCTCGGTCGTCTCGCCGAAGACGAGCGTCGAGCCGTGCGGGTAGAGCTTGTCGAAGGCGTTGCCCACGGTGGGGTTGGCTCCGCACCCGGAGGTGGTGTCGGACTCGCCGCACTTGGTGGAGACCCACAGGTCCTTCAGCGGGCGCTCCTCGCGGACGAGCTCGCTCGCCCACTGCACGAACTCCTTGGCCTTCTTCGAGGCGCGGTGAATCGTGTCGTGGTCGCCGTGCTGCTCGATCCCGAAGTACGCCACGGGCTTGCCGGTGGCGGCGATGCCGTCGGCCACCTTCTTCGCCCACCCTTCCTCGATGCAGATCACCACCACGGCGGCGACGTTGGGGTTGGCGCCCGTGCCGATGAGGGTGCGGAAGTGCAGGTCCAGGTCCGCGCCGAACTGCAGCCGCCCGTAGGGGTGCGGCAGCGCGAGCGTGCCCTTGATGTTGTTCTCCACCGCCAGCGCCGCCGCGTTGGAGAGGTCGTCGACCGGCAGGATGAGGACGTGGTTCCTCACGCCGATGCGGCCGTTCTCGCGCTTGTATCCCCGGAAAGTCGCTTTGCTCAGGTCCATTGTGCTTTTCCTTTGTGCTTTGCGCTGCGCTGGCGGTCATGGGAACCGCAGATGAACGCAGATGAACGCAGATGTTCGGATCGGATCGGGGCGCCGGTGGAAACGACGAGCGCCGCCCGCCGAGTCGAGGTCGCCTTCATGCCATCGAACCATCTGCGTTCATCTGCGTTCATCTGCGGTTCCCACACCCCGCTCACCACCGCTTCGTCTTGATGTTGTGGACGTGGGCGTGCTCGCCCAGCCCGATGGGGGCGACCACCCGGCCGATGTCGGTGCCGTACTTGATCACCGTGTCGCCCTTGGCCAGCGCCTTGATCGCCAGCTTGTGGCCGATGGGGATGTCGTTGGCGGCCTTGAAGGCGATCTCCTTGTCCTGGTCCATGATCCAGCCGGTGAGGCTGTCGCCGGCCTTCACGCCCTCGACCACCACCACGCCGACGGAATCGTTCTCGTCGTGCACCACGAAGTGAATCATCGCTGCCTCCTCGCTTGCGGGAACGGCGATTCTCGCGCGCCACGCCGGGGCGGGTCAACTAGATGAGTTGCATGATATGCTCCCGGCCATGCCCTCGCCCAACCGGGCCGCGCGCTCCCCCGCCGGGGCCGCGCCCGCCCTCCCCGCCGACCGCCCCCTCTACGAGGAAGTGCGCGCCCACCTCACGGAGGGCATCGCCGAGGGCCGCTGGAAGGCCGGGGAGGCGATTCCCTCGGAGGCGGCGCTGGCGGCCCACTTCGGCGTGGCGATCGGCACCATCCGCAAGGCCGTCGACAGCCTGGTCGCGCAAGGAGCCCTTGCGCGAAGGCAGGGCAAGGGCACCTTCGTCACCGCCCACGACGGCCGGCGCCTCATGTTCCACTTCTTCCACGTCGTGGGGGCGGACGGCGCCAAGGCCTATCCGGACGTCCGCACCATCTCCTTCGAGCGAGGCCGGGCCGACGCGGCGGAGGCGGCGGCACTCGCCGTCACCCGCGACGAGCGCGTGGTGCGCATCAGGAACCTCCTGTCCCTGGGCGGTCGCCCCGTGATCGTGGACGACATCACGCTCCCCGCGGCGCTCTTCCCCGGCCTCACGGAGCGCATCTTCGGCGCGCGCGACAACACCATCTACCACCTCTTCCAGAGCCGCTACGGCATCAACGTGCTGCGCACGGACGAGCGGCTGCGCGCGCAGCTCGCCGCGGGCGCCGTGGCCACGCTGCTGGGGGTGGCGCCCGGCAGCCCGCTCCTCGAGATCCGCCGCGTGGCGCTCACCTTCCGCGACCGGCCGGTGGAGCTGCGCGTCTCGCGCGTGAACACGGCGGCGCACGTCTACCACAACACCTTCGGCAAGGGCGAGGCGATCTAGCGCGATGCAGACCGCGCTCCTCATCCTGCCCAACTTCGTGCTGATCCTCGTGGGCCTCGCGCTCGCGCGCGGCTTCGACTACGGCCGCGGGTTCTGGGAGGGGCTGGAGAAGCTCGTGTACTTCGTGCTCTTCCCGGCGCTGCTGCTGCGCTCGCTGGCCGTCTCCACGCTGGACCTCGCGAGCGTGGGCAAGGTCGTCGCCTGCGGCTGGGCGTTGATGATCCTCGGGATGGGGCTGGGCTGGCTCGCGAGGCCGCTCTTCCGCGTCGAGCCGCGGGTGGCCGCCTCGTGCTTCCAGTGCGCCTTCCGCTTCAACACCTACATCGGCCTCGCCGTGGCCGGGAGCGTGTTCGGCGCGCCCGGGGTGGCCACGGCGGCGCTGCTCTTCGGCACGCTCATCCCGCTGGCAAACCTCGGCGCCGTGGGCATGCTCGCGGCGCACGCGCGAACGAACCTCTGGGCCGAGCTCGCGCGCAACCCGCTCGTGGTTTCCACGCTCGCCGGCTTCGCGTGGAACCTCACCGGGCTCGGGATGCCGGGCTTCTTCGACCAGACGCTCAACCTGCTGGGGTCGTCCGCGCTTCCGGCGGGGCTCCTCGCGGTCGGTGCCGCGCTTCGCATCGAGCGGGGCGAAGCGAGCACGGCCGCGCACGCGTGGTGGCTGGGCGTGAAGCTCGCGGCATTGCCGATGGCCGCCTTCGCCTGCGTGAAGCTGCTGGGCCTTTCGGGCATCGAGGCCGGCGTGCTCGTGCTGTGGGCGGCGCTTCCCACGGCCTCCAGCGCCTACATCCTTGCCGTGCGCATGGGCGGCGACGGGCCGTCGGTCGCGACCCAGATCACCGTGGGGACGCTCATCTCGATGGCGACCCTCCCGCTCTGGGTCGCCGCGCTGCCGTGAGGGAGGGTAGGATGTTCCTCACCCATCCAAAGCAGGGGCGGCGATGAAGCTGGACGACCAACGCGAAAGCGGCAACGTCGAGGACCGCCGCGGCGGCATGGGGGCCAAGGGCACCATCGGCATCGGCACGATCGTGATCGCGCTCATCGCGTGGTACTTCGGGATCGACCCGCAGGCGGTGCTGGACGTGGCGCAGGTCGCGGCACCCCCGGAGCAGCGGCAGGAGGGGCCTGCGCAGGGCGCCCCGCGCGACGAGATGTCGGTCTTCGTCTCGCGCGTGCTCGCGAGCACGGAGGACACCTGGGAGGGCGTCTTCCGCGAGGGCGGCACGTCGTACCGCGCGCCGAAGCTCGTGCTCTTCACCGGCGCCACGCCGTCGGCCTGCGGCACCGGGCGGGCGGCGATGGGGCCCTTCTACTGCCCCGGCGACGAGAAGGTCTACATCGACCTCTCGTTCTACCGCGACCTGCGCGACCGCTTCCGCGCGCCGGGCGACTTCGCGCAGGCCTACGTGATCGCCCACGAAGTGGGCCACCACGTGCAGAAGCTCCTGGGCATCTCCGCCAAGGTCGACGGCATGCGCGGGCGAATGAGCGAGGCGCAGTTCAACCGCCTCTCCGTGCGCACGGAGCTGCAGGCCGACTGCTTCGCGGGTGTCTGGGCGCACCGCGCGCAGCGCGAGCGCGGGCTGCTCGAGCCCGGCGACCTCGAGGAGGGGCTGGGCGCCGCGGCCGCCATCGGCGACGACCGCCTGCAACGCCAGTCGGGCGGGAGCGTGGTGCCGGACTCCTTCACGCACGGCAGTTCCGCGCAGCGCGTACGCTGGTTCCGGACGGGCTTCGACGGCGGCAGCCTCAAGGCCTGCGACACGTTCGCCGCACGGGAACTCTGACGAGCCTGCGGCCCCGCGCCTCCTCCTGGACAGTTATAACAATGTATTAACCAAGCGCGGGGCATGCGCGCACAATCCGCGATCCTCGCCTGGAGCTCTCGATGAAGGTCGCCATTCGCCGCCTGGGCAACTCCCAGGGCGTGATCATCCCCAAGCCGATCCTCGCGCAGGTCGGATTGGTCGCGGAAGCCGAGATGCGCGTGGAAAAGGGCGCCATCGTCCTGGAGAAGCCCGCCGCCGCCCCGCGGGCCGGTTGGGCCGAGGCCAGCGAACGATTGGCCAGGTACGGCGACGACGCGCTGGCCTGGCCGGAGTTCGGAAGCGAGTCGGACGACGACATCCAGTGGTGAAGCGGGGCGAGATCTGGCTCGTCAACCTGGATCCACCGTGGCAAGCGAGATCCGGAAGTCCCGGCCCTGCATCGTCGTCTCGCCGCCGGAGATGCACGACCACCTGCGGACCGTGATCGTCGCGCCGATGACCACGGGAGCGCGGCCCGCGCCGTTTCGCATCCCGATCACCTTCGCCGGCAAGAAGGGATTGATCCTGCTCGACCAGATCCGGACGCTCGACAAGGCACGGCTGGTCCGCCGCCTCGGCGCAGCGTCTGGCGCGACCCTTTCCGCGACCCTGCGCACGCTCCAGGAGACCTTCGCCTAGCGTTGCCGGCCAGGAGCCGGCACCACGCAGGCATTCACGAGCCGCCGCGAAGCGCCTTCACCCGGGCGCGGGCGAGGCCCACGAACCGCCCGTAGGGGAACTGCTCGAGGTAGGCCTCGTATTCCTCCGGGTTGCGGCTCGCCTTGACGCTGTCCCAGTAGGCGAGCTCGACCTGCACCAGGAGCGAGTCGCCGCCCACCGGCGTGATCGTTGCGATCTCGACCGGCGCGGCAGGCTTCGGGGCGGGCCGCGCGGCCGGCGTCGCGAAGTAGAAATCGCCCGTGAGCGAGGACGACACCCACGGCACCTGCGAGCCGCCCGTCTCGCGGGACACGCCCTGCGCGACGCGCTTGAACACGCGCTCCACGTCGGTCTCCGGCTCGCGAAGGCTCGCGAGCAGGTGCTTCGTGTACAGGCCGTTGCGGCCGAGGCCGTCCTGCGCGACGGAACCGGGCGCGGTGGCGAAGCCGATCAGCGTGCCGCGCGCCGCCTCCATCTGCGCGAGCCCGCCCTGCGTCGAGCGGAAGGACTTGGCGAACGGGTTGTTGCGGCAGGCGTCGAGGATCACGAGGCTCACGCGCGTCTGCGCCTCGTCCATCGCGCCGATGACGAGGTTCGCGTCGACGGACTCGTCCTCCAGCTCGTACTCGTTGCGCACGTCGGCGCTCACCGGCAGCAGGTAGTTGCGCCCCTTGCTCTGCACGCCGTGCCCGGCGAAGTAGAAGAGGCCGACGCCGCTGCGCGCCCGCAGGGCCGCCGAGAACTCGCGGATGGCGCGCTTCATCTCCCGCTGCGAGGCGTTCAGCTTGAGGATCACCTTGAACCCCAGCTCCTCGAGCCGCTTGGCGATGTCGGTCGCGTCGTTCACCGGGTTGACGAGCGGCGAGGCGCGGTAGTCGGCGTTCCCGATCACGAGGGCGACGCGGGGCTCGTCCGCCGGCTGGCCAGCGGGCGCCTGCGCGAAGGCAGGCGGCGGGAAGGCGGCTGCGCCGAGCAGGCCGAGGGCTGCGAGGCACGCGAGGGTGAAGGCTCGGATCATGGAACCTCCCGCAACCGCCCGGGGGGCCGACGGTCGCGCAGAGTATTCCGCAGGGCGGGCGCGGTGGCAATCGCGGCCCCGCGGGAGGCAGGGCCTGTAAATGACTCATTAGTCAGTTATAATGACTCCATGGCCTCCCCGATCCCCTCCCCCCGCTGGCAGCGCCGCCCCGACTCCCGCCCGCAGGAGCTGCTGGACGCCGCGCTCTGCCTCTTCGTCGAGCGCGGCTACGCGGCCACGCGCCTGGAGGAGGTCGCGCAGCGCGCCGGCGTGGCCAAGGCCACCCTCTACCTCTACTACGAGAACAAGCTCGAGCTCTTCAAGGCGGTCGTGCGCCACGCCCTCGTCGAGCGCATCGACGAGGTGGCCCAGGCGCAGGCGGGCACGGGGCTCGGCGCGCGCGAGCAGCTCGCCGCGCTCCTCACCGCCTTCGTCCAGCGCGTGGCGGATTCGCCGCTCTCCGGCATCCCCAAGCTCGTCATCGCCGAATCCGGCAACTTCCCCGAGATCGCGCGCTTCTACCACGACGAGGTGATCTCGCGCGGCCGCGCCATGGTGGTCGCGACGCTCGAGCGCGGCGCGGCGAGCGGGGAGTTCCGCAAGGTGGATTCCGACTACGCGTGGCGCATCGTGATCGCGCCGCTGCTGCTCGCCATCATCTGGAAGCACAGCTTCCAGGCCTTCGAGCGCGAGCCCCTGGACCTGCGGCGCCACCTCGAGGCGCAGCTGGACCTCCTCCTCAACGGCCTCGCGGCCCCGCAGAAAGCGAGGAAACCCCGGTGAACAAGCGACTCGTCATCCTCCCGATCGTCCTCCTGGCGCTCGCCGCCGGCGCGTGGTTCTGGAAGGACAACCACGCCGCGCCGAAGGGCGAGCTGGTCCTGCACGGCAACGTCGACATCCGCCACGTCGAGCTCGCCTTCAACGCGAACGGGCGCATCGCGGAGGTGCTCGCGCGCGAAGGCGACCGCGTGGCGAAGGGGCAGGCCCTCGCGCGGCTGGACACCACGCGCCTCGCGCTCCAGGTCGCGCAGGCCGAGGCGCAGGCGGCGAGCCAGCGCGCGCAGGCGGCGAAGCTGCGCGCCGGCTCGCGCCCCGAGGAGATCCGGCAGGCGGCCGCGCAGCGCGACGCCGCCCGCGTGGCGGTGGCGGACGCCGATCAGGTCTACCGCCGCCAGCTCGACCTCGTGCAGCGCAAGTTCGTGCCGCAGCAGCAGGCCGACAGCGCGAGGAACGCGCTGGAGGCCGCGCAGCAGCGCCTCAAGGCGGCGGAGGAAGCGTTTCGCCTCGCCGAGCTGGGTCCGCGCCGCGAGGACATCGCCGCGGCCGATGCCGCGTTCGCGGCGCAAGAAGCCGCGGTGGCCGCGCTCCGGCACGACATCGCCGAGGGCGAGCTCAAGGCGCCCGCCGACGGCATCGTGGAGAAGCGCATCCTCGAGCCCGGCGACATGGCCTCGCCGCAGAAACCCGTGTTCACGCTCGCGCTGGCCGACCCGGTGTGGGCCCGCGTCTACCTTCCGGAGGCGACGCTGGGCCGCGTCCCCATGGGCGCGCACGCGACGATCACCACCGACAGCCACCCGGGCCGCGGGCAGCCGGGCTGGGTGGGCTTCGTCTCGCCCACGGCCGAGTTCACGCCGAAGACGGTGGAGACGGCGGAGCTGCGCACCAGCCTCGTCTACCAGGCGCGCGTCTTCGCGTGCGACGGCGCGGCCGGGCTGCGGCAGGGGATGCCCGTCACCGTCACCATCGCGCTCGACCAGCCCGCCACGCCCGCGAAGCCCTGCCCCGCCGCGAAATGACGGCGAGCGACGCCATCCTCGAGGCCGAGGGGCTCACGAAGGCCTTCGCGGCCGGCGCGCGGCGCACCGTCGCGCTGGATGCCGTGAGCCTTCGCGTGCGCCCCGGGGTGGTCACGGGCCTCATCGGCCCCGACGGCGCCGGCAAGACCACCTTCATGCGGCTCGCGGCGGGGCTCCTCGTGCCCGATGCGGGGCGCATCGCGGCCCTCGGCCTCGACGCCACGCGCGACTCGCTTCGCGTGCAGGCCGCGCTCGGCTACATGCCGCAGCGCTTCGGCCTCTACGAGGACCTGTCGGTGGCCGAGAACCTCGCGCTCTACGCCGACCTGCAGGGGGTGGCGCCCGCCGAGCGGCCCGCGCGCTACGCCGAGCTCATGCACATGACGGGCCTCGCGCCCTTCACGAAGCGGCTCGCGGGGCGCCTTTCGGGCGGCATGAAGCAGAAGCTCGGCCTCGCGTGCACGCTGCTGCGCGCGCCGCGCCTGCTGCTGCTGGACGAGCCCACCGTGGGCGTGGACCCGGTGTCGCGCCGCGAGCTCTGGGCCATCGTCGAGCGGCTGGTGCGCGGCGAGGGCATGAGCGTGCTCCTTTCGACCGCCTACCTCGACGAGGCCGAGCGCTGCGCCGAGGTGGTGATGATCCACGAGGGGCGCATCCTCGAACAGGGGCCGCCCGCGGCGGTGAGCGCGCGCCTGGCCGGGCGCACCTGGGCCGTCGCACGCGCGGGCACGCGCCACCGCGACCTGCACGCGGAGCTCGACGGCCGGCCGGGCATCGTCGACGCCCTCGTGCAGGGCGAGCACGTGCGCCTCGTCGCCGCCGCGCCGGGCCTGCCACCCGAAGTCGCCACCATGCCCGGCCTCGCCGCGCGCGAGGTGCCGCCGCGCTTCGAGGACGGCTTCATCGACCTGCTGCGCCAGCGGCAGCCGGCCACGGCGCGCGCAGTACGGATGGACGGCGGCGCGGCCGCGGCGGGCGCCGCCGACGGCGTGGTGATCGAGGTGAAGGGGCTGCACCGGCGCTTCGGCGACTTCCGCGCCGTCGACGGCGTGGACCTCACGGTGCGCCGCGGCGAGATCTTCGGCCTGCTGGGCGCCAACGGCGCCGGCAAGACGACCACCTTCCGCATCCTCTGCGGGCTGCTGCCGGCGAGCGCGGGCCACGTCGAGGTGGCCGGCCTCGACCTGCGCCACGCGGCCTCCGCCGCGCGCGCGCGCATCGGCTACATGTCGCAGAAGTTCTCGCTCTACGGGAACCTGGATGTCGCGCAGAATCTCGCCTTCTTCGCGGCGGCCTACGGGCTCGCGGGCGCGGAGCGCGCCGCGCGCATCGCCTGGGCCGTGGAGGAGTTCGCCCTCGCGGAGCACGCCGACCAGCTCGCCGGCGACCTGCCGCTCGGCTACAAGCAGCGCCTCGCCATGGCCTGTGCGCTCATGCACCGCCCGGAGATCCTCTTCCTCGACGAGCCCACCTCCGGCGTCGACCCGCTCGCCCGCCGCGAATTCTGGAAGCGCATCAACGCGCTCGCCCGCGCCGGCGTCACGATCCTCGTGACGACGCACTTCATGGAGGAGGCGGAATACTGCGACCGGCTGGCGATCATGGCCGCCGGTCGCATTCTCGCCACGGGCGAGCCGGCCGCGATCAAGGCGCTGGCGCGCACGGCGGCCAACCCCGAGCCCAGCCTCGAGGACGCCTTCATCGCGCTGGTCGAGCGCCCGGCGGAGGCCGCGTGAGCGCCGCGCGCGGGGGCGCCGCGATGCGGCTGCGCGGGCTGCTGCGCAAGGAGTTCCTGCAGATCGTGCGCGACCCGAGCAGCATCGCCATCGCCTTCCTGATGCCGGTCTTCCTGCTCGCGCTCTTCGGCTACGGCGTGTCGCTCGACGCGGAAGACGTCCCCATCGCGCTGGTGCAGGACGCCCCGTCGCGCGACGGCGCGGACTTCCTCGCCTCGCTGCGGGGCTCGCCCTCCTTCGCCCCCCGCGACGCGGCCTCGATGGCCGAGGCGGAGCGGCTGCTGCGCGAGGGCGCGGTGAGCGGCATCGTGCGCCTGCCCGCGGACTTCCCGCGGCGGCTGCGCGAGGCCCCGGGCGCGCCCATCCAGGTCGTGGTGAGCGGCGTGGACGCCAACACCGCGCGGCTCGTGCAGGGCTACGTCGAGGGCGCGTGGGGCAACTGGCTCGCGGCGCGCGCGGCACGGCAGGGGCAGGCGATGGCCACGCCCGTGGACCTGCAGCCGCGCATCTGGTTCAACGGCGAGCTGCGCAGCCGCAACTACCTCGTGCCGGGGCTGGTCGCGATCATCATGACGCTCATCGGCGCGCTGCTCACGGCGCTGGTGATGGCCCGCGAGTGGGAGCGCGGCACGATGGAGGCGCTCATGGTCACGCCCGCGAGCATGACGGAGGTGCTGCTGGGCAAGCTGGGCGCCTACTTCGTGCTGGGCACCGGCGGCATGCTCCTCAGCGTGGCCATGGCGGTGTGGCTGTTCGAGGTGCCGCTGCGCGGCTCGTTCTGGGTGCTGTGGGCGTGCTCGAGCCTCTTCCTGCTGGCCGCGCTCGGCATGGGGCTCACCATCTCGACGCTGGCCCGCAGCCAGTTCGTGGCCGGCCAGGTCGCGATCATCGCCACCTTCCTGCCGGCGTTCCTGCTCTCCGGCTTCATCTTCGACATCGGCGCCATGCCGCCGGTGGTGCAGGCGATCACGCACGTGGTCGTCGCCCGCTACTTCGTGGCCATCGTGCAGACGCTCTTCCTCGCCGGCGACGTCTGGGCCGTGATCGTGCCCAACGCGGCGGCGCTCGCGATCATGGCCGCGGCCTTCCTCGCCATCACCTGGCGCAAGTCGCGCAAGAGGCTCGACTGAGATGTGGCGGCGCGTCCTCGCCCTCGTGCGCAAGGAGTTCCTCGCGCTCCTCAAGGACCCGAAGAGCCGGCTCGTGCTCGTGGTCCCGCCGCTCGTGCAGCTGCTGGTGTTCGGCTACGCCGCGACCTTCGACCTGCGGCAGGTGCCCATCGCCGTGCTGGACGAGGACCGCAGCGCCGCCTCGCGCGAGCTGCTCGCGGCCTTCGGGGCGGGCACCACCTTCGTGAAGGTGGCGGAGCTGGGGTCGGCCGCGGAGATCGCCCCGCTCGTGGACGGCCGGCGCGTGCTCGCGGTGATCCACGTCGGCCCCCGCTTCGCCGACGACCTCCTCTCCGGGCGTCCGGCGCCGGTGCAGGTCGTGATCGACGGGCGCAACTCCAACACGGCGATGGTCGCCCTGGGCTACGTCCGCAGCACGGTGGAGCGGTTCAACGCCGGCTGGATGGCCGCGCGCGGGCTCCCCGCCCCGCCCGCGCGCCTGGAGATGCGCGCGTGGTTCAACCCCAACCTCGAGAGCCGCTGGTTCTTCATTCCCGGCATCGTGGGCATGCTCACGCTGGTGGTCACCATGCTGGTCACCGCGCTCACGGTGGCGCGCGAGCGCGAGCAGGGCACCTTCGACCAGCTCCTCGTCACGCCGCTGCGGCCCGGCGAGATCCTGCTGGGCAAGGCCCTGCCGGGCTTCGTGATCGGCATCCTGCAGGCGACCCTCATCATGGTCGTCGCGCGCGCGTGGTTCGGCGTGCCCTTCCTCGGGAGCCTCGCCGCCTTCTACGCGGGCCTCGCGCTCTTCCTGCTCTCGGGGGTCGGCGCGGGGCTCCTCATCTCGTCGCTTTCGGCCACCCAGCAGCAGGGCCTGCTGGGCGCCTTCCTCTTCATGGTGCCCGCCGTGATCCTCTCCGGCTTCGCGACCCCCATCGCCAACATGCCGGAGGCGGTGCAGCTCGTCACCTACGCGGACCCGCTGCGCTACTTCCTCATCGTCCTGCGCCGCGTGTTCCTGGAGGGCGCGGGGTTCGCCCTCGTCGCCGACCAGCTCTGGCCCATGGCCGTGATCGGCGCCGTGACGATGAGCCTCGCGAGCTGGCTCTTCCGGCACCGGATGTACTGACGGGGCCCAGGAATGGAAAAGGCCGCCCGCGGGCGGCCTTTCCGTGCGGCGGGAAACGGCGGCGGCTTCAGCCCGCGGCCGGCTCCTCCGGCGGCAGCACCTCGCGGTCGGCCACGCTCTTGAGCTTCTCGCGGATGCGCGCGCTCTTGCCCGAGCGGTCGCGCAGGTAGTAGAGCTTGGCGCGGCGCACCTGGCCGCGGCGCTTGATCTCGATCGAGGCGACGGCGGGCGAGTAGGTCTGGAAGGTGCGCTCCACGCCCTCGCCGCTGGAGATCTTGCGGACGATGAAGGAGGAGTTGAGGCCCTTGTTGCGCCTGGCGATCACCACGCCCTCGTAGGCCTGCTCGCGCTTCTTGTCGCCTTCGACGACGTTCACCTTGACGATCACCGTGTCGCCGGGGGCGAAGTCGGGGATCTTGCGCCCGAGGCGGGCGATCTCTTCCTGCTCGAGTTTCTGGATGAGGTTCATGCTCGGTTCCTTTCGATGTCCGGCCTCTTCGGCCACTTCCGGCAGAGCAGCCCGGCGGGCTGGTGCGCGGCGGTTCTTCTTGCGCTACTGCTGTTGCTGTTCCTGCTGCTCGCGACGCGCCTCCTCGAGGAGCTTCGCGTCTTCCTTCGAGAGCGCCCGGCCTTCGAGAAGGTCCGGCCGCCTCGCCAGCGTCCTTGCCAGGGCCTGCTTGCGGCGCCACTTCGCGATCGCCGCGTGGTTGCCGGAGAGCAGCACCTCCGGCACCCGCCTGCCCTGCCATTCCTCCGGCCGCGTGTAGTGCGGCCAGTCCAGCAAGCCGTCGGAGAACGAGTCCTGCGTCGCGCTCCCCGCGTCGTTCAGGCTCCCCGGCAGCAGCCGCACGACGGCATCCATCAGCACCATCGCCGGCAGCTCGCCGCCGGAGGTCACGTAGTCGCCGATCGACACCTCCCGGCCCACCCGGCGCTCGATGAGGCGCTCGTCCACCCCCTCGTAGCGGCCGGCGACGAGCACGAGGCCCGGCGACTGCGCGAACTGCCTGGCCACCGCGTCCGTGAGACGCTCGCCCTGCGGCGAGAGCAGCACGACCTGCGGCGCTTCCACCCCGGCGGCGCGCTGCCGTGCCACCGCGGCGTCGATGCAATCCTCCAGCGGCCCCGGCAGCATCACCATCCCGGGCCCCCCGCCGTACGGGCGGTCGTCCACCGTGCGGTGCGGGTCGCTCACGAAGTCGCGCGGGTTCCACGCGCGGAAGTCGAAACGGCCTTCCTCCAGCGCGCGCCGCGTGATGCCGTGGCGGGTCACCGCCTCGAACATCTCCGGGAAGAGCGTGACCACGTCGAAATGCAGCATCAGGGGTCGTACCCCGCTTCCCAGTCGACCGTGATGCGCTTCGCCTCCCGGTCCACCGCCTGCACGAAATCCGCGACGAAGGGGATGAGACGCTCCCGCTCGCCGCGCACGACCAGCACGTCCGACCCGCCGGTCCGCAGCAATTCCTCGACCTGCCCGAGCGCCTCGCCCTGCAGGTTCACCACCGCGAGCCCCACCAGGTCCACCCAGTAGAACTCGCCTTCCGCGGCCTCGCCCAGGGCTTCCCGGGCCACCGCGATGTCCTGCCCCTGCAGCGCCTCGGCCGCGCTGCGGTCGTCGACGCCTTCCAGCTTCGCGCTCACCGCGGCGGGGCGGACCTTGAAGTCCTGCGGCACCGCCGCGACCCACCCCGACTTCGCGCGCAGCCACCACGTGGGGTGGCCCGCCAGCCCGTCGGGCGATTGCGTGAAGGTCTTGAGCTTGATCCAGCCCTGGATGCCGAAGGGGCCGAGCACGCGCCCCATCACCACCAGCCGCGACTCGTCCCCCGCGTACGGGGTGCCGGCGGCGCTACTGGGCGGCGGCTTCGGGCTTCGCCGCGAGCTGGGCCTTGCCACGCTTGACCAGTTTCTTCACGGCGTCCGAGGGCTGCGCGCCCTGGCCGACCCAGTAGGCCACGCGGTCGAGCGCGATCCGGAAGGGGGGCTCGTTCTCGGCGGCCTTGGGGTTGTAGAAACCGATCTTCTCGATGAAGCGCCCGTCGCGCGGCATGCGCGAATCGGCGACGACGACGGTGTAGTAGGGGCGGTTCTTCGCGCCGCCGCGCGCCATGCGGATGACGACCATTTATGGCTCCTGCCCGTTGACAACGGGTAACGGTTGCTGGATTCGCCCCCGGCAAGAGCGCCGGACGCGGAAAAGCCTTGCATTATAAGGGTTTGGCCCTCCCCGTGCAACGCTCCCGTACCGCCCCCCCCCTCGGGGGGGGTCAGAAGCGGAACTGGCCGTTCCTGCCGATCACGGCGAGCTCCACGTAGCGGTTGCCGTGGCGGCTGGCGGGGCCGAAGTTGACGACGTAGCCGCCCACGTCGAGGCTGCCCAGCCCGTTCAGCGCCTTGTAGAGGCTCTCCCGGGTGACTTCCCTGCCGGCGCGGCGCATCGCCTCGGTGAGGACCTTGGCCGCGATGCAGGCCTCGAGGTTGGTGTAGTTGAGCTCCGGCAGGCCCGCCTTGCGGATGGCCTCGCCGCACTCCTTGATGACGGGCACCATCGCCTTGGCCGGCGGCGGCACCACGCCCGCGACCGACACGCCGGCGGCGTCCTGGCCGGCCTCCTTGGCGAGCTGGCTGGGGCCTACGAAGGAGAGCGAGGTCATGTTGTAGGGCTTGCCCGCGGCCTTGAGCCCCTTGATCACCTGCGCGGTCGCGCCGTAGAGGGTAGTGGCGACCACGACCTCCGGGTCGCTCGCAATGATGGCGTCGATCTGGGCCTTCTCGACGGGCGCGTTGCGCTTGAGCTTCACGCCCACGGCCTTCTTGCCGGCGCGCTCCATGATGCGCGCGACCGTGGCGTAGTTCTGGTTGCCGATCTCGTCGTCGTAGTTCACGACCGTCACGCGCGTCACGCCGAGGTTCTTCCAGTGCTCGAGGATCTTCTCCAGCTCGTCGGCGTAGGAGGCGCGCATCACGAACACGAAGCCGTTCTGCTTGTGGATCGCGTCCGCCCCGGTGAAGGGCGCGAAGAAGGGCACCTTCCTTTCCTTCACGACCGGCATCGCGTCGAGAGAGAGCGTGGCCGAGGCGAAGCCGAAGAGCGCCACGGCGCCGTTTTCGTTCACGAGCTTCACGGTGTTGGCGCCCGCGGTCTTGCGGTCGTTCCGGTCGTCCAGGGAGACCAGCTCCACCTTGCGGCCGTTGATTCCGCCCGCCTCGTTCACGCGCTTGAACCAAGCGGCCGCGCCGTCGCGGATGTCCTTGCCGATCTCGGCGTTGGACCCGGTGAGCGGGGCGGACTGGCCGACCACGATGGGCTGGGCGGCGGCGAGGGCGGGCAGGCATGCCGCCAGGGCGGCGAGGATCTTCAGGGGGCGCATGGGGTCTCCGTCGGCGATCGCGCGAATGTTAGCGAATTCCGTGCGATCTTCGCCCGCCCGCAGCCCCGGTCGCCTTGACCCGGGTCAACGCCCGGGCGCCCCTCACTCGCCCGCGGCGAGCGCTTTCACGAGCCGGTGGAGGAATTCCGTGCCCTCGACGAAGGACTTCACGGCCAGGCGCTCGTCGCGCCCGTGGATGCGCACCTCCCCGTGCTCGATGAAGAGCCCCGACACGCCGTAGGTGGGAATGCCCGCGTTGCGCAGCCGCGAGCCGTCGGTCGCGCCCGCGCTCATGAGCGGGACGACGGGCACGCCGGGCCACATCGACTCCGACACGCGCTCGATGGTGCGCATCACGGGCGAGCGCGCGTCGGTCGCCTCGGAGGCGCGGGGCGCGCCGCGCGCCTTCACGCGCACGCGCTCGCCCGCCACGCGCTGCAGCTCGCGCAGCACGAAGTCCGGATCCTCGCCGGGCAGCAGGCGGCAGTTCACCACGGCCTTCGCGCGCTGCGGCAGCGCGTTCTCCGCGTGGCCGCCCTCGAGCTTCGTGGCCACGCACGTGGTGCGAAGCTGCGCGTTGTAGCGGGGCTCGGCCGAGACGCGGCGCAGCTGCGCGTCGTCGGCGCGGCCGGCGGCCACCGCCGCGATGGCGTCCGCGAGCTCGCCCGACTCGATGTTGGCCAGCCGCATGAAGTGCGCCCGCGTGACGTAGCCCACTCGCGCGGGGAGCTCCAGCCGCGCCACGCCGGAGAGCGCCGCCGCGAGGTCGTAGATGGCGTTGTCGCGCGTGGGCACCGAGCTGTGGCCGCCCGCGTGCGTGGCCTCCAGGTCGAACGAGAGGTACATCTTCTCGCCCACCTGCACGCCGTGGATCCAGGGCTTGCCGTCGCGCAGCGTCCCGGCGCCCCCCTCGTTCAGGGCGAACTCGGCGTCGATGAGCTCGCGGCGGTGGCGCAGCAGCCAGGCCACGCCGTTGTGCGTGCCGCCCTCCTCGTCGGCGGTGAGGGCCACCACGATGTCGCGCTTCGGGCGGAAGCCCTCGGCGCGCAGCCGCGCGAGGTTCGCGACGAAGATCGCGGCCATCGCCTTGTCGTCGAGCGTGCCGCGCCCGTAGTAGTAGCCGTCCTTCTCCGTGAGGCGGAAGGGGTCGAGGCCGTCGGACCAGTCCTCGGCCCTCGCCTCCACGACGTCGATGTGCGCGAGCAGCAACAGCGGCCGCAGCTCCCCGGTGCCGCGCAGCCGCGCCACGAGGTTGCCCTTGCGCGGCGCGGGCTCGACCACCTCCACGTCCTTCGCGTCGAAGCCGGCCTCGAGCAGGTGCCGGGCCATGGCGCGTGCCGCGGCCGTGTTGTCGCCGTCGGGGTGGACGGTGCGGATCTCCACCAGCTCGCGGTAGATGTCCCGGGTGAGACGGTCGTGCGGCGCCGCCTCCGTCGCCTGCGCAAAGGCGGGCAGCGCGAGCAGCAGCGCGGCGAGCGCGCGCCTCACCGCATCCCCGGCAGGATGCCCTTCATGCCCCGCATCATCTTCGCGAGCCCGCCGGAGCGCATCATCTTCATCATCTTGCGCATCTGCTCGAACTGGCTGAGCAGCCGGTTCACCTCCTGCACCTGCACGCCCGCGCCCGCGGCGATGCGGCGCTTGCGCGAGGCCTTGATGAGCTCGGGCTTCCTGCGCTCCTGCGGCGTCATGGCGTTGATGATGCCCTCGGTGCGGCGGATGGACTTCTCCTGCAGGTCCGGCGCCTGGGAGGCGGCCTGCGTGAGCTGCGCCGGGAGCTTGTCCATGAGGGCCGAGACCCCGCCCATCTTCTTCATCTGCTGGATCTGCGACTTGAAGTCCTCGAGGTCGAACTCCTTGCCCTTCCTGAACTTGTCGGCGAGCTTCTTCGCCTCGGCCTCGTCGACGTTCTTCCTCGCATCCTCCACCAGCGAGACGATGTCGCCCATGCCGAGGATGCGCGAGGCCATGCGCTCGGGGTGGAAGGGCTCCAGCCCGTCCATCTTCTCCGAGACGCCCGCGAACTTGATCGGCACGCCCGTCACGGCGCGCACCGACAGCGCCGCGCCCCCGCGGGCGTCGCCGTCGAGCTTGGTGAGGACGACGCCCGTGAGCGGCAGCGCCTCCGAGAAGGCGCGCGCGACGTTCACCGCGTCCTGGCCCTGCATGGAGTCAACCACGAAGAGCGTCTCGACGGGCTTCACGGCCGCGTGCACGGCCTTCACCTCGGCCATCATCGCCTCGTCGATGGCCAGTCGCCCCGCCGTGTCGACGATGAGCACGTCGTGGTAGTGCTTGCGCGCCCAGTCGAGGGCGTTGGCGGCGATGTCCACCGGCTTCTGGGTGGCGTCCGAGGGGAAGAGGTCGATGTCGAGCTGGCGGGCGAGCGTCTTCAGCTGCTCGATGGCCGCCGGGCGGTAGACGTCGGCCGAGACCAGCAGCACCTTCTTCTTCTGGCCCTTGAGCAGCCGCGCGAGCTTGCCGGCGCTGGTGGTCTTGCCCGCGCCCTGCAGGCCCGCGAGCAGCACCACGGCCGGGGGCTGCGTGGCGAGGTCCAGCGCGGCGTTCGTGCCGCCCATGAGGGCCACCAGCTCGTCGTGCACCACGCCCACGAGCGCCTGGCCCGGCGTGAGGCTGCCCAGGACCTCCTGGCCGAGCGCCTTCTCCTTCACGCGCGCGACGAAGTCCTTCACCACCGGCAGGCCCGCGTCGGCCTCCAGCAGCGCCATGCGCACCTCGCGCAGCGCTTCCGAGACGTTCTCCTCGGTGAGGCGCGCGTGGCCGCGCATCGTCTTGATGACGGAGGACAGGCGCTGCGTCAGGGCGTCGAGCATCGGGGGGCCTGCAGGGGAATTGGTGTAGACTGAACCGCCTCGAAAATGCGCGATTCGGCCCTCTATTTTAGCACCGCCGCCTGCTGGCTCGCCCTCGCGGCGCTCGCCTGGCGGGCCGCGCACGCGCCGGCCGCCGCCGGCATTGGCGCCCCGGCCGGCGGCGCCTTCCGGCTGGAGGGCGTGCTGCTGCCCGTGGCGCTGGTCCTGCACGGCATGCTCGTCTACTCGGGCGTGCTGTCCGACGAGGGCCTGAACCTCGGCGTCTCCAACTCGATCTCGCTCATCATCTGGCTCACGGTGGCGATCTACTGGCTGGCGAGCCTCGCCGTGCCGGGCCTCGCGAGCATCCAGGGGCTGTGGGCGCCGGTGGCGCTGGTGGCCGTGATCCTGCAGGCGGTGGTCCCCTCGCACTACCTCGTGCGCCACGGCGGCGACCCGCTCTTCACGCTGCACTTCGCCATCGCGATGCTCGCCTACAGCCTGTTCATCGTGGCCACGATGCACGCGGTGGTGATGCTCGCCGAGCAGAAATGGCTGCACCGCGGCATCCTGCCGCCTTTCCTGCGCAGCCTGCCGCCGCTGCTGGAGATGGAGGCGCTCCTCTTCCGCATCCTCTTCGCCGCCTTCGTGCTGCTCACGCTCACCGTGGTCTCGGGGCTCTTCTTCTCCGAGCAGGTGTTCGGCAAGCCGCTGCAGGCCACGCACAAGACCGTCTTCGGCATCATCTCCTGGCTCATCTTCGGCTCGCTGTTGTGGGGCCGGTACTTCCGCGGATGGCGCGGCAAGCGCGCCGTCTACCTCACGCTCTGGGGGTTCGCCGCGCTCCTGCTCGCCTACCTCGGCAGCAAGTTCGTCCTCGAGATCATCCTGCACCGGGGCTGAAGGCGCGGCCCCCATGTCCGACCAGGTCCCGCTCACGTGGCTCTTCACGGCGCTCGCCGTGATGCTGCTCATCGCCGGCTTCTTCTCGATCGCCGAGACGAGCATGATGGCGCTGAACCGGAACCGCCTGAAGCACCTGGTGCGCGAGGGCAAGCGCTCGGCCCGCATCACGCAGGAGCTGCTGGGCAAGACCGACCGCCTGCTGGGCGTGATCCTCCTCGGCAACAATCTCGTGAACGCGGCCTCCGCGGTGCTCGTCACCGAGATGTCCATCCGCCTCTTCGGCGAGGGCGAGTACACGCTGATGATCGCGACCGCGTCGGTCACGTTCTTCATCCTCGTCTTCAGCGAGATCACGCCCAAGGTGATCGGCGCCACCTACCCCGAGGCGATCGCGCTCCCCTCGGCCTACGTCCTGTCACCGCTGCTGCGGGTGGCCTACCCGGTGGTGTGGTTCGTGAACCTGTTCGTGCAGGGGCTGCTCCGGCTCATGTTCATCAAGCCGCCGGCGGACGAGGGCCAGAACCTCTCCATGGAGGAGCTGCGCACGCTCGTGCTGGAGGGCGGCAAGTTCATCCCCAAGAAGCACCAGTCGATCTTCCTCAACCTCTTCGAGCTGGAGGACATGACGGTCGACGACACGATGACGCCGCGCGGCCAGATCGAGGCGATCGACCTCGAGGACGACATCGACGACATCCGCACCGCCATCGCGACCGCCCACCACACGCGGCTGGTCGTCTACGAGGGCAGCCTCGAGAAGGTCGTGGGGATCCTGCACGTGAGGAAGTTCCTCAACGCCTCGCGCAAGGAGCCGCTGGACAAGGACGGCATCCGCGCGATCCTCCGGGACCCCTACTACCTCCCCGAGGGCACGCCCCTGCTGCAGCAGCTCACCAACTTCCAGGACCAGTTCCGCCACGTGGGCCTGGTGGTGGACGAGTACGGCGAGATCCTGGGGCTGGTGACCCTGCAGGACATCCTCGAGGAGATCGTGGGCGAGTTCACCAGCCAGAAGCCGATGTCCGGCAACCTGCTGCGCAAGGAGGCCGACGGCTCCGTCATCGCCGAGGGCACCTGCCCGCTGCGCGTGCTCAACCGCAAGGCGGGCTTCCACTTCCCGCTGGAGGGGCCCAAGACCATCAACGGGCTGGTGCTGGAGGCGCTGGAGGACATCCCCGAGCCCGGCACGGCGCTCATCGTCGCCGGGCACCCGGTCGAGGTGCTGCAGGTGCACGACCGCATGGTGAAGGTGGTGCGCATCCGCGCGGCGAGGCAGGACGCGGCTCGGGCAGTCTAGGCGCCCGCCCCGGCGCGGAGCCTTCCCGGCGCGCCCTTCAGTCGAACGACTCGTGCCGCACGCGCCCGGGCGCGATGCCCAGTCGCCGCGCGCCGGCGCGCACCGCCTCGATCAGCCCATCCGGGCCGCACACGTAGATGAGCGCGTCGCCGGAGGCCCGCCGGAGCACTTCCTCCGCGTCGATTCGCCGCTTGCCGGGAACGCGGCTGAAGTAGGTGAAGTAGTCGCCGGCGAGCTCGGCGGCGAGGCGATCGCGGTAGGCCAGCTCCAGCGGGGTCCGCCCCGCGTGATGCACTTCGAGCGATACGCCGCGCCGCCTCAAAGCCTGCGCCATGGCCTTGATCGGCGTGATGCCGATGCCCCCCGCGATCAGCACCGCCGGCCGCGAATCGGCGTGCAGGGGGAAGTGGTTGGCGGGCGGCGCGACGCGAAGCCGCGTGCCGACCTCCCAGGTCTCGTGGATCGCGCGCGAGCCGCCGCGCCCTTCGTCCACGCGCAGCACCGCGATCTCGTACGCGTCGCGGCGGCCGGGATCCGTCGAGAGCGAGTATTGCCGGACGGCGACGGAGCCGTCGCCCAGCCGGACCGGCACCGCGAGGTGCGAGCCGGCCGGCGCCGGGGGCAGGTCGCCCCAGTCCTCGGCGCGCAGCTCGTAGGCGCGGATGCGCGGGGTAAGTTGGCGGACTCCGGTGACGGCGAGCGGGAGTTCGCCTTTCCCGATGGGCTGCGCGCGCGAGTCTTCCCGCCGCAAGGCCCGCCCGGCGTGTCCCGCCATCGCCTCCCTGATCCTTCTTGCGACTTCGTCCTCCGTGTAGCGGGGCGTGATGTACTTGGGGCAGTTCCAGTCGAAGCCGGCGACGCGGATCACCACGCCGCGCTCGACCCGGGCGCGATAGCGCGGATTGTCGAGGCGCGCGAGGAGTTCCGGCTCCCGCTCCTCGTCGACCACCCGCGCCCGGCCGAGGATCTTCAGCCGGGACTGGTTCGGGTAATCCATCAGGAAGAGGCTGACGCGGTCGTCGCCGGCGAGGTTTCCCGCCGAGACATACTGGCGATTTCCGGCGAAGTCGGCGAAGCCGATCGTGCGCGCGTCGAGCGCCTTGAGGAACCCGGCAGGGCCGCCGCGATGCTGCACGTAGGGCCATCCCGACTGGCCGACGGTGCCGAGGTAGAAGCTGTCGCGCGCCCCGATGAAGGCGATCTCGTGCGCGCCGAGCGCAGGCTCGTCCGCCGGCGCCAGATCGCCGAGGTCGTATGCGTCGCGGCTTCCCATGCGCGCCTGCAGGGCCTTCACGTCCTCCGTGAAGGCGATGTCGAAGAATGCCCTTGTCATCGCGGTCTCCAGGGTCGATGGCGGAAGGAGTCGCCCCCCTTCCGCCGCCTGCCGGCGCTCAGGCCGCGAGCTTCAGCTCGACCTTCGGGAAATCGATGTCGACGCGGCTCGCCCTGCCGAGGATGTTCGTCAGGATGTTCATGCCGACGTGGGTGATGATCTCGACGATTTCGGCGTCGCCGTAGCCGGCGTCGCGCACGTCCGCGAGTTCCGCGGAGGTGACGTCGCCGGCGTGCTCGACGAGCGCGCGGGCGAACCTCACGGCGGCTGCGGCCTTGGCGTCGTGGCTGGTGCCGGCGCGGTTGGCCTCGATCTCGGCGCCGTCGAGGCCGGCCTTGCGGCCGATGGCCGTGTGCGCCGACAGGCAGTACTGGCAGCCGTTCTGCTGCGCGAGGGCGAGGGCGATGCGCTCGCGGGTCCGCGGGTCGAGGCTGCCGCCGGTGGCGATGCCGTGCAGGCCGAGGAAGGCCTCGAGGGCCGCGGGGGAGTTGGCGAACACCCTGAGGAAGTTCGGGACGATGCCGAGTTGCGACTGGATGGCGGCGAAGAGCGCCTTCTGCTCCGCGCTCGCGGTTTCGGGAGTGACGACGTTGATGCGGGCCACGGTGTTTCTCCTTGGGTTGATGGGCGAATGCCGGCTTCCTGCCGGCGACCGCACTCTGCCGAGTTTCCATTGGAGAAAGAATAACCGTATTATGAACTTCATAATTCCATTAGTCGGAATAATCATGGATCGCTTCCACCTGATGGCCGTCTTCGTCGCCGTGGCCGATGCGGAGAGCTTCGCCGGCGGCGCCCGACGCCTGAAGATGTCGCCCCCGGCGGTGACGCGCGCCGTCGTGGCCCTCGAGGAGCGGCTGGGCGTGCGCCTGCTCAGTCGCACCACGCGCGTCGTGCGCGTGACCGAGGCCGGCGCGCGCTTTCTCGAGGACGCACGCCGCATCCTCGCCGAGACGGTGGAAGCCGAAGCCGCCGCCGCGGGCGTGAACGCGACGCCGCGGGGGCATCTCGCCGTCACCGCCCCGGTGCTTTTCGGCAGGCTGTACGTGATGCCGATCATCGTCGACTACCTGTCGGCCTTCGCGGAAACGACGGTGTCGGCGGTGTTCGTCGATCGCGTGGTGAACTTCGTCGACGAGGGCCTGGACGTCGGCGTCCGCATCGGCCCGCTTCCCGATTCCTCGCTTCGCGCCATCCGCGTCGGCCGGGTTCGCCGGGTGCTTGTCGCCGCGCCGGCCTACCTCGAGAGGCACGGGATCCCGCGCGTCCCGGAGGACCTGGCGGGCCATCGGCTGGTCGCCGCCAGCGGCGTCTCGCCGACGAACGACTGGGCATTCCACGCCGCGGGCGGGAGGCGGACGGCGCGAGTGCGGCCGCGCATCGTCGCCAACACGAATGACGGTGCGCTGGAGGCCGCGCTGCGCGGCTACGGCGTGACGCGGCTGCTCTCCTACCAGGTGGCGCCGCAACTCGCCACGGGTGCGCTCGAGACGGTGCTCGGCGATTTCGAGGGGCCGGGCCTGCCGGTGCACGTCATCCACCGGGAAGGGCGGCACGGGTCGGCGAAGGTGCGCGGCTTCGTCGACCTCGCGGTCGAGCGGCTGCGCGCCGATCCGGCGCTGAATCAGGAAGGGCGCGACCCTGACGCGAGCGCCGCGGCCGAGTAGCGCGCGATGAAGCCGCGGTCGATGCGGTCCTTCCATCGCCACACCCAGCCGCCCTCGAACGACGCCGCGCCGTAGATCCCCACCGCGCGCCTGCCGCCGCAGGAGACGAGCGCGAGGAAGCGCGCCGACGGGATGAAAGTCGCGAGCGGCCCGCCCTTGAGGGCCGCGAGGAGGTTGGCCGCGAGCGCCGGCCCCGCGCGCACGGCGAAGACGCCCGCCTTTGGGCGCGGGTTGGCGGTGTTCGTGGCGCAGTCGCCCGCGCCGAAGACCTCCGGGTGCGAGACCGACTGCATGAAGTCGTTCACTTCGAGGAAGCCGCGCGGATCGGTGGCGAACCCCGAATCGCGCAGCAGCGACGGCGCCGCCGCGCCCGTCACCCAGAAGGTCGCGTCCGTGGAGAACTCGATCGCGTCGCGCAGCCGCAGGTGGCCGGGGCCCGCCTCGGTGACGGTGCAGCCCGGATGCGTGCCGACGTTGCGGCGCCG
>Ga0073902_10000357_pt1 | contig 29227 bp, 24 predicted proteins | sample KloWWTmeKNB19Kit_FD_66667 | JGI IMG/M metagenome (GOLD analysis project Ga0073902, IMG submission 66667) | Active sludge microbial communities from Klosterneuburg, Austria, studying microevolution and ecology of nitrifiers - Klosterneuburg... | ecosystem: Engineered > WWTP > Aerobic digester >...
GCCGCGTGCGATCGTCAATTTTGCAGCCGAGTCGCATGTGGACCGCTCCATCCACGGCCCTGAAGACTTCATCCAGACCAATGTGGTGGGAAGTTTTAGGCTTTTGGAGGCTGTAAGGCACTACTGGCAAGCGCTTCCAGCTATCGAAAAAGAAGCATTCCGGTTTCTGCACGTTAGCACCGACGAGGTGTATGGCACGTTGGCAGCCGATGCACCGGCCTTCACCGAGCAGCACAACTGCGAGCCCAACAGCCCCTACAGTGCCAGCAAGGCCGCCAGCGACCATTTAGTGCGTGCCTGGCACCACACCTACGGTCTGCCGGTACTCACCACCAATTGCAGCAACAACTACGGGCCCTACCATTTCCCCGAGAAATTGATCCCGCTGATGATCGTCAACGCACTGGCTGGCAAAAGTCTGCCCGTGTACGGCGACGGCATGCAGATCCGCGATTGGCTGTATGTGAAGGACCATTGCAGCGCCATCCGCCGCGTGCTCGAAGCCGGACGTCTGGGTGAAACCTACAACGTCGGCGGCTGGAACGAGAAGCCCAATATCGACATCGTGCACACGGTGTGTGCGCTGCTCGACGAACTGCGCCCGCGCGCCGATGGCCAGAGCTACCGTACCCAGATCACCTACGTGAAGGATCGCCCTGGACATGACCGGCGCTATGCGATCGACGCCCGCAAGATCGAGGCGGAGTTGGGCTGGCGCCCGCTGGAGACCTTCGACACCGGTATCCGCAAGACCGTACAGTGGTACCTGCAGAACCCCGACTGGGTGGCCGGCGTGCAAACCGGCGCTTACCGTGACTGGGTGCAGACCCAATATGACGGTGAAGCTGCCCAATCGCCCAGTGGGCAAGGTACTGCTGCATGAACATCCTGCTCCTGGGCAAGGGCGGCCAGGTTGGCTGGGAACTGCAGCGCAGCCTGGCCGTGCTGGGCAATGTCACCGCGCTGGACTTTGACAGCCAGGAACACTGCGGTGATTTCTCCAACCCTGCCGGGGTGACCGATACCGTGCGCGACTTGCGCCCGGACATCATCGTCAATGCAGCAGCGCACACCGCCGTGGACAAGGCCGAGAGCGAGCCCGATTTCGCACGCCTGCTCAACGCCACCACGCCCGGTGTGCTGGCCGAAGAAGCCGCCCGCTTGGGCGCCTTGCTGGTGCACTACAGCACCGACTACGTTTTTGACGGCAGTGGCACCCGTCCCTGGGTGGAAACCGACACGCCCGCGCCGCTGAGCTGCTATGGCCGCACCAAGCTCGAAGGGGAGCAGCTGATCCAGCAGTCCGGCGCCAGGCACTTGATTCTGCGCACTAGCTGGGTCTATGCGGCACGCGGCGGTAACTTCGCCAAGACCATGCTGCGCCTAGCGCAGGAGCGCGATCGTCTCACTGTCATCGACGACCAGTGGGGCGCCCCCACAGGCGCCGACCTGCTGGCCGACGTCACGGCCCACGCCATCCGGCACCTGGCGCAGCACCCGCAGGATGGGGGCCTGTACCACTGCGTGGCGGCGGGAGAGACCAACTGGAATTTGTATGCAAAAGAGGTTCTGACGCTTGCTGCGCAAGCGCAGCCAGCTATCAAATTGAAAGTGACTGAGGTGGCGCCCGTGCCCACCAGTGCCTTCCCTACTCCGGCCGCGCGGCCGCACAATTCGCGCCTGGACACGGCTCGCCTGCAAGCCACCTTCGGCCTGCGGCTTCCGCACTGGCGCGACGGTGTGGCGCGCATGCTTACTGAAATTCTTTGACCCACAGACTATGACAACACGCAAGGGCATCATCCTCGCCGGGGGCTCCGGCACCCGCCTGCACCCGGCCACGCTGGCCATCAGCAAGCAACTGTTGCCGGTGTACGACAAGCCCATGATCTACTACCCGCTCAGCACCCTCATGCTGGCGGGCATCCGTGACATCCTGGTCATCAGTACGCCGCAGGACACCCCCCGCTTTGCGCAGTTGCTGGGTGACGGCAGCCAGTGGGGTATCAACCTGCAATACGCTGTGCAACCGAGCCCTGATGGCTTGGCGCAGGCCTTCATCATCGGCGAGCAGTTCCTGGGCGATTCGCCCAGTGCGCTGGTGCTGGGCGACAACATTTTTCATGGCCATGATTTCCAGAAGCTGCTGGAGTCTGCTGACCAGCAAACCACTGGGGCCACTGTCTTTGCCTACCATGTGCACGATCCGGAGCGCTACGGGGTAGTAGCATTCGATCCGACGGGCAAGGCCAGCAGCATTGAAGAAAAGCCCGAGCAGCCCAAGAGCAGCTTTGCCGTCACGGGGCTTTACTTCTATGACAACCAGGTGGTCGATATCGCCAAGGCAGTCCAACCCAGTGCGCGTGGTGAACTTGAAATCACGACCGTGAACCAAGTCTACCTGGAGCGTGAACGTCTTAACGTTCAGATCATGCAACGTGGCTATGCGTGGCTGGATACGGGCACGCATGAAAGCTTGCTGGAGGCCAGCCAGTTTATTGCCACTCTGGAGCATCGACAGGGATTGAAGATTGCTTGTCCGGAAGAGATATCGTGGCGCCATGGCTTCATTGACAATGAGCAACTCGAAAGACTGGCTCAGCCGCTTGCGAAGAGCGGATACGGCAAATACCTCCTGCAACTCTTGAATGAAGAGTCTCCATGCAAGTGATCGCCACTTCTATTCCCGAGGTACTGATCATCGAACCCAAGGTATTCGGTGATGCGCGTGGCTTTTTCTATGAAAGCTTCAACCTCCAGACGTTTCGCCAAGCCACCGGTCTCAGCCAAGTTGAATTCGTGCAGGACAACCATAGCCGTAGTGCCAAAGGCGTTTTGCGTGGCCTGCACTATCAGATTCAGCAGCCCCAGGGCAAACTGGTGCGTGTGGTTCGCGGTGCCGTGTTCGATGTGGCTGTGGATATTCGCCGCAGTTCACCGACGTTTGGTCTATGGGTTGGGGTGGAACTCAGCGAGGAAAACCATCGTCAGCTGTGGGTGCCAGCGGGCTTTGCGCATGGTTTTCTTGTGACCAGTGAGAGCGCAGAGTTTCTATACAAAACCACAGATTACTATGCTCCGGTGCACGAGCGCAGCATTGCCTGGAACGACAGCACTCTGGCCATCGCCTGGCCTGATATTGGCATGGCACCGTCGCTGTCTGCCAAGGACACTCAAGGCGCCAACTTTGCAGGCGCCGAAACATTCGTTTAAGCCACGGCCCGGTGAATACACCGGTGTCACAGTTTCATATTTGCTACACGGGGCACTCTCCGTGTAGCAGGAATTTTCATTGCGGTGGCACTTCGCCGTTGTTTCGTAGCAGTGTCGATGGTTTCACGGCCGGTGTCGCCGAGCGAGGTGGGGCGTCAGGCCGCAGATCGGGAGTTGCATTTTTGTCCAGCAATCCACGCAGTTTTTGCAGGCTGTCTTGGAAAGATCCGACCAGTCGATCTCCTTCTTCCCGGCTGTTGACAATATAGGGCGTGATGGTGATCAGTAATTCAGTTTTATCGCGGGTGTTTTTCGTGGTGCCGAACAAGGCTCCAAACAAAGGAACGTCCTTAAAGCCAGGGACGCCCGTGTTATTGCTAGTGCCCCGATCTTCAATCAGCCCAGCCAACATGATGGTTTTTCCATCTTCTACGGTTGCATCGGTGGTGACCTTGCGTTTCTGAAAACTGGGGTACGACGAGCCGCCGGCAGAGACAAGGTTGCCCACGCTGCTGACTTCCTGCGAGATGCTCAGGGTTACCTGCCCCGATGATGTAATGCTTGGCTTGACCTCCAGCAAAATGCCTGTGGGGCGGTATTGCACAGAGTTGGAGGTAGAAAACGTGTTGCCGGCGGTCAGACTGCTCGTCGGTGTTGAGACGGTTTGGGTGACCACCGGTACTTCGTTGCCAACCTCAATCCGTGCCACTTTTCCATCGCTGGCCAAGAGGTGTGGGGCCGAAAGCACATTAACATCGGTATCCTGTCCCAGCAGATTCAGCATGCCGATCACTTGACCCGCACTGCCAAATACGGCGTAGTTCAATCCGGCAGAGGTTCCCGTGACGCTGGGCGTAGCACCCGTCGCTGCCGATGTGATTTTGGGAACAATTGAGCCGTCTAGGCCCAGGAAGCCTGGCCAACTTTTGCCACCTGAGGATAGCGATGATTTAAGCCACCATTCAACGCCATATTGAAGCGTATCGTTCAGAGTGACTTCGGCCACCATCACCTGTACAAGCACTTGGCGGGGGCGGGTATCGAGACGTTCGAGCACCTTACGAATCTGCTGGTAGTCTTGGGCCGATGCGCGAATGACCAGCGTATTAGTCACTTCATCGGCAATTACCTGAACGGATCCTCCCAAACCCATGCTCGTACCCGCTGCCCCTTGCTGGCTTGACGGCACGCTGCCTCGCTCAATCACCCGGGCACCCGTGTTGCCTTGACCTGCTGTCGTACCGGCGCCGCTGGTGGCTCCCGGCGTGCCAGAAGATCCGCTGGCAAACGAACTGCTCCCCGCAGAAGGCAGGGATGATGCGCCCGCATTGATCGCACCAGAAGCAGCACCACCAAAAATCTGGGTGACAAGGTTGGCAAGATGTGCGGCATTGCTGTTTGCCACAGGATATACATGAACATATGCGCCAAGACCGTTGCTAGGCTCCGCATCCAGTGTAGTAATCCATTGCTCGGCCGCCATCATGACCTTGTCATTGCTTGTGGCGACCAGCAAGGCGTTCATGCGTGCTACAGGCAGGAAATACGCTTTGACCGCTTCCGTGCCGGCCCAGTTAAAAATACCCGACGTTTTGAATAAACCCTCAAGTTCTTTGGCCAGCTCGGTTGCTTCGCCGTGCTTGATAGGAATCAGTTTGATGTTGACATGGCGGAGATAATCGGCATCGAGCGTCTTCACCATGTCAATAATTTTGTCAACATTTGCAGCCCGATCAACCACGATAAGGTGTTTGTTGGTCGGATCGTTGGTGATCGCTGCCTGGGGGCCGACAAAATTACGAAGCGTATTGACCAGCTGGTTTGCCTGTACAAACTTCAATGGAATGATTTGCATGACAACCGATGCGGGGCCTGTGCCTTGTGCCGAAACGGCATCTCGCGCCGCATTCGCGTCACGGACAACTTTGTAAACAGAACCGTTACGCACGATGGAAATGTTGCTGGTAGACAGGGCCGTTTCCAGTGTGCTGTAAATGTCTGCCATGCTGATGGCACCCGTGCTCTTGAGCGTAATGCGACCTTGAACAGCGGGGTCAATGACGTAATCCAGCTTAAGGATTTCACCCAAAATTACCTGAATGACATCGTAAATGTCGGCGTTGTCAAACTTCAGCGTCACGCCAGGGTTAGGTGTGCCGGAAAGCTGTACAGAGGAGCTTCCCCCATTGGGTACAGATGCCTGGGTTGCCCCCGGATTGGGCACTGACGTTTTCGAGGCTGCAGGTTGCACAGTTCCCGCAATTGCAGCGGGCTGAGCAGTAGGGGTCGGCACAGGGGTTAGTGCTGGCGTTGCACCACCTGATTCAGCTTGTGTTGGCCCGCGTGTCGGCGTCGGTGCAGGCATCGGCGCACCCGTGAATGGATTGATCAACGGCTGTGCAATCGCAAGGCTGGTAGAGGTGAGAGCCAATGTGGGGGCCAGCAATCCAGCAATTGTGATCTTGCGCAGTGAAGATGGAATAAGTTGTTTCATGTCGGATATGGAAAATTCAGCGCTCTACGGTTTGATTTCGGATTTTTTGGATGCATTGGCCGCTACCGGTTCTGGTAGTGGTTTCATGTGCAGGCCTGCAAACCGTGCCGTCACGGCAAGCTGCTGACCACCTCGCTGTAGATCATCAACCACCCGGATATCCAGGCTGTCAATGGCCAAAGATGGGGTGGATTGTGCTAGAGCGGCCTGAAGTCTGGGTAATTGTTGAGGGACGCCGGTAAAGCGAGCGCTCATTTCAATGCGTGAGATACTTCCTTTTGTCGCGTCGGCGATATCAAAAAATTCAATGTTGTCGAAATAAAGAGACTGCAGCAGCGTACGCAGTTGCCCCTGCATTGTGTTTACAGACTGAGTGATATCCGACGCCACAAAAATTTGCGATTGCACTGCAGTGAAGTCTGAGCTCAGTGCTTCACTGCTGCGCAGGACCTTGCTGTTCAACTCGAGAATGCTGCGGTTGCTTGCTAGCCGATCCTCCAGTTCTGCAGCCTCTGTACGGTGGTCCGTGTAACCATCGAGAAGTTGATCTGCCAGCGCCACCATCAGCAGCAAAACAATGACTGGAAATGCAAAATACTTGATGCCGTGGTTTCTGTAGACCCTCTTGAGGTTGCGGTTCATTCTGCTGTCGTCCTTGATGCTGCGATGGAAGCGGGGAGCGCAACGGAAGGCAGCGGCGCTGGTGCTTTGCGGGTTTGAACATGGATGGCAGGATGGCCGCTTTCCAGAAATTCCGGAACAGGCAGCTCTGTCAAAGGAGCATAGCCCGGGAAAGCTCTGTCCTGCAGCCATTTCACGCTGGTTTGGTCCCCATTGCCGACAAAAGCAAGAGAGTTTTCGTCCGTACGGACATACAGTAACGTAGCGGGTGCAGGTGGAAAGTTGGCGAGAATCTGCGTAAAGGCCATCAATGAATCAGTGTTTTCGCGAATGGTTTTGGCGCCTTGAACTGCGTCAGCCATCTGCAGTGTTTGTGCTTTGAGGGCTTTGGCTGCCTCCACCTTGGGCAGGTCTTTGCGCACTAGTTTTCTGCCGTCATCAATGGCCTGCTGCAGTTTCCCGTCGTGCCACGTCATCAAGCCCGTGACCATCAGGCCGACTATCGCCAGAGCAATGCTGAGCAATTTGATGTTCTGCACTACCTCGTCGTAGGTGGAGCGCACCACAATTCCCTCCAGTTCGGATCGCCAAAGTTGCTCTAGTAGATCCGCAGGCGGACGCTCGTCTAGGACATGGCATTCGAAACCCTGCCACTCGGAGAATGTGCCGATCAGCTGAGCCGGTGCCTGCAGATAAATTTGGGACTCTTTTGGCTCACCGAGCACAGGGCCTAAACCGGCAAGCTCTGCTTTAAGCAAGGGGTGGAGTGCTGTGGTTTCTTTTTTCTCCAAAATCGTGGTGCGCAACATTGCACCGGTAGATCCAAAGATATGCAAAAAATATTGGTCACTCTCTTGTTCGATGACCACTTTGAACGCGCCACTCAGCCGTGCTGCCTGGCGTTGAAATAATTGTGCTCGCGCAAAAAACTCCACCAAATCAAGTTGGCAACCGGCACTGATACGTTCGATTTCTGCAACCCAGTCCTTGTGAATCCACATCAACGAGGGATGATCGCTGTCAGACATTTGATCTGACTGGGTACGCGTATCGTTGGCAGCGAAGGGGAGAGCGGAAAAAGTCCCTGTTTCACTAGTAGCTGGCGGAATGACGCTCAGAATGTCACCACCCAATACCCACTGGGCGCGGGTATTGGGTGGTAGTTTCCACTGTCTGCTGCACTGGGAGAGGTGGAATTGGATCTGGGGAAGAAAATCGTCCCCTTCAGGAAGGGTTAGTTGGGCTTCATTTGTGCGTTTCCAGCCTAGCAAGCCACGTTGAAAATGTAAAACGTTCAGGCAGTGTGGTGAAAGAGACAGTACAAGCTGGTGGCGTCGGCTGGCTGAAGGAGTGCGGTTGCGCATGGGATAAAACGTCACAATCTGTCAAAAACGGGCAGATAGAGCAGTGGTAGTCACCGACCTATCGTGCCTTGATCCATCATCTGGTCGATTACTGTGTATTCGCCATTTTCGCTGGCAATCATGGCAACCAACGCCATTCCATGGGGTTGAGACGAAGCCAAACGCAACCGAGCTCTGATTGAGATGGGCTGAGCATCCGGCGCCTGGGCTCTCAGACCGGTGCCTTGAATCCAATGTTGTGCATCAATCGCCGAAATGGGGCCAGACTGACGCAGTGTAGCTAGCTGCTTCAATTGCTCGTCGGTCACATTGCCCAAAACCTGCAGCAGCGGTAAAGGCGTTGAGTTCAGATTTACCTGCAAATTACGGGTGCCGACAGCCACCAAATGCTTCAGTCCCTGAGGAATTTCTTTCGTTTCTCCAAGCCTCATGGCCAGAGGAATCTCCTCCCAGTCCAGCAGCTCACGAACGCTAGAAAACCCTGCAGTTCCGCGGAGCCGACCCAACTGCTCCCGTAGTCCAATCACCTTGGATGTCAGCACCTTGGACTTTTCAGGGGAATTTGCTCCCAACAGTAGGAATAGTCGCTCCCATTGTTGCGATGACAGCATGTTGGCGTCGGGCAGGCCGCTGACATCTTCCAGTTCCACCAATACTTTGGTAGTGCCAAGCACTGCATCGTAAACCGACCCGTTCGGTCGCCAAAGTACCCAGTTGCGCATGGATGCCTCACTGGGACGCGGCATCAGTGTAGTCACCGCTGATGCAATGCCGAGCTGCATTACCGCGTATCGGGCAGCACCCCGCAGAAGATATTCCTCCTGTAGTGCAGTCTTTTCGCGAGAGAGCAATTGTGCATCCAAACGCAATGAAACCGTAACGCTCAGGAGGAGAGTGGCTACCACGGCCATCAAACCCAAGGCAAAAAGCAAAATGTAGCCTCGCTCGCGCCTAAACGGGCCACTCCGTCGAGAAGGAGATACGTGCCAAAAGATCATCGCGCACCCGCCGCCGTTCTGGCCTGGTACACCACAGGTGGCATGTCGTCACGCAAGCCTGACAGCGAAAGCCGCATCAGAGCCGGTGCTGCTGTCTTCTCGTCCCAGGTCGATAGCCACACCGGCTGTGGCTTGCCTTGGGCGGTTGGCTTTTCGCCGAGAAAAGAAAAAGCACAAATCTGCAACCGAGTTGCTAGTACCCTTGTTTCCTCGAGCGCCGACGGCTGTGTGCGCTGGCCGATGCGAGGTACGCCAGTAGGCAGCGAACTGACACGATGGGTTAGCACAATCCCCTCATTGGGAGAGGTTTCGCATGCGTATCGCACATGTGCCAGCGTGCTCCCAGATGAGGCTCGTCCTGTCACCGGGAATAAAGTTTCGAATTCCAGCATGGAGCCATCTGAACGCACGGCTTTGCTGCGGGTCGCCCATTCATAACGTATGGTTCGTTCAACTGCACGAACATCTTCGCGAGCAGCGCTGCGATAGGCATTGCGATGGTAGAAATCCAGGGCAGACGACATTGCCGCGGCACCTATCACTGCCACCAAGGACGAAATCGCTAACGCTACTATCAGTTCAAGTAGGGTGAACCCTGTCTGCTGCTCACAGGGGTGACTCATGGTTTTATCCCGTTTGATGAACCAGTCGGGCTAGCGTCGGAAGGCACAATACGAAAACTACTCAAAATATAAGACTGAGGTAATTCTTTTGGCCCCCAAAAAACTTCGATATCAATGCGTTCGAGTCGCTGCTTGAACGAGTTGATTTGCGCCTGTTGCTCAGGTTGCAGTATTTGGATGGGATGCAGCTGGATCCGGTAACCGAAATCTGTCCCCGCATACCGATCTTCGCCTTGATCACTGGCCAGTACAAACGCCGGGTTTGCTAGCACTTCATCCAGTTTGGAGCGAGCAAGAACCATGGCTGCAGTGTGGCCAGCCAATTTCCCATCCAGACGAGCTGTGCCAGAGACCGCAGTAAAAGCCACCGCCAAACCAAACCCGATAAGAGTCATGGCTACGAGCACCTCAAGCAGGGTAAATCCGCCCTGATCATCCGTATTATGGTGTCGCTGAAACATGGAAACTCGTGATACGCCCGCTAACCTTCTCGAGGTGATACTCTTGGCGCAAACCTGTGGGCGTCACCATCGTGAAAGATGCTTCTTGCAATGTTCCGTCTGGATAGAAAATGAGGGCCAATCGATCGGAAGAAAGAGAGGTTTCTGCTGAAGCTGACTCAGCAGCGGGACGAAACCGATAATGATTCGGCAACTCCAGAACAGATTTTTCTCGAACCGCGATAGTTCCGTGACCAAAATCGAGTGCAGCCTCCACGGGTACGCCGCCGAGTACTGCCTTGTTGCGCAATCTCCGCAATTCCTGCTCAGTGCGATCGAGCCAGCGGCGTTCTTCGGTGCGGCCTGCCAAGCGGTCTACGGCAACGATAGCCAAGCCAGTACCGATGCCTATCAGCACCAGCACCAGCAGCAACTCGATCAGCGTAAAACCTGCTGCCTTCTTCATCCAATTAAAGAGTAAGGTCTCGCCTCACTCCCAACTATGTATGTCGGTATCGTCACCTGAGCCACCCTCCTGGCCATCAGCGCCAAGCGAAGACAACTCGTAATCGGCTTTTTCACCGGGGGCCTTGTAGACGTAGCTATTCCCCCAGGGGTCTTTGTCAACACGTTTTTTCAAGTAAGGGCCTCGCCAGTTGGGGGTTTTTGCAGGATCTTCTGGTTTTTCTGACAAAACGGCGAGCCCTTCCTCTGTCGAGGGGTAACGCGACATATCTAGGCGATAGGTGTCAAGGGCCGCGCCGACCATTTCGATTTGTGTTCTGGCTGCCTTGATCTTGGATGCGCCCAACTGGCCAAACAACCGCGGACCCACCAGCGAGGCAAGGAGACCAAGAATGACCATCACGATCAGTAGCTCAATCAGTGTGAAACCACGAGCAACGCGCAACGGCTGTTTTAGGGGGTGCTCCAGAATTCGTTTATGCATGAAATCTCCACTCACAATGGCATATCGTTAATCGAAAAAATGGCAGTAAGCATAGACACGACAATAGCGCCGATCAATCCACCCATCACCAAAATCATGACTGGCTCAAACAGGGCCACGAGGTTGCGCGTGGCCTTCTGAATCTCTCTCTCGTACTGGTCGGCCACTTTGATCAACATGCTGTCCAGTGCGCCGGATTCTTCGCCCACAGTTGTCAGTTGGCCTAACAATTTGGGGAAAAAAGGATCTGCACGAACCGGGCTAGACACGCCTCGGCCCTCTTGTACGGCACGCACCAGTCGATCCAGTGCCTTGCGCAATGGAATGTGATCAGTCAGTTCGCGAACGATCCGCATGCCAGTGAGTATCGGAACACCGCTGGCCAGTAGAGTTCCCCAAGTGCGGCAAACATGTGCCAACTGGATTTTGAGCATCAGAGGGCCGAGCACCGGCATGCGCAGAATGGCCAGCTGCCAGCGTTCACGCCATACATCGTCACGCAGTGCATAAATGAAGGCTGCGATAGCCAGAGCGAGTGCGAGTAGGATAAAAATACCGTAGGTTTTCAGAACGTCACCAATACCGATCAGCACGGCTGCCGGCAATGGAAGAGCCTGATTCATATCATTAAAAATTTGTCCAAATTTTGGAAGAACAAAAACGGTCAGTCCCAGTAAGGCACTCACACCAAAAACGAATAGTAATACTGGATAAATTGAAGATGTTACAAGAAATGAACGAAATTCCATGCTGCGCGTATAAAACTCCACCAGACGCTGCATCACTACGGGCAGCACACCGCCTTCTTCTCCAGCTCGCACCATATTGACGTACAAACGTGGAAAAACACCTGGATGGCGCATAAACGAATCTGCCAGAGTATTCCCTTTTTCCACATCTACGACCACACTCTGCATCACCGAACGGAAAAAGGGGTGCTCGATGCTCCCTTGACTGATATGCAGCGCTCTGTCGAGAGGTAGCCCCGCATCCAAAAGCGTCAGCAATTGCTCTGTCATGGCCAATACATGCTTTACACCAACACGCTTACCTGTTCCAAACGCCCAGGGCGAAGTGGTGTTCGGACGGCTATTGCCGTTGGCGGCTGCCATCCCTTGTGCAGGCAGGCGATCTGTCGGTGCAATTCTTTCTAGTGGAGCTTGTCTATCGCCCCCTGCTTTTGGACGCGGCCTCACGTCATTTCCTGGCGAGTTACACGGGCAAGTTCTTCAAGAGTGGTTACACCGGCAAGAACCTTCCGGATGCCATCAGCGCGCATTGTCCGCACGCCTTCCTCCATTGCTCTTCGGCGGACCCCTTCGGCAGAGAGTTTCTTGATGATGGATTCTTTGATGGCGGTTGTCATGGGCAGTAGTTCATAAATGCCTGTGCGGCCAATGTACCCAGATTGCCCACAGTGGTGACATCCGCGACCGTGAAACAGTTGTGCCACTTCGTGAGCTTGCACACCTTCTTCAGCCAAGAACAAAAGGTCAGCCTCAGTGGGTTTGGTGGCCTCCTTGCAGTGCGGACAAATGACGCGAACCAATCGTTGCGCTACGATCAGCACCACCGAGGATGCAATCAGATAACTTTCGACCCCCATGTCCATCAGGCGGTGGGGAGCCCCAAACGAATCATTGGTGTGCAGTGTTGAGAAAACCAGATGACCTGTGAGGGCAGATTGAATGGAAATTTCGGCCGTCTCCCGGTCTCGAATCTCTCCCACCATGATGATGTCTGGATCTTGCCGAACAATTGACCGCAATGCGCTGGCAAAAGTAAGTTCGATCTGTGGTTTGACTTGAATCTGATTGATGCCATCGATCTGGTACTCGACAGGATCTTCGACTGTAATAATTTTGTTTTCAGGCAGATTCACCATGCCGAGGGCGGCATAAAGCGTGCTGGTCTTGCCGCTTCCTGTGGGGCCTGTGACCAGAATCATTCCATGGGGTTGCAGGATGGCTTCTTCCAGCGCAACTAGGTGATCTGCATCGAGTCCTAGAGACTCCAGTCCCATCAGGCCTGGGCCCTGGTCTAGCAGTCGAATCACCATGCTCTCGCCGTACACGGTTGGAACCGTTGAAACACGCATATCCACCTGTCTACCGGCCACATCCATCTTCATGCGGCCATCTTGAGGCAAGCGCCGCTCCGCTATATTCATCTTGGCCCGCAGTTTCAGATGGGAGATGGACGGCATATACATCCGGCGTGGGGGCGACTCTGCATCGAATAGTACGCCGTCAATACGATAGCGCACCCGGAATCTTTGCTGTGATACCTCCAGGTGCAGGTCCGATGCCCGACTGTCCACGGCCTTGATCAACAAACTTTGCACAAGCCGCACGACAGGAGCGTCTTCAGCGAGGGCTTTGAGAGTTTCTAGGTCGTCGTCCTCGCTTTCTGGGTTATGAGAAAGCGCGTCGTCGAACGCCGCAGCATCCATATTTTCGGCGCGGTAGACTTGGTCCAAGCCTGAAGCAACCCACTGCCTAGGTGCAAGATGCAACTCCAAAGGGACACAGAAAAACTGTCTGAGTGCATCCAGGGCGGCCATCCGCACGGGAACGGCCGCTGCGATCTGGACGTGTTCCTCCGTAACGAACAGTGGCAGAAAGCCATTGGCACGGAGAAAATGAGGCGAAAGACCGGCAACAGGCGTCACATCCTGCAACCCCCTGGTAGCGGTGTGCAGAACCGGTACCCGTAGGTCTCGTGAGAACTCCGCCAGCAACTCGGCTTCCTGATCGTTCGCTTCGGGGCCGATAGGTTGGCTACTCATGTTTGGGTAAGGGGTGGGGGCTGAAAAGATAGTTAAAAGCTGCCTTGAATGCCGATCCTGCAAAGAGCATGGTGGCATTGCCGCGAACAGGCGGCGGTCTTGGAGTCAAGATTGGCATTGTATCCAGAGCATGGAATTTCGAGCTGATGTCAACGGCCAGCATTCTTTTGCAATGATGTTTTTGCATGTATATCCAGACAGTCGGATTGGAATGCAAGGAGGAGCGTAGCCGATAGAATCCCATGCTGCGTTTCGCAAAATAGAATGTGCTGTTTTGCGTGGCCTGCTGAATTTTGTTCGCTTGCACAGTGAGTGCTCACCGCTCGCGTCTAACACGTCCAGCGGTATCTGTTGCAAGTCGAAATGGGGGAGCGCCCCTGCTTGAACGATGTGCTGCTCAGGTAGCGTCCGACGGGCAATGCGACATTTTTTCAATTTAATGAATGTGAGTCATGCACCCTAGCGAGGCAGAGATCATCCCATACCAAGCCTCACCCGTTCCTGACTCCGACGCAGTGATCGTTTTTGCGCCGCACCCTGACGATGAGGTTTTCGGTTGTGGCGGGGCAATTGCCCAGCACGTAAAGGCAGGGCACCCGGTACATGTCATCTTGCTGACAGCGGGGGGGCATAGCGCACCAGAAAACCCTGCTGTGGGCTACGCAGGCACACGCCTGCAAGAAAGCGCGCAGGCAGCGCGACTGTTGGGCCTCCCAGTTCCCCATTGCTGGGGGCTTACCGATCGGAAAGTCGCCTATGACGAAGATCTAGTGCAGCGCATGGTGCGTGCGATTGAAGAATTGGGTGCGGATGTAGTCTATGCCCCCTCTCCTTGGGAGTTGCATCCTGATCACCGCGTCGTTTCGATGTGTACGGTGGAGGCTGTTCGCAGATCTGCAGGAGACAAGCATCTTTACCTGTATGAGGTCAGTGCTCCCCTGCGCCCCAATGTGCTGGTCGACATTACATCGGTATGGCATCTTAAGCAGCAGGCCATGCAGGCCTTTGGGAGTCAGGAAGAAAAACTTCCTTATGCCAGTTTCATTTCGGCCTTGAATCGCTTTCGGGCGCTGACACTGTTTCCCGCTGCAGAGCATGCAGAAGCGTTTGAGATGTATTCGTCTGCAGACTTGCGCGCGGGTGGGTCGCTACTTATTGAGGGAGAGAAAGACCGTTTGCTGCACAGGGGGGTCGCGGTCATTTCCCAGGACATTCCGTTGGTTTCTGTCATCGTGCGCACGATGGGGCGTTCAACGCTTCCAAAAGCAATGGCCTCCGTGGCGTTGCAAACCTATACGCATGTCGAGATCGTTCTTGTGGATGCTGCTGGCGAAAAATTGCCGGGAGTAGATGTACAGGTCGGGTCTGTGCAGATCCGAATGGTATCAACCGGCGCCAGGCTGGGGCGTGCAGAGGCGGCCAATGCTGGTATGCAGGCGGCAGCCGGTGAATATTTGATTTTTCTGGACGATGACGACTGGTTTTACCCTGATCATTTGGCCAAACTCGTGCTTGCCATGCGGCAAAACACTGGCCTCAAGGCAATCCACACTGCGGTGGAGTGCGTGAACTACGAAGGCAAACCGTCAGGTGAAGTCTTTGATTTTTCTTACGCACAAGGTGAATTGCGCTACGGCAACTTCATGCCCATTCATTCGGTGCTGTTTCATCGAAGCATCAGAGATGCGGGCTGTCGTTTTGACAGCAGTTTTGATCTGTACGAAGACTGGGACTTCTGGTTGCAAGTCGAGTCCCAAACGCCGTTTAGCTTTGTCGGCGGTATTTCTGCTGCATATCGCATCCATCCTGGCGCCGGGGAGGGTGTGCAGTCCGAAGTTTCGAGGGCACGTCTCGCCACTGCCCGGCTGTATACGAAATGGAATGTGCTCCAAACAGCAGAGACGTTTGATGAACTCATCACGCGCGCACTCTCAAGGCGTCGCATCCAGCGGCAGTTGGGTTACCAACAAAAGGAGGTGCTACGGCTTGCAGATGAGCTGGTCGGCCAGCAGCAGCAAGCTATGGCTGCCCAGAAAGCGGCTGATATAGCGCGTCAGGATGCCCACCACATGCGCAATGCGCATGACCAAGCCTGCGCGGCGCGTGACGTGATTCTGGGGGATCTTCAGGAGGCTCGCGAAGAAGGTGCACGCGAACATGCTCAGCGTGTTGTAAACGAAGCAGCCGTAGCGCAACTGACCCGCGAGACTCAGCGACTAAACACTGAACTGGCGCTGACCCACGACCATGCATCCAATGTGCAAAAATCGCAGGAAGCAACCCAGTTGGCCTTGGAAGATGCCCGTCGACAAATTGGAGCCTTGCTTTCGAGTACGTCTTGGCGTATTTCACGACCAGTGCGTTTGGCCGGTAGAGGGGGTCGCAAGCTAAAAAATGCCATAAACGCTGTTCGATTGGCCCGTCAGCGAGGTATGGGGTTGGGGTACATGGCGCGGCGTACGTTCGAGGTTCTTCGGCGAGAAGGCTTGGCCGGTGTACGTCAGCGCTTACAGCGCATGCGTTTTTCGCCCCAGGAAAAGGTTCCGGAGGCAAGTCTGGGTGCAGGGTGCGAAGCTGAACCAGCAAGGCTTTCCCGTAGCTATGCGAGTTGGGTCGTGGCCTACGACACACTGGGAGAAGAGCAGATTGCCGAACTCCACCGACAGATGGTGAACCTGCAGGTGACACCTCTGATCTCATTGGTCATGCCCGTGTACAACCCGCACGCTGACGACTTGAGTCGTGCAATCGCCTCCGTCCAGGCGCAGGTGTATCCGCATTGGGAACTGTGTATTTGCGATGACGCATCACCCAATGCGGAAACACGAGCGCTATTGGAAGATGCTGCACGTGCAGATCCAAGAGTGCGTTTGGCGTTTCACTCGGAAAACAAGCACATTTCACATGCCACCAATACGGCTATAGCTCTCGCGCACGGGCAATACATCGCCTTCCTGGACCAAGATGATGAATTGCGACCGCATGCCTTGCTCTGCGCCGTCCAGGCTTTCGAGAGCCATTCGCAGGTGCGCGTGCTCTACTCGGATGAAGACAAAATTGATCAGGTTGGCTACAGATTTGACCCCTACTTCAAACCAGATTTCAATCTAGGGTTGTTGCGTTCGCACAATTACATGTGCCACTTTGCGGTCTATCAGCGTAACCTCATCGATCAACTTAACGGATTGCGCCCTGGGTTTGAAGGCGCACAGGACTACGATCTGGCGTTGCGGGCGGTCGATCTGGCAGGCGCGCAAGCGATTGCCCACATACCGAAGGTGCTCTACCACTGGCGTACGGCAGTGGGTAGTACCGCATCAGGTCACGGCAACAAAAAATATGCATTTGAGGCAGGGCGACGCGCTTTGTCCGAGCATCTTGAGCGCAGGCAGCTTCGCGGTGCCATTGAAGAGGCGCCAGAAGCACCGGGTATGTATCGCATATGCTGGCAGCGGCCGCATCCCGCACCATTGGTCAGCATCGTCATTCCAACCCGCAATGGTCAGGACATCCTGCGGCAATGCCTCGACAGCATTGCCCAGACCAGCTATCCCCACTACGAGATTATTGTCGTTGACAACGGAAGCGATGATCCTGCTGCCCTGGATCTGTTAACCCAACGTGAGCAAGAAGGCCAGATCAGGGTGTTGCGCGATGCCAGCCCATTCAACTTCTCAGCACTCAACAACAGGGCCGTGCGCGAAGCAGCGCGTGGAGAGTTTGTTCTGCTTATGAACAATGACATTGAGATCATTCACCCTGAATGGCTTGATGAAATGGTGGGCCCCGCTATGGAGCCGGGTGTCGGTTGTGTGGGAGCGCGATTGTGGTACCCCGATGGGCGTTTGCAGCATGCAGGTGTCGTGCTGGTTTGTGGTGTTGCAGGCCATGCACATAAATTCCTTCGTAAAGGTCAGCATGGATACATGGGACGGGCTGTCTTGGCTCAGGACTTTGTTGCAGTCACTGCCGCGTGCCTGCTGGTGCGGCGAAGCATTTTCGAAGAAGTCAATGGACTGGATGAGTCCCTGGCCGTGGCCTTCAATGACGTTGATTTCTGCCTAAGGGTGCATCAGGCAGGTTATCGCAACCACTGGACGCCCCATGCGGAGCTCGTGCACCATGAATCCGTGTCTCGCGGATATGAGGACACGCCCGAAAAACAGCGTCGTTTCAAGGGTGAGATTGAAATTCTCCAGTCACGCTGGAGTGAACTTCTGAAGCATGATCCTTGTTACAGCCCTAACCTCACTGCCGACGCGGAGGATTTCACTCTCGCATGGCCGCCTCGCGTGGGCATGACAAGTATTGGTACGCCATGACGCATCTTCTAAATGGCAAGCTCTCAGGACGGCTTGCTTCCATCATTCATTTGCTGGCTTGTCCTGCATGCAGAGGGAGCTTGAAATCGATCTCTGATACCTGTCTGGAGTGTATTAGTTGCCATAGTCATTATCCGGTACGCGCCGGTGTTCCCATTTTGCTACCGCAAACTATGCAGGAGCCAGGCTTTGGCATGGTGTCGGCGGATGATCCAGTATCGCGCCACCCCTACAGCCCAACTTCGCTAAATATCATAGAGCGGAACCAAGAGGGATGGGTGCTTGATCTTGGTGCTGGTGGTAAGCACCAGCGATGGAACAATGTGATTCAGGTCGACATCTTTCGCTACCCCATGACAGATGTGGTGGCAACAGCCGATTGCCTGCCATTCCGAGACAATGCCTTCAGGGCGGTGATCAGCCAGGCTGTTTTTGAGCATCTCCAGTACCCGGAATGGACAGCTGCAGAGATCCGCCGCGTGCTGCAGCCGTGCGGCATCTTGAAAATTGACACGGCGTTCCTGCAGCCGGAGCACGGCTATCCACATCATTTCTTCAATGCAACAGAAACAGGGCTCCGTCACTGGTTCCGAGATTTCGAGATTGAATGGAGTGGGGTGGAGGCTTACCAACACCCAAAATGGTCGCTGAGCTGGTTTTTAGCCGTGTACCTGGATCGGATCGGACCGGTGCATGCTCAGGTTCTGGGGGCTACCGATCTGGGACGGGTGCTGCGAGCGTTAGAGCGTCTGGCAGACGGACAACAAGACGATGGAGATGCGCTCATACTACAGGCGCTGGATGCGCTGCCAACTCATGAGCACCGCACGCTTGCCGCTGGTGTATCCATCCATGCCCGCAATCCGCCCAAGACGGATCAAGCTGAAAACAGCAAGCAAGCAACGCCAGAAAATCAAAATCAGCCAGATGATGTGCGCAAACTGATTGCGGCACGCAAGGAAATCGATGGGCTGCGTGCGCAGCTCGCAAGCCAAACAGAAACTCTGGTTCTTGCCAATGATCGCGGGAACTACCTAGCGCAGTTCTTTCCGGCCTTCAATTCTCTTCAGAGTCTTGGTCTCCGTGCATGGGCGCAGTTCAAGATCGCCGCAGTCCTGCGCCTATTCCTACCATCACGGCTATGGTTTTGGCTGCGTAACACTGTCAAGACATACGGAGTCGAGCGAGGCGGAGTTGCAGAGCCTCTCTTCATGACCGTCATCGTTGAGCCTGAGGACCCAATCGCCCTTATCAATACATTTTTCTCATTGACCCACCAAACGTATCCTGGTTGGGAGTTGCTCATGATTGAGCGCCCGGGACAGTTGCCTGCGGTGCGCCGGGCGCTTCGTGATTTTTCGCGTCTGGATCAACGCGTGAAAATCGTCAATGCCTATGGAGAAACCGTATCCTCAAGACTACGACAGGTGAGTTCTCTTGTAAAGGGGAGCTATGTTGTCAACTTGCCTGAAGGGGGGGTGTTGGTCCGTGAGGCGGTTCGATCCCTTTACACCCTTGTGCGAAACCGACCGAAAACCCGCATCATCGTGACCGATTTTGAGCGCGCTCCGCATGAATTGGCGGTTCCCATGCGCTGCTACGGCGAACCTATTGCAGGGGCAGTGTTAGCCACCATGGACGAGTTCTCGTTCACGGTGCATTCTGCTGTGTCTTGGCATGGGAGCCAAGCCCCAACGCTATCAGCGTCTGAACTTGTCATTGCGCTCGCTTACATACCTGAAGTGCTGTTTCGCCAGGCTGCAGCTGGCCCAGCGCAATGATCACAAAATAGGATGGTGCACAAAGGCTGCTTACTACACATAGCCAGAGTGCTGAGCCGCCAACTTCGGGTAGACTGAGCGAAGCCGCACAGTGATCGTGTTGCAACGGTGCATGGACGTTGCTACTGCGTAAGCGAAGACTAATGGCAGCTGTAAATTGTGGTGCGAAAGGTACGGATGGTCGTGCATGATATGCATGTGGTTCACGTGCAACACAATGCATTTTTGTGTGCGCCAAGTCACAAGCTGGCCGCAGCGGAGGCTGGTGTCTTGGATGTTCTCTGCTACGATTGCGCTAACCCGGGTACTCAAGTAGCTCTTCAGGGTTGTTAGCCTGTGTAGGCTATCGCCACGTGGTAGTGTGGTATGTTTTAACTTTTATTTGGAGAAGCGAAGTGTTTAAAAAACGTTATGTCGCCGCCGCCGCCTGCGCCTTGGCCATGGTTGGTACTGCAAGCGCTGTTGAGGTGAGCCGGGATGGTACCGGTGACCTTTTGATCGCTCCTGGCTACTTCATCGGCGGTGGCATGACCACCGATCTGAAGGTGATCAATACTAGCCAAACCGACTCGGTTGTGGCCAAGGTTGTGTTCCGCCACCCAACGACTTCTGCTGAAGTGCTTGACTTCTTGATCTACCTGTCGCCAAGCGATGTGTGGAATGGTACGGTTTCGTGCGAAGTGGCAGATGCTGCTGGTACCTGCACCCGTTCTGTCGTGACCAGCGCCGATGACAGCATTCAGCTGGAAAATAGCACAGCATTTGCTTCTGCTGCAACGCCTGCTCATATCATTAGCGACAACGCTACTGCTGCAGCAACTGGTCGTGGCGCTCTGCCAAATCAAGGCTACGTTGAAGTGCTGATGGGCAGCGCCTACGCAGTGGCTCCTAACCGTCCTGGCGTTCTGAAATCGAACATTCTGGCCGCCCACGACGCTGCACCTCTGCCTGTCGCAGTGGCTGCTACGCCTAACGTGCTGACCGGTTCGGTGACGGCTTTTGCTCCTGGCATCGGTGCCGCAACGCTGCCGCTGCTGGCCTTGGCTGACTATGACAACAGCGAAAAGGTTCGCGTTGGTTTCGTGTCGGGCCTTGATCTGCCTACTCAGCGCACCCCCGTTGCTGACGTGGAAGAAGCCCTGTGGACGAACAACATTGCCGTGCCATATTCTGTTGGCGCAGGCAAGGTTTCCCTGGTGACCTTCACGTTCCCCACGAAGTTGACCTACAACCTCGTGCAAGACGGTCAGTATCCCTTCGCTGCTAAGACCTGCATCTCGGCTAACGTGTTCGATAACTTCGAAAACACAATCGCTGGTTCGGTGTTCAACGTTTCGCCCCTGCCAATCTCTCCCCAGACTTGCCTGGACGAATTCCAGTGGCTGGTTTTTGGTGCGAACGTTTCCACCGGCACGTTTGCTGAAGGTTGGACGCGTCTGAACTTCGTCAACCCCACGGCTGCCGTGGCTCAAGTTGCTGCTCCTGCAGACAGCACCAATGTGGGTCGTGCTGGTGTCCCCGCCATCGCTACCTACATGATCAAGGAAGCCAACAAGTTCACGTGGGCTTACGCTTCGAGCACTCGCTAATAAGTATTAGCGTTTAGCCTAAGAAAGCGAGGGTAGCATTATTGCTATCCTCGCTTTATCTTTATGGGAGTGATGATTGTGCGAAACATTTTGAAGAATTTTTTACGACTAATCACCATATTGGTGATGCTGTTTTCTAGCGTAGCCCATGCGCAATTTCAGTCGCTGCACCAATTTGGAGTGACGCACAACATTGGCTCTTCGCTAGATGCCCTTGGTAATCTGTATTTCACGAAAACACCGCAATTGTTCGGTTTCAAGGATCAATTTGCGCCCTCGGGAGTTAGTGGTTGCGTGATGGGTTATCCAGAACTGCGCGCCTTGTGCCAGACAGTGGACGGTGGATTTAGCTTTACCTTTGAAGGGTACAGTTCATACACCGAGTTTAAGGTGTATGTCCCAGCAGGAACGACATTTTTTGGGCTTGCAGGCTATATGCCGCAGTCCGTTGAGTACGCAGCGGCAGTACGATTTGGTAGCGCACCGACGCGAATGGGGTCTCTTTCTCCTACTGAATATGCCAACGCAAAGACAGCTCAGAATAGGAATACAGACTTCGCCAAGTTGCTGGCTGGAGAAGAGCGACTTATGGTGCATGATGGCGGGGGTAGTATCAGCCTCTCCGGAATAGCACGTCTTAGCACCTCACCACTCACAACAGGGCAATGGCTCTATGTTCGGGTGCTCAATGGCAGTTCGATTGCTGGACTGGGAGCCATATATGAGGTTAATCTCGACAAATACCGGGAAGGCTACAATGCGACAACATTCGGTGCTAACGGTGACCCTGACGCGGGTGGTTCGATTCCGGACAATCCAGGAACGAATCCAGGAACGAATCCAGGAACGGGGACAGCTCTGACAGGTATTTCGCTCTCGAAGTCCGAATATACGCTTGGTGGATCGATCAACAATTTCAGCATCTATCCCGTCCCATCTACCGCGGCACTGCCCGCCTGCACGTTCAGCCCATCAGGTGTGTTGGCATACAATTCAATTTTGCCTCCCTCGACTGCAATTGCTAATGTGTCGATTAATACCACGGCTGCAGAGCAACTGACCCAAGCACAGACATCTTTTATAATCACTTGTGGCAATCAAACCGCAATATTCAAGATTAAGAAAACGGGAACAGATGCTACCGCGACCATAGAGGAAGTCATTGGGACCAATGGAAATGTTACTCTTAAGCTGAAGATAACACGGCCGGCTGCACAGGTTACGCCGACTGCAAAGGCGAGTTATTGGGTAGGTGCAGTAATTCCTGGTAGTGCATTATTCTCGCAGGAAGATGAGTGGTTTTATCTGTCTACAGGTTCGACCGTCGGTAATTACGAGTGGAAACAACTCGTAGTTCCTTATCCGATTACGGTTGCTTTCGCCAAAAATAGCGCAGTAACTGCTACAAACGAAGAGCTAACAATTCCATTAGGATTTACTAGAGAAGAATTCAAGGCCTTTGGCATTAGGGTGCATTTTGGATATCAATTGAATGATGGATTATTCCAGCAGTTTGATTATGTCTGGAATCCTAGGCAGTAATATTTGATGCTTCAAATGGGCCCTTGTGGGCCCATTTTTTATTACAATGCCTGAAATATGCAAGATTGGTGCAATTGTGGTGGTTTACCATCCCGATTGTGAAAGATTGAGCCGGCTTCTTGATGCCATGCGATCACTAATGTGCATAGTGATTGTAAAAAATGACCAGCCGGAAGTTGATGCAGACTTTTGGTTGTTGGAGTCAAAGAAAAGAGAAAATCTAAAATTACTGCAGATGGAGAGCAACTCTGGAATTGGGCGCGCAGTTAATGTAGGCGCGAAATTTCTTGAAAAAAATGGCGTCGATTATATATGGACGCTTGATCAGGATAGTCTACCGTCAGATGGTTGCTTGAGGCATATGCTGGTCATAGCAGAGAAGGTCATTCAAGAAAATGCGGAGAAAATTGCTGCTATCGTGCCTGTTGTGACGGATGCCTGCTCGGGACGTAGACTTCCCCATCTGGTGAAAAAAGAAAATGGATCAATTGGGTTGGGAGCGAAGGGTGATGAATCCGAAGTATTGTGTGCAATAACCTCTGGAATGCTTATTCCATTAATGGCTTGGAAGGGTATTGGATCAATGAACGAGGATTTTTTCATTGATCATGTAGATACGGAATGGTGTTTCCGTGCTTCTGCTAAAGGCTATAAATTAGTTGTCAGTCCGGAATCTTTTTTAGAGCACCAGCTTGGAAATCTAGAAGAGTTCAATTTTTTAGGACAAAAAATTGTGCTGCGCACTAGGGATTCGATTCGTACCTATCACATGCTCAGAAATGGATGGAGATTGGCGAAAATAGGCCATAGCCCAACGAATTGGGGTCCATATTTCAATAAGGAAGCAGCGCGTATTGCGATAAAAGCGTTGATTTTTGGCCCAAATCGACGCGAACAAGCAAAAGCAATAAAACAGGCATGGATGGATTCCTGACCATGCGGAATGCATCCATTATTCAAAAATATCGTGCTGTAATATTACTTTCGGCGTACGGAAAATCATATTATTTGCCAGGTCAAGTAAAGAGCATAACCGAGCAGATGTCTTCTGCTGATATTCTCGTTATTGTTGATGATGGTTCTGCATTGGTGGAATGGGATTGCATATATTCATTGCTTCCGCCTAATTATATAATATGGTCTAGAATTAAAAATATTGGATCTAGTCTTAGTTTTATAGACCTGTTGATGGATAGCCAGTGGGATGGCGCTAAATATTATTTCTTATCAGATCAAGATGATGTCTGGCTTGACGGAAAGATAGAAAAGCAGACGGCACTCACTCCTGCCGAAAAAATAAGTGTACACGCCGTAATTGAAGACTGGGAAGTCATCGAGAAGGGTGCTTTATCAAAAAAATGTATCCTCCCTGTCCAGCGCCAATCCTCGATCCATTATTTTTTCGAAACACCGGCGCCGGGAATGACCATGTGTATTGGAGCGCAATTCAGGGAAAAACTAAAACAACATCAAGGCAGTCTACGCAAAGCCGCTGCCAGCCTGCCTCATGACAGGATTATTGCAGCGTGTTCTGGCTGGTCTGATGCGCTGGTTAATATTGGCGAGCCACTGGTATCATATCGCCAGCATCAAAGTAATCTTATTGGCGCTGCCGCTAAAACGGATATCGTGAGTACATCCGCCCGCCGTTTGAAAAGAATGACGGCCATCGTGCAGCAAGTCAAGGCGAGCAAAGAGTTACTCAGGACATGGACATACCAGTCAACCGGCAGCGAAAGGGGTGAACTCCTGTCGTTCGCAAAGCGCGTAAGACAAAAAACCAATGAAAATCTGCTCATGCACCTGCTAATTTGGATGTGCAGGTAGAAGACGAGCAGGTCGTATCAGTTCCCGTCTCCTCACCAAACCCATTCAAAAAATGCTTCTCAAGGCTTCTGGTGAAAGGGATTTCCAAAGATCGGGCTTGGCTGTCCTGTCGGGGCTTGACCGACCGCCTTGGCACGCGCCGCCGCCAATGCGGCAGCCAAGCCTCCTGCCATGGGATTCTGAGCAGAAGTAGTACCAGCTACTGCATTCGCGTCGGGTGCGTTCATTTGCATCGAGCCTGGGGATTGCGAAGATGAAGACGCTGTTGGGGTTTGTGCCGTGGCAGTAGCCGTAGGCGCCGCGCCAGTCCCGCCTTCACTTGCAGTCTGCGTCGGCATGTCAGGTGTCGTCGGAGTGTGCGCAGTTGCAGCCTGCACTGGCGCTGGTGCAGTAACCCCGCCAGGCCCTGCTGAGCGATCGGTTTTTTTCGTGAAGTAGATCGATTGCAGGCCACCTGGAGCATTCAGCACAATATGGGTCGGCTGAATCTGCGATACAGTGAACTCACCCGCAGACTGCCCCTCGGTCAGTGTTGCAAAAGCTTTCCCGTCAACAGCTAGGCTCGCAAATCGGCTACCTACTTTCACCGTAGCGCGTTTGACCGCACCCACAATCACCACCCCATATAGCTGCATATCCTGATCTGTCACAGGCGTCGGCGGAGGAGGTCGGTCAGGTGGTGGCGGTGGTGGGACACGGTCAGGCCAGACTTTACGCTGAGCATCAAAGGGATTAGATGATTCCATAGAAAGTGGAACTTGCAGCGAACTCAAAGCAGTGGCTTGCGCAGTTGGACTGGGCGCAGCAATGGCCGGGTTCACCTGTGCCTGGGCATGAGCCCCTACTGCCACCGCTGAAAAAATGACCAGTGTAAAAGGTCCAAAAAGAACATTCATAACAACTCCCGAACACGGGCGCTCAGAGGAAAACTGCCGCCGTACACATTTAACGCCAACAAAACAACAACGCTTCGTCAATACCCCGAGAAGACTTCGACGACAAGCGACCGAAAACCGCTGCCCCTGCAAAACGTTGAAAAATTTCTGCAGAAACAAAAGCCTCGTGCCCAGCCCCAAACATCCCGACAGCAGGTTGAATCAAGGGCGTCGGGCTAAGTTCCAGCAACCACCCGTCTTGCCATAAAGCCGGGACGTGGATCACCGAAGAATGCACTGGCTCAAACAGGAAGCTTTCGCGCTGCGCCGCATTCGCAGCCAAGAGGCGCGATTTGCACAAAAATACATTATCTGATGCGTAGTATTTTTCGAAAAAAAGCTGAGCGCTCTGCTCCATCAAAGGAGCCTTGTGCGGCAAATTTTGCCAAGCATGTACAGCGCCCGCTTGAGGAGCGACCAGAAGATCGGTTCCACGTCGACGCAGCCGCATGCATAAATCTGAATCCTCGAAATACATGAAAAATCGAGGATCAAACAGCAACTCACCGGGGCGCAATGCGTTGCGGCGCACCATTACCACCCCTCCGGACAGAGCTCGCTGGCACACCGGTGAGGTCGCCTTCCAGAAACGCAGATGTTCAGAACGAGCCGCGCGGGATACACGCCGGGCTACCGCGACCTCTCGCAGGGCGCGTTCCGTAGCCCACGCTCGCACAGAAGTCGGCTGCCAACTTTGCGGCAAAAACCACTGGCAATTCGCGTCTAAAAACTGACGGGGCGCAACGGCAGAGCAGTTACTGTGGTCTGCCAAGGTGTCCAGAAGTGCATGGGTGCACCCCGGTAGCAGCCGCACATCGGGGTTTACCAAAAAGATATAAGGTGCATCCACGTGTTGCAAAGCCAAATTGCACCCTTGGCCAAACCCTATGTTCCCAGGCGAACGGATGCGACGAACCGAAGGCGGCAAAAGCGTCTCCAGCAAAGCCCATTCGATATCGTCCTCGCTGTTGTCAACCACCACGACCTGCACATCCGGCGCATCGGCCAGCACAGACTGTACAGCTCCCGCAATCTCATGTGCCCCCAGATAATTGATCAGAATGGCGCACACACTCATGGCGCCGCCCACCCCGGAATTGGATGGGCTCGCACGAGGAAAGCATAGGTATCCCAGCCTGCAGCCTGAACTTCAAGTCCTGGCGTCTGCGCCCAATGCGCAGCCCAAGGGGCGGGGCAGGGTACCTTCACATAATCGAGTCGTTCCACTGCAAAGCCGCTATCCAAAAACAGATCTCGCAGCGTGTGCTCGGTAAAAAACCGGACATGGGTTACGCAATGGATACCGACCGGGCAATAATCCCAGCGTCCCTCCAGCAGGTCAGCAATCACACCCCAATGTCCTACATTGGGAATGGAGGCGACCACCGACCCACCTGGTGTCAGCAACTCGCGCGCGCGCTGCAGCCATTTCTGAGGATCAATCGCATGTTCCAGTACATCTAGAAACGTGATGCAGTCAAAAGCCGACGTGCCGCGATTCTCCAGCCCCATGAAAGGCTGGGTCAGAAAATCACCTTCCCAGACCTGGTCCACATGACGCGACGCCTTGATGCATGCCTCGGGTGAATACTCTGCGAGATGTGTCTCACAGCCGAAAACACCTTTGGCTGCATCCAGAAAACCACCTTCACCTCCGCCGACATCCAGCAGCCGACAGGTCCCGGGGGCCATCAGTGCCAACACTTCTTCACGCCGACCGCCGTGGTAATCGGAAAAATCGTGCACATAGGCCTTTGAAACCCAATGTGCACGGGCAAGAACCTGCCCAGTACGCACCGCACCCAACGTAGTTAACGTGACCAGCGCAGGCCGACTACCATCGTCAGAAAGATTTTCCGGGGCTGTACGGTCCAGGGCATCCACATAGCGCTCCATGCCTCGCAACGTGCAATAGTCAGGTGTCTGGGGCGGTGGATGGGTTGAATCGAACGCATGCACGGACGAGATACCGGAATCTGCATCCAAGACCTCCGAGAGCCTTGCCAGCACGCCGTGTGTGAGCAGTAAATGACCATGGGCCAGCAGCAACACCCTGGCATTGTCAGGCAAGGCCCGTGCAGCCGTGCAGTCAACCAGCGCTTGCTGCACCGCCTGCGCACCCTCTTCAGGGGTTTCAAGCCAGAGAGTCGTGCCAGAGAACAGGCTGCGCAAGCGGGCCCAGCCATGCCTGAACTCCTGCGACGCTAGCGGGTTGGACGCAGTGCTCACCGCAACGCAATCAATGAGCATCATGCGGCCTCCGGTGCCGCAGGTGCGGCAAATGCATCTGCAAAGGCCTGCACAGATCCAGGTGCGTCAATGTCAAAACAAGGCGTAGACACAGGCAGACGGTGCCGCCACTTGGACTCAAAAACCGCACCGCTGGCAGCAACTCGCAGCGCCAGCGCACGGCTTGCCAACCCAGCCGCAGGCGTGTCAGACCAATGCTCGCAAAAAGCATCCACCACCACGCACTGCAAGCCAGCCGCCTGTGCCTGCAGCACCAGATCCGTTGCATAAAAGTCAAAACCCAGTGCTGGATCCAGTCTCAAAGGCACATCAGTGCGCACTGCAAAAAGCAACTCGTCCAAAGCGTCCACCTCCTGCGGTAAAGGAGCAGTCTCACACAGCAGCCGACCTCGATCGAGAACATGGCCCGCCCTCACAGCCGAAGGCCCCGAGCCCTTCACGCCATAAACCCCAGCCACCGCAATGTGCGGCCAGCGTGCAGCAGCCTCCTTCAGGCGCGTTGCAAGCAAGTGATCCCACCCCTGCGGCAGGAACACATCCTGGTGCAGCCAAACCAGCCAGCGGGCTGAAGGGCGGCTGTCCAGCACCTCATTGACAGCGCTGGCTGCGCTGGGTGCATTGACATGCATGACTAGCCGATGACCACCCTGTTGCAGGCAAGGTGACGCCAGCAACCGCTCTTGCGCAACCTTCATCTGGCTGATACATGAAACAAAAATGAAATCACTCATGGCAAACCCCGATCGAGTCGGTGCAACCGCATTTCAGGTTGCCCGTACATAGCTGCGCATCTGGTCGGCCCCCCACCAACGCCAGGGGGAGGCCAGCACCTGCGCTTCCAGCAGGGAAAAAGCACGCTGCAAACCACCGTCAGCCAAGCTCGTTGGCTCGCTAATGCTGATCTGGAAAACACCCTGATCGTCTTCGTAGCAGGAAAACAATGCAATCGGCGCGCCTGTCCTTTCCGCCAGAAACTGCGGGCCTGATGCCATCAAATGCATTCCGCCGAGAAACTCCACCGGATCGGTGCGATTCTCTGAAGTGCTGACCCCATCACAAGCCATCACGATGGCATCACCTTGCTGGAGTGCCCGGATGAAAAAACGCAAATTATCCTCAAAATACACCGTCTTACCGGGTGCCAGCAAGGTATTGAGCGCCTGAACCTTGTGCAAAAAATGCTTTGAAATGGCCGGTGGGACCTGGGGGTCCGACGTAATGCGGGTAGCCATCACATCCAGGCGCAGACCCGCTCGCGCCAGCAACGCCAGTCCAATGTAAAGACTGTCGAAATGGGCCGTCAGCAAGACCAGGCCTTGCCCGCGGGATTGGGCTGCCAGGAGTGACTCTAGTCCCTGGATCTGATGGGGTACGCGGCCGTAGTCGATTCGCAGAAGGCGCCAGCAATCCACCTCTTCCCGCGATGCGCACACATAACGGCGCAATGCCAGCATCCGGACAGAGCGCCCTGACCCAGAGAGCTTCTCTAGC
>Ga0073902_10000358_pt1 | contig 29145 bp, 30 predicted proteins | sample KloWWTmeKNB19Kit_FD_66667 | JGI IMG/M metagenome (GOLD analysis project Ga0073902, IMG submission 66667) | Active sludge microbial communities from Klosterneuburg, Austria, studying microevolution and ecology of nitrifiers - Klosterneuburg... | ecosystem: Engineered > WWTP > Aerobic digester >...
ATGTTGAACCTTCTTCGACGCATCGGCCTGCGACTGCAGTATTTGGAGTCGCGAGAGCAGAAACTCCTTGAACTCGATCGCACGATTGCCCACTTCTACGCGCACCGGCGAACGGCCTTCTTGGTATCGACCGGCCTCTTTCTTCTCGGATGGCTGGCCGAGGCGTTGGAAGTGTTCGTCATGATTGTGTGCTTGGGACAACCCATTACAGTGTTGTCGGCCATTGCGATCGGCGCGCTGTCGGTGTTTATCAAGGGCGGCACGTTTTTCATCCCCGGCAGCCTGGGCGCGCAAGACGCCGGCAATCTGTTCCTGTTGACCGCCTTCGGGTATGGCGATGTCACGGGTATCACCTTCGCGCTGCTGCGAAGATTCCGTGAACTGGTATGGATCGGGATCGGGTTGGCGTGTTTAGTAGTGGTCGGGAAAGGACAGAATGATACGCTTGAAGACCCCGCCGCCCAGCGATAGCGCTCCCTTCACTCTAGCAGGATGCGGAAAAAGTCCGCCAGCGGCGTTCTCGCATCGCTCAGACGCTCACCGTACGGCAGAGAGTACGATTCGCCTCTTCGCTCGCTGCGGCCTTGCTGGACGGCCTTTTTGCGCATCCTGCGACCGATTCTGATACCAACACGCCACATGAACTGATCGCGGCGTATGACGCAACAATCGAGTTTTTCCGCAGCCTGCTAGAGATGAGTCGCCAGGTGAGTCCAATCTGCCTTTCTGACGAAGTGCAATGGCTCTCTCTTTCGTAATGACTCTTGTACCTCCTACACCTGGAGGGCTTATTGAATGGCCTCGTCCCACTCTTGTCCAAAATAAGTTCTTAAAATGCCGGGGGTCTGTGAGTAGGATAGGCTGTTCCGCCACATCCATTCACGGCGTATCCGCGCCGTGTTACTCACACGCCGGAGGTGTCATATGGTCGCCGTCGCGAGTTGTTTGCGCAAATCTTAGCTTTGATTGATCGTGCGGCCTTTGCTCGTGCGATCCAGTACCTGCTGGGCTCTAGAGCGTTTTTGGTTTATGTCTTTACATAGCCTGAAGACGCGAAGTAGCGCGTGCATTCAGCGGGTGTGAAGCGGTCGAGCAGCATGCCGATCTCAGCCCAGAGCGCATCCACGGTTCGAGGGGCGGCTTTGCGGAGCAGCGCGTTGAGTTTGGCAAACAGTTTTTCAATGGGATTGAGATCGGGGGAATACGGCGGGAGATAGCGAATGTGTGCCCCCACCGCCTCAAGCGCCTCTTTGACGCCCGCCACTTTGTGACTGCGTAAGTTGTCGGCGATGACGATATCGCCGGGGTGGAGCGTCGGGCATAAGAACTCCTGGACATATTTGAGGAACAGGGTGCCGGTCATGGCCCCATCCGCCACCATCGGAGCGGAGATGTCATCATGACGCAGCCCGGCAACGAAGGTGGTGGTATGCCCATGTCCGTGCGGGACAGAGGCGACGCACCGTTCACCACGCGGGGCGCGTCCGTAGCGCCGTGCCATGTTCGTCGAAGCCCCTGTTTCATCCAGAAAGACCAGCTTCGTGATGTCCAGAGCGGGTTGGGCTGCCTGCCACTCACGCCGTGCGGCGTGCACGTCGGCGCGATCTTGCTCGCTGGCGTGTAGGGGTTTTTTTACGTGTGAGCTTCCATTTGTCGAGTTGATGCCACAAGGCGGGGACCTTCATCGCAATCCCGTGTGCCGCTAATCGGGCACACATCTCCGCAAGGGTCAGATCACCTGTTTCCTTCAACCACGCCCGCAGTGTCGGCTCCATCCCGACCAATCGGGACTGCCGATGGCCTCCAATTGGGAGACTGCTCCGCTGCCCCGTCTGCGTGAGCCGGTTCCGCACCTGATACACCCAGACCCGACTGACTTCAAATCGGGCGGCAATGGCTGTCGGACGCTCCCCACGTTCCAATGCTCTCAACACACGGTCCCGTAGATCCTGCGAATAGGCATCCATCCTGTTGCCTCCATCAAGAAACCAATGGAGGGCATTCTACAGAGTGTATGCACTTAAATCAAAAATTCTCTAGTGACCGACGGGGATACTAACGACGTGCGCATCGCCCACCAACTCACATTTCCACCAGGCACCATAGTGGCGATGGATCGGGGGTATCTCGACTATGTCCTATATCATCGCTGGACGCTCGCCGAGGTGGGGTTTGTGACGCGTCCACGGACGAACATGCTGCACGAAGTCCTGGAGCGGCGGCCAGTTCCCATGCGAGGCCCGATGGTGGCCGATGAGGTGATTCGCCTCACCGGCCTGCAGGCCGCTGTCCCGTCCCTTTGCGGCAGGTGACCATCTGGGACGAGACGCAGCAGAGACGGCTCACCTTCCTGACGAACCTCATGCATCTGGCCGCCAGTACGATTGCCGCCATCTATAAGGAGCGCTGGCAGATCGAACTCCTCTTCAAAGCTTTGAAGCAACACCTCAAGATCAAGACGTTTGTCGGCACCAGTGAGAACGCCGTGCAGGTCCAGATCTGGATTGCGTTGATTGCCATGGTGCTGTTGAAATATCTCCGGCTCAAGTCCACCTGGCCCTGGAGTCTCTCGAACCTCGCGGCCTTGCTCCGCTTCAATCTGTTGACGTATCGAGACCTGTGGACGTGGCTCAATGCGCCCTTTAAGCATCCGCGATCACTCCGATGCCCTTGCAAACAGGGCTTTTTGCCGCATAATCTTGGACAGCACCCAGACCAGACAACCTCCTTCGAGAACAGGCGCCGAAGTCGTCTCAAACGCAGCATTCATGCAGGAGACACACAGAGGGGCGGATTATTTTGGACAGCAGTGGCCTCGTCCCCTCTATGCTTGCCTCAAGTCTCTCGACAGATGCCGCAGGCATGCAGGAGGGGAGAGTCAGCAGGGTGTGCCCCTTGATGACTCGCTCGAACATCAGTCGCGGGTCTAAGCCAGTAGGAGGATAATTCCGGTGAATCGTTTGCCATGGCCGTCGTAGTGATCGTTCCAGTTCACAACGGGGGCGAACGATTTCACGCGAATATGGATTCAATCAGGCGTGCCGAGCCTCCGCCAGATGAAGTCATCGTGATCGGCGATGGCGACACTGACGGATCCTCCCAGTTTGCAGAAGCAGCCGGTATAACCGTGTATCGCTTTCCTACGCCGAAAGGGCCTAGCCGCGCCAGAAACCTTGGCGCGTCGAAGGCGATGTCGGAACTGCTCTTGTCAGTCGATGTCGCTGGGACAGTTCCCGAAAATGTGATCGATCGGGTGAGAGACCTCTTTGCCCGAGATTCTGACGTTGCGGCAATGATCGGGTCGTATGATGATCAACCGGGGGAGTCGAAATTTTCTTTCTCAGTACCGGAAGTTGGTGCATTATTCTGTTCATCAGAACGGTCGCGAGGAGGCGTCCACGTTTTGGGGTACCTATGGTGTGGCGTGCGGAGTTCTTGGTGTACTGTTGCTGTCCCCCCTGGCAGCCGGTGTTTCTGGTTGAGACCGTTGTCATGGGGCTGATCCTGTTTATCCTCAACTATGGAGCACGATAATGCCAGCAGTTAATCCGCGAGACCAGAAGGTCGTGATCATCGGAGGGGGACCGGCGGGACTCACGGCGGCCTACCAGCTGTCGAAGGTCGGTGCGAAGTCCGTGGTCCTCGAGAAAGATGCGATCCTCGGCGGCATTTCCAGAACGGTGGAGTATAAAGGCTACCATTTTGACATCGGCGGCCACCGTTTTTTCACGAAGGTTTCCGTCGTGGACAAGATGTGGAGAGAGGTGCTTCCCGAGGGCGACTTCCTGCATTGCCAGCGGTTGTCCAGGATCTACTATAATAGAAATTTTTTCTTCTACCCCCTTAAGCCAGTCAATGCCTTGTTCGGGCTAGGAGTTTTCAACAGTCTGCTCATCCTGATGAGTTATGTCTGGGCGCAACTCTTTCCCCAGAAACCGGAGGATAATTTTGAGTCCTGGGTCTCCAATCGATTCGGCAAGCGGCTCTACAAAACCTTTTTCAAGACCTACACGGAAAAAGTCTGGGGCATGCCGGCTAACACGATTGCAGCTGATTGGGCGGCGCAGCGGATTAAAGGGTTGTCACTGCTGGTGGCCGTCAAAAATGCGCTGATCAAACAACAATCGACGGAGAAGGGGGCGGTCGTCAAGACCCTGATCGACGCGTTCGATTATCCCAAACGCGGCCCCGGGATGATGTGGGAAATCGTGGGAGAGTTAGTGAAAAAGGATGGCAGTCAGGTGCATCTCGGCGCCTCGGTTGACAGGATTCGTTGGGCAGGCAATCGAATTGATGGGATGGATGTCTCGATGCAGGGTCGAAATGAATCTCTGACAGGCACGCACTATATCAGCAGCATGCCGATCAGAGAACTGATTCATAAAATGAATCCGCCTGCACCCAAGGAAGTCATCGCCGCAGCTGACCGACTGAGGTACCGGGACTTTCTGACCGTCGCACTGATCGTGAATAAGAAGGACTTGTTTCCCGACAATTGGATCTATATTCACGACTCGCAGGTCAAGGTCGGACGGATTCAGAACTTCAAGAACTGGAGTCCCTATATGGTTCCGGACCAGAACAAGACCTGTTTGGGGTTGGAGTATTTTTGCTTCGAGGGGGATGGGTTATGGACGATGAGCGACAAGGACCTCATCGAACTTGGAATGCGCGAACTCGAATTGATCGGCATTGCGAAGGCGGAGGATGTCGAAGACGGGTCGATTGTGCGAATGCCGAAAGCCTATCCTGTGTACGATGCGGACTATCAAGAGGCTCTCACCTGTATCCGGGAATTTCTGGACGGCTTCCAAAACCTGCAAGTCGTAGGGCGAAACGGTATGCATCGGTACAACAATCAGGACCACTCGATGCTGACGGCCATGCTGGCAGTAGACAATATTCAAGGCGCAAGGCATGATCTATGGCAAGTGAACGCGGAGCAAGAGTACCACGAAGAAACGACCAGCCGCGAAGCCGACGCCAAGGTGCAACTTGGCCAGCTTGCGGCCACGCAGCCGCAAGTCCCGCAACCGATGACGCCGGCCGCCAGTCAGAGTCTCGTTCTGGCATTCGCCAAACTCGATAAGTTGGCCTTTGCGACCGCCCTGGGAACCGTCTCCGGTCTGATTGTGGCGATCGCTACCTTGTGGATAGCAGTCAAAGGCGGAGAGCGAGCCGGGCAGAATCTGCAAATGTTGGGACAGTTCTTCCAAGGATACACGGTGACGGTGTCGGGTGCGCTCGTCGGGTTTGCCTACAGCTTTACGTCCGTCTTCCTCTGGGGCTGGCTGTTTGCCTATCTCAGAAACTTCGCGTTGGGCTTCGTGATCTACCGCGCCAGACGAGAGGCCGAGCTGATGTCATTCAGACAATTCCTGGATCGCTATTGATCTATTTGATGCCAGAGGAGTATGACCATGCCGACCATGATGCAGCTCGAAGACGAGAAACTCTTTAGCGCGATCCTCCGTATCAATAGTAAAATGTTCGGGCTCATCTTGGGTCTCTTGATGGGATTGGCGATCTTCATTGCCACCAATTGGCTCGTCTTCAAAGGGGGATATACCGACGAAACCGGTCATTACATCGTCGGGCCGCATTTGCAGTTACTGAGTCAGTTTTTTATCGGCTATTCCGTCTCTTTCGTTGGCAGTTTCGTTGGATTTGCCTATGGGTTTGCTTGCGGGACCCTGGCGGGGGCTTCGATCGGCATCATTTACAATAAACTTGTTCAACTTAGAAACTCAGCCTCATGAGTGTTCCTATGAAATTCGGACTCATCGGCGCCGGATGTATCGGTCAGCTTCGGGCCAAAGCCTTGGCTCAGGTTGAAGGCTGTGTGTTGTCGGCGATTGTCGACGTCGATCCGGTGCGGGCACGAGCCATGGCGTCATCTTCAGACGTCAAGATATTCAAAGATGTTCAGGAGATGCTCCCGCAGGCAAATCTGGATGCCGTGATTGTGTCGACACCACCTCAGTTTCACGAGGATCTTGTCGTCAGTGCGTTCAAAGCCGGGAAACATGTCCTCTGCGAAAAACCGCTGGCGAATTCGGTGGAGGCTTGCAGGCGCATGGTCGACGCGGCACGGGCAAGCGGGAAGGTGCTTGCAACTGGGTTTAATCATCGCTACTTCCCGCAAATCCAATATCTCAAGCAAGCCATCGACACAGGGCTCATCGGAGAGTTGGACCATGTCCGAGCCTTTGCCGGGCACACGGGTCTCTCTGAATTTCGGAACTCGTGGGAATACGATATAAATGGTATCGGTGGTGGCGCTTTGATGGATGTCGGGATTCATATCATCGACCTCACGCGGTATGTGCTGGGTGAGGTGGATGAGGTCTACGGCTTCACGTCCAACCGTGTCTGGAATCTGGGCGCATCGGAGGACAATGGTATTGCCCTGTTGCGAAATCCCCAGGGAAAATATGCCGTGTTGCAGGCCACGTGGACGGAGTGGAAGGGCTATCGGTTCTATCTCGAAGCCTACGGCACTAAGGGCATGGTGCGCGCCTACTATGCACCCATGATGAATCTTCTGATCACACAGGACAAGCCGGGTGGACGCCGGAAGCGGACGGTTCGCTTCTATCCCATGACGATGCTCCGGGAGAAATTCATCGGGTGGCAATCGTCGGTCATTCAGATGTTCCGGCAGGAGTTCACAGATTTCGTCCGCCTGACTCGGGGGAAAGAGAGCGCGATTGCGGACGGCGTTGCCGGTCTTCGAGCGGTGGAAATTGCCAACGCCGTGTATCGCAGCAGTAAAGAACACATCGCGATTCGGTTGGCCGGGAATATCTAAATCTTGCTGTAGCCGTGGATGCACCATGACAACCGTTAACCCTAACCATGCAGAGTTCAAGACCCAAGACGCGGCAAGTTACAACCCAGTCGCGCAGAGCTTCGACCGGTTCGTGACTCAATTGTCTGCTCCGGTCGCTGCCCGTCTCGTCGCGCTTGCCGGGCTCGCGCCAGACAATCACGTTCTGGATGTCGGTGCAGGGACGGGAATAGTCGCGCTTCGTGCGGTTGCAGAGATGGGGCCATCGGGCAGGGTTGTCGGCATCGACTTGTCCGACGGCATGCTGGAGGTTGCCAGGCAGAACGCGCGAGGGCGAGGCCTCGCAGATCGTGTCGAATTTCGCAAGATGGATGCGGAGTCGCTGGACTGCAAGGATGGATCGTTCGACGCGGTAGTCTCCTTGTTCGCCTTGCGTCATTTTCCTCATCCTGAGACGGCCTTACAGGAAATGCATCGCGTGCTTCGTCCTGGAGGCCGGTTGGTGTTGGCTGTCGGGAGCGGCGCACCCTGGCTCTCTCTCGTGGGATTGGTCCATCGGCTGAAGCTCCTACCGCACGTTGTGCGCCGTTTTCAGGGTAAGCAACTCGTGGCATGCAAGTTTTTGGACGGGATGGTCGCGGCCTATGTCCCGTCCTCAGGCAAGAGCGAAGAGGCAGGTTGGACGCATGAACATACGCATATGCAGCAATCGGTACCGGCATTTATTCGAGCAGCCGGATTTCAGAATATTCGCTCGGAGTGGCAGGGGCAACAGTCCATCATCAATACGCCAGAAGAGTTTTGGGAGCTGCAAACAACGTTTTCTTCCCTGTCCAGAAAACGTCTCGCCACAGTGTCATCTGAGGTCGTTGCGCGTGTGCGGCAGGACTTTATGAACACCTGTCGCGAGGTCCTGTCTCGCGGCGGGGAATTGGTGTATCCAACTGGAGCGTTGCTGGTGTCCGGTCGCCGCGCATGACACGCCCTTAGGGCGTGATGACAATTGAATTGTAGCGATCATGCCAGCCAGATACAGGCACAAGCCAGACTGAGCATGGACATGAAGTTCTGCGAAAGCTTCTCGTATCGTGTGGCGGTGCGCCTGAACGGCTTGAGTCGGCAGAAGAAGCGTTCGACGAGGTTGCGGTCTTTATAAAGGTGACGATCATAGACACGCTGAGTCAGACGATGACTGCGTGGTGGATTCACCACCTGTGCGCCCTGGGTTTCAATGAGATCGACGAATGCATCGGCATCGTAGCCCTTGTCGGCGATGACGCATTGCGCCTCAATCCCCTTGATAAGGGCCGCCGCTTCGGTTATGTCGGCCGCTTGCCCGCCGGTCAGGCGTATGCGCACGGGATTGCCCAAGGCTTCGACAGTCGCATGAATTTTGGTGCTCAGGCCCCCCCGGCTGCGTCCGATGGCTTGATCGCTCATTTTGGGGGGACGCCGGTAGCGTGCTGGTGAACTCGCACGATGGTCGAGTCGACAAACAACTGCTCTAGATCGGCGTCACGCTTGAGTGCCTCGGCCATCCGCGCCCAAACCCCTTTCTTGCTCCAGCGGGAAAAGCGCATATACGCTGTGTGCCACGCTCCGAAGTGCTGGGGGCAGGTCGCGCCACGGCGAGCCCGTGCGGGCGATCCACAATGCTTCCATTGATCGTCGCGCAACATCTTTCGGTCTATTCTCGCAAACTCCCAAAAGCGAGAATGTATAGAACTTTGTCATTTGTGAGCAGCCCCTAGTAAATAAACGGAATCTCGGGCTGCAGAGAAGCGCTATGGCATTCATGAGCAAGAGGGTCATCCGGCAGCTCTGTATTGCGGCAATCAGCGGAGTGCTGACGGTAGGATTGTTCGTTGCCGTGGATTCGAAGGACGCGACCTTCCGCTGGAGCATGGCCACGGCATATGTCGGGTTGGCACTCATCGGGCTCTCGCTTATCATTGGTCCCATCAATGTTTTGCGTGGGTGCTCTAACCCGCTCAACACCAGTTTGCGTCGCGACGTCGGCATTTGGGGTGGCATTATAGGCCTCGTGCATACGGTCGTGGGCTTGCAGGTTCATATGGCAGGACGGTTCTGGCTCTATTTTCTCTACCCGCGTGAAGAGAGCCATCTCGTTCCCTTGCGATACGACCTCTTCGGTTTGGCAAATTATTCCGGTCTCGGAATTTCCCTCGTGCTGGCGCTCTTATTGGGTTTGTCGAACAACGCAGCATTGACCAAGCTCGGCTCTCACCGATGGAAAACGTTGCAACGATGGAATTACGCGGGATTTGCACTCTTGATCGTGCACGGGGCGGTCTATCAGCTGCTTGAAAAGAGAATGGCGGGATTTGTACTCGTATTTGCTGCGGCAATTCTTCTTGTGGGAGCGCTGCAAACTGCAGGCTATCGCAAAGTTCTTCAGCAGAAGAATCCTGGCGGGCAACCTTCCGTCATGAGTTCTGACAGGTAGTCATTTCATAGCGTTCAGTTTTTTGCTATCAAATTGAATCCGTTGCTCCGCATCGATCGAGGAATTGGACGGCGTGATGCTATGCGCGCGTGTCCGTTGTGATGAGTGTTATCAGGGCATGACTAGTGGCCTGTAACAGCAGATTATGTACTGAGCCTGCGGTTAAGATGGATGTTTTTAGGCTGCCCCCATCGCGCCAGAGCCGGATAAGGTAGTCTACAATCGTCTGTTACAGGCCACGGAGGAGGAAAGAATGAGAACACTTGTCGTCAACGCCTTCAGAATGGCTCAGCAGCGAACCGGGATAGGCCGCTATATCGAGTTCGTGGCACAGCAATGGAGCCGGATGAAGATCCCGTTCGATCGAGTGGTGTTGATGAGCCCGAAGAACATAGAGATGAGTGGATTCGATCGCGTCACTTCCGTTGAGGTCAAGGTGTTCGGGGGACAATATCCAGCCGCCATTTGGGAACAGGTATGTTTCCACAGAGCGGCAAAAGGTGCTGCGATATTGTTTTGCCCCTCCTACATCTGTCCCTTGTTGCATCGTGGGCGCATGGTGTTGGCAAATCATGGCTTCTATGAAGCCCTACCAGGCGAGTTTTCCTGGTTCACCCGCCTCCGTGCGACGACGCTGCAACGGTACAGTGCGAAGTGTGCCGAACGCGTGATCGCGAACTCTCTTGCCACAAAAGCCGATCTCGTGCGATTTTTTGGCATTCCACCGGAGAAGATCGACACGATTTATCCGGCCGCACACGATTACTACTTCCAACGCCACGATCCGGCGGCGATCAAAGAAGAAGTTATTCGTGCGCTGGGCAAAGAGGTTCCTTATGTTATTTTTGTCGGGAAGCTTGCGAAGAGGCGGCATGTTCCGAATCTCATCGAAGCCTTCGCCATCGTCCGCCGACAACATAACTTGCCCCACGCTCTGTTAATCGTCGGACCGAACACCACGAATGTCCCGATTGCTGAGATCGCGCAACAGCATGGGGTCGGGGATGCCGTGGTGTATCGCCCTTATGCGGAGCTTGAGCCGTTGGCACGGCTGTACGCCGGCGCGGATGTGTACGCCCTGCCCACCATCTACGAAGGGATCTCCTATACCATGTTCGAGGCTATGGCCAGCGGTGCCGCTGTGTTGACGGTGAAGCACCCGACATTGGAAGAGGGCGCAGGAGATGCGGCGCTGGCCATGCCGACTCCGTCAGTAGAAGATTTGGTCGAGGGACTTTCGACGTTCTTGCTGGATGGGGCAGTCCGTCGCAAGTATGCCGAACAGGGCCGTGAGCGGGCTAAGCGGTTTTCATGGGAGATGGTGGCACGGGAAACCATGCGTATCTTGGATCGTGTGGCGGACAAAGAGGATCGGAATGGATATTGCTAAACAGAAGAGGATGGCTAGATGGCCGACATGAGCCAGATAGATCGGATCGTTGATGCTTAAAATTCTTCTGGGAATCGGGGCCCCCCAGGCTCTTGCTGTACTGGTGAACTTTGCTCGAACGAAGGTTGCCGCGGTGTTGGTCGGCCCTGAAGGCATCGGAGTCATCAGCATCATCGATCAAACTATCCAGTTTGTGGCGAACCTCTGCACCCTAAATTTTTCCCGTTCGACGGTGAAGTTCCTTTCCAAAGCCCATAGCGAGGGAGGCGATGCCTTTTGTGATGGGTATGCCGTGGTTCTGAAAGCGTTACTTGTGCTCGGCACAGTCGGTGCGCTGGTGACAACAAGTCTAGTGCTGTTCAGAATCGATCTCCTCCCCGCCGTAATAGCACCGTATAAAATCTTGCTTCTGGTGGGGTTACTAGGTATTCCGGGGATGGCGTTGGCCTCATTTATCCCCAATGCACTAGCGGCGGCCCAGTATTCCTCCGGATCGGCGCGGTTGACCGCTTTGACGGGCCTCGTCATGGCATTGGCAAGCACATTCGGGCTCCTTGCAGGAGGGATTTTAGGTTTCTATGTCGCGACGGTGCTCATTGTAACGGTGTGGGCCATTGTGGTCGTCGAATATCTTCGTCGCGTGATGGGATGGTCGATTACTCAGTGCGCTGTTGGCATTGCGGCTGGTTTTCGCAGGCTAGGCAATGTCGTCTCTTTCAGCATTTTGTTCTATGCCGCAGCTTTCACCTATCAAGGAGCATTCTTAATCACACGGTATTCCGTACTTGAGAATCTTGGCGAGGCCGGGGCCGGGCTTCTGCATGCCGGTATGTCTGTTGCCCTTCTCATGAACATGGTTCTGATGCCGCTCACTGAATTATTTTTTACACCAAGAGTCACCCGGGTCGGACCAAAGGAAGAAAAGTTTCAAGTTGCCATGGAATTCCTGAAGCAACTGACCATGATCGTGACGATATTTTCGCTCCCTGCCATCCTCTTCCCTCACCTCGTGCTTGATCTGGCATTCTCCACGAAGTTTTTAGGCGCCGCGCAATATATGTTCGTGTTTATGCTGTGGCAAAGTTTCGCCCTGCTTTCCGGCGTCTGCCAAGCTCTCTTGATTGGACTGGACGACATGATCTCGTATACGGCCATCACATGCTCGGGGAACGTCCTGGCCGCCTGTTCCGCGGTGGTTCTTGTGCCGCATTATGGGGGCATCGGGGCGGCGGTCGGCTTCGTGATAGCGAGTTCGCTGGTGTTGCTCGGCACCTTTGTTAGGCTCAAGCTCTGGCACGGGTTTGCCTTGCCGAGGAATCTTGTCTTCCTGATGGGGTATAGCCTGTTGGTCACGCTGGTGCTCGGCAGCATCTTTCGGCATTACGGCGCGTGGCACGGTTCAACCCTACTGGCGAAAGCTGCAGCGGCGCTGGCCACCGTCATCGGCCTGTTGTTATTTTTGAGCAGGAATGACAAGCTCGCATTGGTGAGCTTCTTTCAAAAGGTGCGATCGGGCCCGTGGTAGCTCGCGGGGAGCGAATGCAGCATTCTCAATTTCCAGTGGAGGGTTCTGATGGTTTGGCTTGCGGTCATTCGGTTGGGGAGCATCGTGGACGCTGCACGCCTGACCCTGCTGCCGGAGTTCCGCAGGACATATCCCCATAGTTGATGAATATGCCATTCGTGAGTCAGCGACGAGTAGGTTAGTTGTCACAAAATCTGGCGGCGTAATCGACATAATGGGGTCTTGAACTATGACCCAGGCATCCACGGGGTCGAATGGTCACCAACAAATAACGCCTACGATCATCTGTGTCCATCGGATGGTCGATGCTGAGCTGCACGCCAGGAGAATTTCGCTTGAACAGTAATAACCGCTTCCAAGAAGTCGCGAAAAAGATTTCTGTCGTCCTGCTGAATGGTGTCTTGCTCGTGGCGATGCCGGCCTGTGCGTCGGTCAACCTCGGGCGCGATAGCATGCCAACAATGGTCGAAGTGACGATCTTCCCTCAGGAGCCTCGTCAGACGATGGAGGGATTTGGAGCATCAAGTCGAGTGTGGGACGATCCGCATGTAAGTAATGCGGGCTCCACTTCGGTGCCCGCTGCGGCACAGGAGAATGTCCTGACTCTCCTGTACACAGATTTAGGCCTCACGCGCATGCGACCGGTGTTGGACGGAGGGGTGGAACCGATCAACGACAATGTGGATCCGGCGGCCTTTGACTGGACAAAATTCCATTTTGAATGGAAACGGACCGATGCACATATTAGCCTCGTGGAGCAAGCTCGAGCAAAAGGGATGACGACATTCTTTGTTTCACCAGTTACGCTTGAGGCGTGGATGACGGAGGACAATCCCGATGAGTACGTCGAATGGGCCTTGGCGATCATGCTGAGGTGGCGCGATAGAGGAGTGGAATTACCGTATTTCTCGATCATCAATGAACCTGGGTATAAGCGCAGCGGGATTTGGTCGGCTGAATGGATGAGAACGGTTGTGAAGCGGTTGGGGGCCAGAATGCGGCAGGAAGGGTTTCGAACCATGTTGGTCATTCCGGACGATCTGAATCCCGCCGAAGCCTACAAACGAGCGTCCGTCGTGCTTCGTGACTCCAAAGCCCGCCGATACGTGGGCGCGCTGGCCTACCACTTGTACGATACCAAGGAGACCGAACTCGCGCACGACCTTGCGCACATGCGGAATCTCGCGGCCGAATACGGAATCCCCATCTGGATGACGGAGTTTAGCGTTCCCAACGACATGACTTTTTCCGGTGCCATGGAGTGGATGAAAATCATCCATAAGCTCGTGGCAACGTACGATGTCAGCGCTGTGGATTATATGTGGGGATTCTTCGGAGCTTGGGAAAGGAACCACACAATCCTGAGCATCGAGTTTTTAGACGGGAAATACGTGCAACACCATGTCGGACCGCTCTACTATTTGACAGGGCAGTTCTCGAAATTCGTGCGTCCGGGACAGGTTCGAGTCGAAACGCATTCATCGAGCCAAGATCTGTTGGTGACGGCATACAAGTCAGGGGCACAGTCGGTGATCGTGGCGATCAATGCCGGTCAGGAGGACCGCCGCGTAAATGTGACGGTCACAGACGCCGTGGCGCCGCTTCATTTCTCGGCGATCCGGACCACCGTCCGGGAATTCTGGAGCGAATTAGAACCGATCGCATCGGATACATCCACCTTCAATGTCGCACTGCCTGCACAGAGCGTCACCACATATCGCGGTGGATCAATTGATTCGGCCGGTACCCTCTCCGGTGTCGGCATAAAGAAGAGCGCACAATGATTCGTCTTGCCGTCATCGGGTTGGGAGCGGTCACGAGAAATATTCATCTCCCGGCCTATCGCCGGCTCAAGGGTCGCGTGACTCTCGTCGCCGGTTGTGATGTGGATCTTGCGACGAGGGCGGCGATGGAAAAGACCGGTCTTTTCAAAAGGATCTACGACAGCCACGAGGAGATGCTTGACAAGGCGAAGCCCGATGTTGTGAGTATTTGTACTCCGCCGTTTTTGCATCACCAGCAATGCCTCGATGCGCTTGAGCGTGACTGTCATGTCTTCTGCGAGAAGCCACTGGCGGAAAGTTTGGCGCATGCCGACGAGATTATTCTCGCATCGTCGCGATGCATGCGGTCGGTCGTGGTCAACAGTCAATTCCCGAATATGAACATATATACGGCCGCCAAGAAACAGATCGGCTCTCCGGAGTTTGGGCGGCTGCTCTTCTTGCATGCCTGGCAAACCTTTCGGCCGACGGCCGATACGGAAGGGGGGTGGCGCGCGAACATGCAGCGTAGATTGTGTTTCGAGTTCGGCGTGCACGTCTTCGAGCTGATCCGACACTTTTTCGATGCGACGCCGTCCACGCTTTGGGCGCACATGCCACGACCAATTCGTGCATCCAACACCGAATCGCTCAATATCATCGCGATGGAATTTCCGGATGGACGGGCGGCATCCATTCTCTTGGATCGTGTGAGCAAGGGGCCTGAACGCTACTTGGAGATGAGACTCGACGGGGAGCATGCCGCCGTTCACACGTCAATAGGAGGGGAGCTGCGGTTTGAGGTCGGGCTTCACACGCGTCAGCGAAAACCGTTCATGGGACTGCATGTCGTGAAAGGTGGACAAGCGGTGTTGCAACAGGCTGAGCGGGCGACGGTGATAGGAACAGATGGCATGAATCCATTTGCCTCCGCGACCGCCGTCCATTTTGGCAATTTTCTTTCGGCGATTGAGGATGGCCGTGTTCCGTCCGGGACAGCGGAAGATCACAAGGCGACCCTTGCTTTGACTTTGGCTGCCTATGATGCGGCGGAGTCAAGGAAGGTCGTCGCCATTGCACCCTATCTATCCGGAGCTGCCACGCGAAAGGACCTTTCGTGAGGGACGCCGTTTCTTGGCAATGTTGCGTGCTCAGGTAATTATGGCAACTGGACCGATCGAAAGTCTTGCCATAGAGAACAGACGGCTTCGGGTCGGGATCGTCGGTGCTGGTCTTATGGGACAGTGGCATGCTTATGAGGCCAGGAAGGCACAGGGAAATCTCGTTGCCATTGCTGATTGCAATCTCGAAGCCGCCAGCCGGCTGGCGAGGACGTTTCAAGGCGTCGAGGCCTGTGTCGATATCGAGGAACTATTGAGCCGGACCTCCTGCGATCTTGTCCACATCTGCACCCCGATTGCCACGCATGAACAGATCGCCGGGACTGCGCTTGAAGCCGGCAAACACGTGCTGATCGAAAAGCCTGCGACGCCTGATGCCGAAGGAACACAACGGTTAATCCAGCTGGCGGCTCGCCGTGGGGTTCTTATTTGCCCGGTCCATCAATTTGTGTTTCAGCAGGGTGTGATGAAGGCTCGGCGGCTCCTTGATCGCATCGGGCATGTGCTGCACCTGGAAGCAATCTTTTGCACGGCAGGGGGCGTGGGACGCCAGGAGAGCGAACTCGACTCCGTCGTCGCCGAGATTCTGCCCCATCCGCTTTCCCTTGCACAGGTCTTTCTCCCGGGCGGAATGGTTCCGGACACCTGGATGCGTCTCCGTCCGCGCGTGGGAGAATTTCGAGCGATGGCAGAAGTGAGCGGCGTGACGGTGTCTGTGATGATCAGTCTTCAGGCTCGTCCCACCCAATGTACGTTGAAGATCTTTGGCGCCGCTGGAACCATTCATCTCGACCTCTTTCATGGGTATGCGTTCATCGAGCCGGGGGCTGTGTCGAAAGAAAGAAAAATTCTGCGGCCTTTTGATTTGGCTGCCAGGAGATTGGCTGCGGCATCGATCAACCTGGCCAAGAGGGCCCTCTCCAGGGAGCGAGCCTATCCTGGCCTCACGCGGCTGGTTGCCGAATTTTATGCAGCCATACGGACCGGGCAGTGCGCCCCCTTTACCACTGAGGCGATGCTGAATATCGCTCGGGTTCGAGACATCCTGGTGGAGGGTATGAGCCGTGACGGTTACACAGCCGTGAGTCATTCATAATGGCCACATCGCCGGGTGCGAGCGCACAGGATCTTCCTGAACTTTCGGTCGTGATAGGGTCTCATAATGCCAGGACCAGTGTGGCTGCATGTCTTGGTGCGTTGCAGAAGCAACGCAACGGGTGCCGCGCAGAAATCATTGTGGTGGATAATTCGACGGATGGAACAGCCGCCATTGTCGCGGCGCAGTTTCCCGACGTAGCGCTCATGTGTACTTCCCCTGAGCAGTGGATTCCTGAGTTATGGGAAGCCGGCATCAGAGCGAGCCGGGGTTCTATCGTAGCCCTGACCACAGCTCATTGTGTCCCCGATGACGATTGGATGAAGGAAGTCCTCGCAGCGCACCATGGCAGCGCCTATGTCGGAATCGGAGGAGCCATTGAGAACGATGCGTCGGCAAGTATCACCGATTGGGCGGTTTACCTGTGCCGGTATGCGAGGTACATGAGACCCTTTGCTCCCTATGTCATTCGCGACATTCCTGCGGATAATGCGTCCTATAAACGATGGGCGTTGGATAGTTGTACGGATGTGCGCGCCCGAGGATTTTGGGAGCCCGACATCCATGCCAAGCTTACGGCGGAGGGCTATCAATTGTTCATGACGCCACGGATTGGCGTACGCCATCTACGATCGTTTACGTTCATTAAGTTCATGCGACAGCGATTTTGGCATGGCCGGCAATTCGGTTCATCCCGTGCCATGCGACTGTCCACCGCAGTCCGACTGGCCCACATTGTCGCGGCACCACTCGTCCCGTTCCTCATGCTGACACGAATCGCTTGCCAAGTATTTCGCAGGCGGCAGCACATCACGCACTTGCTTCTTGCGACACCCGTACTTCTGCTGTTCCTTGCGAGTTGGACGACCGGTCAAGTTATAGGGTACCTGGCGCCCACAGGCCATCAGGCATGATCGGCCAGGAGTCCCTGAAAAACCCTCGACTCTCTGTCATTGTGGCCTGTACACATTCCCGGCTAGATCTCGAGCTTGTCCTCTCGTCTCTCCGCGGCCAGGAAGGGGCGGACGGTCTCGAAATCATTGTCGTGGATAGTTCTGGCGATGAGGCAGCAAACCAATCAATAGTTCAGGACGAGGGAGTGCTGACGCTTCGATTTCCACGGGGGACTCCACTTCCCGCCCTCTGGGGCGCCGGGATCAGACAGTCTCGTGGCGCGATTATCGCCGTCACTGATGCCTGCTCCGTCCCGGATAGACGGTGGGTCTTGTCCACCCAGGCTGCTCACGAGTCGTCGGATCTGATCGTCGGTGGTGCGGTTGACCCGATGCCCCAGCGAAGTCTGGTCGATTGGGCTGCCTACTTTTGCGAGTATGGGCAGTTCATGTTGCCTCTCACAGGGGGGGATGTTTCAGAACTTCCTGGCAATAACATTGCGTTCAAGCGAGCGGCGTTAGACAAGGGAACACAATTCGTCGAGCAGAGGTTCTGGAAGACCTATTGGTGTCGGGCGCTACAGCAGGAAGGGGTTCAGCTTCGGTCGGTGCCTTCTATGGTGGTCTATGATAGGAAGTCCTATCGGCTGCTCCCATTTCTGGTCAGACGATATCATCACGGCCGCTGTTTCGCCGGTATGAGGATTACGCAGGTGCCGCCGGTCATACGCGTCCTGTATGCGCTCGGGACTCCGCTATTGCCTGTTCTGTTCATGAGGAGGATTGCTGGGCCGATCATGCAGAAGCGACGCTATCTTCCGCAGTTTATGTGTTCATTGCCCGTTTCGATCTTGGCAGTCGTCAGTTGGTCGTGGGGTGAGTTCTGCGGGTATCTGGCAGGGCCAGGACGGAGTTGTGAGTTCATTCAATAACATCATCACCACCGGAGTAGCGGCGAACCATGGGTAATCGATCAATCTCTGTCGTTATCGCTTGCGTCAATAGGCTGCCGTCGATTCATGATTGTTTGATCGCCCTGGAACGAGAACGGAAGAACTTTCAGGTGGAGATCCTGGTGCTCTGCTGTTGCCAGGATGGCACGGCCGCGCACGTTGCCAAGCACTTTCCAGATGTCACACTGGTCCATTTCCCAAGACGGTTGGGCATTCCGGAATTGCGAGCGATCGGGATGGAACGCGCGACGGGGGAGATTATCTCGATCATCGAAGACCATTGCATTGTTCAGAACGGATGGTTTCGTGAGATTCTCGCGGCGCATGACAAGGGGTACCAGGTGGTCGGCGGGACGGTGGTCAACGGCAGCGTCGAGCGCCTGATCGATTGGGCCGTGTTTCTCTGCGAGTATAGCGGGGTCATGCCGCCCATTCCCGACGGAGAAGTGTCAGGTGTTACCGGAAACAACGTGTCGTATCGCAAGGCGATCCTCGATCGTGTCGACGAATCGGTGAAGAAGGAATGCTGGGAGTTCTTTCTGCATCAGGAGCTCAGCAAGAAGGGGGTTACGTTTCTCTCCGCGTCTTCGATCATTGTCAGCCATAAGAAAGAATTTGGATTCTGGTACTTTATGGCCCAGCGCTATTACTATTCCCGATCGTTCGCCGGCATGCGTCGGAAACGCACGTCGCTTCCGGGCAGGCTTTTGTACTGCTGCGCCTCGCCGTTGCTTCCGGGGCTCATGCTCTGGAGAATGACACGCCAGGTGCTGAACAAACAGCAGCATGTCGGCGCTTTCGTTTGGTCGCTGCCGTTGCAGGCGGCGTTCATGGTGAGCTATGCGGCGGGGGAATTTGTAGGGTATCTCTTGGGCTCTGGTGACAGCCTCCTGAAGGTCGAATGAACAACGCACCGGCTGTAGGCATAGAGTTGTCCGTTGTCCTGGCGGCCGCTCATTCGCGAGCCGGTCTGGAGGCCTGCCTGACATCATTGAAAGACCAGGTTAGCGGTGGAGAGATCGATGTCATTGTGGCATGTAACTGTTGCGAGGGTGCCGGTCGTTCGATCGAAGAGGCTTTTCCATTTGTCCGATTGATCGAGGCACCTCCCGGTACCACCGTGCCGGAATTGCGCACGTTGGGAATCCAGGCAGCCACAGGGAGGATCGTGGCCCTGCTTGAGGACAACAGCATTGTGGCGCCGACCTGGTGTCGCGCAATTAGAAGGGCTCATGCTGCCCCCCAAGAGATCGTCGGCGGAGCTGTGGAACGAGACGGCACGCATCGGGCCGTCGATTGGGCCGTGTATTTCTATGAGTATGGGAAATACATGCTTCCCTGCGTAGAAGGCGTGAGCGCAACGCTGTCCGGGAACAACGTCTCTTACAAGCGGACATTGTTACAGGAAATCCAGGATGAGTTTCGTAACGGGTTTTTTGAAGCCTTCCTTCATGAGCGACTACGCAGGCAGGGCAGCACCCTCTATATGGCTCCCGATGCCGTGGTGTATCACACCCTGCGCTATCGAGTCGGTAAAGTCCTCGTGCAGACCTTTCACCATGGCCGCCACTATGCGGGGAGACGGGTCGCTGCCGCCTCGCGCCTCACGCGGCTTGGCTACGCAGCCGGCTCGACGCTTCTTCCCGTGATCCTCCCGCTACGCATTGCACAGTTGGTGCTGCACCGGCGGCGGCATCTCCGGGAGCTGACGGTCGCCATGCCGTACCTGGTTCTGTTTATGACGAGTTGGGCCTGTGGAGAGCTTATGGGATACCTTTGTGGAGAAGGGGAGAGTGTGCGGCGATGGGCATAGCGGCATCTGGATCGTCAGGCGTGGGTCCGAGCACAAGAAAACCGCGCATCGGCGTGGATGCCTGCTGCTGGTCGAATCGCCGGGGGTTCGGACGTTTCACCAGAGAATTGCTGACGACGCTGGTCGCGACTGACCGGGAGCACGAGTACATCTTCTTTGCGGATGGGGACACGGCGCGAGCGAGCGAGTTTCCTCCAGGGGTCACAGTCGTGGTGGCATCGACGGAGGTCTCCCCGACCGTCGCCGCCTCTGCCTCAGGGAGTCGCTCGCTCAAGGATTTATGGGCGCTGAGCCGCGTGGTCGCGCAGGAGCCGGTCGATCTGTTTTACTTTCCGGCTGTATACTCCTATTTCCCAATCCTGAACCGGTGCAAAGTGATTGTGACCATCCATGACATGATCGCCGACCACCATCCGGAGCGAGTCTTCCCCAATCGGAAATCGCGCTTGTTCTGGAAGCTCAAGCAACAGGCTGCACTCTGGCAATCGGACATGATTCTAACCGTTTCAAGCCATGCCAAGCAGCAGATCGTCGAGTATTGCCGGGTTCCTGCTACGCGAGTGGAGACGACGACAGAAGGCCCGAGCGATGTGTTCATTCGCCTGCCGAATCTGGAAGGGGCCACAGCGGTCTTACCGAAATATGGATTGAGATCCGGGGAACCGTTTCTAATCTATGTCGGGGGCATCAGCCCGCACAAAAATTTAGGGGTGCTGGTCGATGCGTTTCATCGGCTCATGGAAGACCCCCGTTTCGCAGATCACAAGCTCGTGTTGGTGGGGGATTACAAGGGCGATGTGTTTTTTTCCCATTATGCGGAATTGAAGGCGGACATCGAACAGCGAGGTCTCTCTGCCCGCGTGCTGTTTACAGGGTTTGTGCCCGACAGCGAACTCGCGGTGCTCTACAACCTCGCTCGGGCGTTGGTGCTGCCTTCTCTGGAAGAGGGATTCGGGCTTCCTGCGGTAGAAGCTATGGCCTGCGGAGCTCCGGTGATTGCCAGCGACCGGGGCTCTCTGCCGGAAGTGGTGGGGCAGGTCGGCTTGTTTTTTGATCCGAGTCGTCCGGATGTGCTGGTGACGCTTCTTCGCGACGTGCTGAGCAGCGAGTCGATCAGGGATCGTATGAGCCTGGCTGGGCTCGAACGGGCAAAGTTATTTACGTGGGAGCTGGCGGCACAGTCCACGGCAGCTCTCTTTGAACGGGTGCTCAATGAGGTTCGTTGATGGGGCCGTCGCTGCGGTTCTGCATGGTCACGACATTTTATCCCCCCTATAGTTTTGGCGGGGACGGCATGTTTGTGTATCGCTTCTCCAATCTGCTGGCGGAGCGAGGCCATTCCGTGGACGTGATTCATTGCCGCGATGCCTATTACGCGCAGCATGCCACAGAGCCGGTCGGCGAGTGGCCAAACCACCCTCGCATTACGTTGCACAGCCTCAAGAGCAAGGCCGGCATCCTGTCGCCGCTCCTGACCCAGCAATTGGGCATTCCCGGTTTGAAGGCCGGAAAGATCAAGCGGATTCTTACCGAGGGCCGGTTCGACGTGATCCATTACCATAATGTGTCGCTTGTCGGAGGGCCGAAAGTCCTCGAATATGGCTGTGCGATCAAGCTGTACACGACGCATGAGTATTGGTTGCTGTGTCCGACGCATGTGCTCTTTAAGTTCAACCAGGAGGCCTGCACGAAGCCGAGCTGCCTGATGTGCCAGTTGTCCTGTCGGAAGCCCCCGCAACTCTGGCGCTACACCGGCATAATGGATCGTGCGCTCAGGCAGCTCGACGCGGTGATCTCGCCCAGCCAATTTGCCGCCGATGCACACAGACATATGGGGCTGAATGTTGAGAAGACGGTGATACCGATGTTCGTTCCCAGCCGGCAGGCAGAACAAGAGCGCGGCGAATTCTTGCCCGCTTCCCTGCCGGATGGTCAGCTGCCATATTTCCTCTATGTCGGACGCTTGGAAAAGCTCAAGGGGCTGCAAGAGGTAATTCCATTTTTTGCACAGCAAGACCAGGCCGATCTTCTGGTGGCAGGGACCGGTCAATATGAGTCTGAGCTAAAACGCCTCGCCCAGGACAGTCCGCGCGTGACATTTCTTGGGGCCCTGCCATTCGAGCGGTTACGGCAACTATATGCCCATGCGGTCGCGGTGATCGTGCCGTCGCTCTGCTACGAGACCTTTGGCCAGGTGGTCGCGGAGGCCTTCTCGTTTAAGACGCCCGTGATTGCGAGAGACATTGGCGCGTTGTCGGAACTGGTGACAACGAGCGGGGGCGGGCTCCTTTACCGGAATGGCCATGAACTGGGCGATGCGATCGAGTCGCTGCGTACGAATCCTGAGCTGAAGGCAGAGCTGGGGAAACGAGGTCATGAGGCCTATCGGAAGCAGTGGACCGAAGAAGAGCATCTCGATCGGTATCTGGCGCTCATCAGTCGGATCGGCGAGCGGAAACGGGCCGAACATGCCATGGTATAAATTTTGCTTCACAACGCGAAATGCTTGATTCGCAAGCAAGGCGGTCAGCGCTCATGAGATATCGTTGGAAAAGCCTTCTGGTTAATCTCTCACTCCTTCTAGGCTCTCTGGCGTTAAGTCTGATCTTCTGCGAAGCGATTCTGCGATTGGTTGCCCAGAACGATTCACCGCTGTCCATGGACATCTATCAGCTCGATCCCTACGACCAGGTGTCGCTCAAGCCGAATGTCACCCGTCGGCATTTCACCCGCGAGTGGAATGTGACTGTCGCCATCAATTCCGAGGGACTCCGTGACCGGCCGAGTCCCGTGCCCGACACGCGAGGTCGCATCCTGGCACTCGGCGATTCGTTTGCGTTTGGCTGGGGCGTCGAATTGCCGGAGACTTATCTCTACCTTGCGGAAGAACAGTTGCGATCGGAGGCCATCCGCGTGATCAAGGCCGGTATTCCCGGCACCGGCACCACCGACCAACTACACTGGCTGCGTCAATACGGCGGAACCTATGCGCCGCGTCTCGTGATCGTATCGCTTTTCGTCGGCAACGACTTCACGGACGTCCAGATGGGTGGGTTCAAGAAACAGTTTACCATCAAGGACGGTTTGATGGTCAGGCGTTCGCTGGACGGCACCGAGCGTAGCTCGCCAGCTCGAGAAGCGATTGAAAAACTCAAGCGCACCTCCCTCCTGGCCCAGCGGTTGGCCCAGGTGCTGTGGTATTTGCAGAATACATTTGTTGCGCCGCAAAATCGCAGCAATCCTGGCCTCAACGCTGTCGACCGCTGGCTCTGGGAATTTGCCAAAGTCCACCTGCGCCAGCCGCCTCCCGAAACGGTTGAGGCCTTTGCCCGCACGCGGACTGCCTTGGACGACATCCATCAATGGTGTCGGCAAAACAACGCCGAAATGCTGCTGCTGGTCCAGCCGAGGAGCATGCAGATTTACGATTGGGAACTGGCGAAATGGAAGGAGGCTTACCGGATCAACGATGAGGCGCTGGACCTCGACAGGCCACAGCGCTTCCTCGCTGACTGGGCCGCCGAGAAACACGTGGCCATCCTGGATTTGTTGCCGGAGTTTCGTGCGTACCAGAAAAGCCATTCTGCCGAGCGATTGTATTTCTATCCGGACAGTCACATGAACCGGATCGGTAATCAGCTGACCGGCGTCCTGCTTGCGAAGTGGTTGAATGAATTTGGATTCCAGTGATGGTGAACATCTACTGCGCTCCATCGACGGGAGAGAGACCTGGGAGCCGAACCTCCGCCTTTCGAATGCGCCAGGCGATTCCCAGCACAGTTCTTTAATTGTCGCGGGGGGCTTGTCCACCTTGCATGGCACGATCGCGGGACCCCGGCAACAGTGAAATCAACTACCGCTGCTCAACCGACAGGGGTTCCACCTGGTCGCCGGAGGAGAATGTGTCGAGGAGTGACGGCTTCTCTTCGACGACGCTGCTGGCTTCAACGGCACACTATCGGCATATCATCTGGCTTTACGATCGAATTGGCCGATTCCAGGTTTAGTACGAATGGCGCGTATTTCGTTGCCAAGCCACGAGAGAAGATAGACACTTCGCGAGGTTTTCTACGGCGAACAGTCGAAGCCCATGAGGCTATGTCTCTACGGCTGAGGAGACTGCGGATCGTGGGAAGCAACGGTGCTTCTCCATTGATCAAAAGGGCCAGATGACTCCATACCGGCTTCCCATCCTCACCTACCATTCGCTGGATTCCAGCGGGTCTGTGATCTCGACTACTCCATCAATCTTTCGGCGGCAGATGGAGTGGCTGCATCAGCAGGGGTTTCAGACGCTGTCTCTGGCAGAGGCGGCGAGGCTGGTGCGAGATGGACAGCCCTTTCGTGAACGGACCTGCGTGGTGACGTTCGATGACGGCTATGAAACCGTGTATCGGGAAGCCTTTCCTGTTCTAGAAGAACTCGGTTTTACAGCAACAGTCTTTCTGATTACCGGATATTGCGGTAAACAGAATTCCTGGCCTGGTCATGTATCTCCGGTCGGTGAGCAGTTGTTGCTCTCCTGGACACAGATCGAGGAAATGGCGCGGCATCACATCGAGTTTGGCTCCCATACGGTGACGCATCCTGACTTGGCCTGCGTGACGCGTCATGAAGCGGCGCGGGAGATGCGAGAGTCGAAACAGACGATCCAGGAGCGATTGGGCGGGGACGTAGAGGTATTTGCCTATCCCTACGGGAAGTATGCCTCGTGGGTGGTCGATCTCGCGAAGGAGCATTTCACCGGGGCCTGTTCAACGATCTTAGGAAAAGTCACGTCAGAGGCGGATTCGGCTCTGCTTCCCAGGGTGGATATGTATTACCTCTCTTCGCAGTGGTTGATGGAATCGCTCGACACGAGAGGGATGGATCTGTACTTAGGCGTCCGGCGGGCGATGCGGGCGACCAAAGCATGGTTTGCGTGAAAGTATAGAAACAGGAGGTGAAAGTTATGTTGCAGGTTGAGGAGTTCTGTTGCCCAACGTGCAAGGGGGTACTTAGTTTTCAAGAAAGTGAGTATGCTTGCTCGGCATGTTCCAAGAAATACCCTGTCATCCTGGGCATTCCCGATTTTCGTGTGTTCCCTGATCCCTATATTGATTTTGAAGATGATCACAAGAAGGCCGGGCATTTAGCCGAGCAGTACCACAAGCTCGACTTTATGGGATTGGTCCGTCTCTATTGGAAGATGACGCCAGAAGTGTCGGAGGATCGCGCCGAACGATTCATTAGACGCACGGCCGCTTTAGTTGAAAAGGGGGCTGAATGTCTGAGCTTGATTGAGTCCTTAGCTGAGACCGAGAAGCTCCGCGGGTTTAATAGAGTACTGGAGATCGGGTGCGGAACCGGCGGATTTCTCGTGGCTGCAAAACGAAAATACGACCATGTAGTTGGCGCAGATATTGCGTTTCGTTGGCTGGTCGTGGCGAGGAAAAGGCTGGAAGAGCTCAAGATGAATGTACCTTTGGTCTGCTGCTGTGCCGAGTATCTTCCATTTCCGGGCACAAGATTTGACATCATCTTAGCCGAAGATGTGCTCGAGCATGTGAGAAGTCAAGAAAGCACTCTGGCGGAGTGTCGTCGCGTGATGACGAAGCAGGGAATGCTCTTCCTGGCAACTCCCAATCGTTTTAGTCTGACCCCGGAGCCTCATGTCCGTGTGTGGGGAGTGGGATTTTTACCAAGAAGGTGGATGAACGGCTACGTCAAGCTCGTGAAGGGGATTTCTTATGAAAATATCAAAGTCTTGTCATTCATGGAATTGAGAAGACTGTTGAATAAGTGCCTGTTTACCAACCATCGAATTCTGCTCCCGTCTATCTCCTGCGAAGAAGCCCAGTACTTTTCTCCTTTTCAGCGCATGCAGCTTGCCATCTACAATGTGGCCAAACAAATTCCTGTTCTACGGTTGATCCTGTATGTGGTCGGTCCGTATTTCAACGTTGTGGTGTTTTCCAGCAGAAAATAAGCAAGCCAAGACGGGGAGCGAGATGGGTAACAAGAATTTTCTGTCAGTCGTCGTCCCTGTATACAATGGCGGCTGGTGTCTGGGTCAATGTCTGGCAGGAATTCAGCGCTCGTCGTATCGTGAGTATGAGTTGATCGTCGTCGACAATGGATCAACGGACAATTCCGTTGCGATTGCGCAAGCGCACGGTGCTCTGGTGGCGCATTGTCCAGGTCCGAGTGGCCCCGGCGCGGCTCGTAACACAGGAGTGAAGTTGGCAACCGGACAGATTCTCTTGTTTGTGGACGCCGACGTGGTGGTGCATAACGATGTGCTCAATCGGGTGGTTGCAAGGTTTATCGAGGATACTGAACTGGCAGCGGTCTTCGGGTCATACGATGACAGCCCGCCGGCTAAGAATTTTCTCTCGCAATACAAAAATCTGCTGCATCATTATGTGCACCAGCAGGCGAATAACCGGGCCACCACGTTTTGGGGGGGATGTGGGGCTATCCGTAAAGATGTCTTTGTGAACGTCGGTGGGTTTGACCAAGAGAAATATCCCACGCCATCCATCGAGGATATTGAGCTGGGAGACCGCATGCATCGCCTGGGGTATCGGATCTGGCTGGACAAAGGTCTTCAGGCAACTCATTTGAAGGAGTGGCGGTGGAAGTCGCTCTTACGCGCGGAGATCCTGTATCGTGCCATTCCCTGGTCTCGGCTTATTCACGAGCGGCAGGGATTGGTCAACGACCTCAATTTAAAATTATCGCATCGAGCCAGTGCCGCAGTGGCAGGACTCTTCCTGGCGATGCTGCCCTTGACCCCGGTTTTTCCCCCGCTGGCCTACGGGTGTCTTTTTCTAGCAAGCATCTTTCTGCTTCTGAACCGTGACCTGTTTGTTTTTTTTCTCCGCCGAAGGGGTGTGTTGTTTTCGGCCGTGACAGTTCCGATGCACGGGTTCTATTACATCTACAGCGGCGTCACCTTTGTCTTGGTATGGTTGTCCTACGCCCTTCACCTCAGATGACCGGTGGAGGCACTGTGGTACAGGTGAGTCAGTAGTTCATGTGAGGGAGAAACGTTTGATCACGAGTATCCATCGATATGGTGAGTGGGGCATCGTGGCCCTTTGCGCGGGCGTCTACCTTGCTCTATCCATCACCGCCGGGCTACGGAAACACAGAAGAGCATCGCCGGACGATCACCAGCCAGAAGACTGGCATGTTTCTCTCTCGTGGATACAGCAGCCTGGTGACTTCTTAAGCGCATGCTCATTCTTTTTAACCTGGGTCAGTGCCAATGCGAATGCGCAAGGGGACCGATCGGCGGTCTCGCCGCTGGTCAAGGAAGCGTATCGAAATGGGATACCTGGCATCCTTGACGGAATTGTGTTCGTAGAGATCTAGCTGATCCCGCAAGGGCCGCGGCGGTGGTTGGTCGCTGCTTGTCCGCTGTGAGGCACTAAGTCAGTGCCTCATCCACTGGAAGATCAATGACAGGAAAACCTGACTGAGTCCAAATTGTGACGTTTCGCCAACTCCTACAGCGTGTTGCTCCAACCGATGCCCAGGCACCCTCTCGTTTCGAGAGCTGCATCCTGGTGCTATGGTATGTGACCTGTGCCAATGTCCTTGTCCTGTTCCTCATGCAGGGAGGCTACGATGTGCAAGTTGGCCCCATTCATGTCCACGCCACTTCTCTGAGAAACTGGCTTGCCCTCTGCTTTGCACTCACGTTAAGCAAAGCCTGGTTGGAGGAAAGACGGGGCGCCAGGTCGACTTTCGAAGGAATGCAGTCTCCGCTGCTGCTATTCCTAGGGGCGGTGACTGTGTATTACTCCAATGGGCATACCTTCGAAACGGGCGATACGTTCCCTGCACGTTTTCTCCCTGTAAGCCTCCTCACGGACCACGATTTCTATCTTGATGAGTGGGCCTCGACGATCCATCTATATGAGGATCAATACTTCGTACGGCTTGTCAATGGTCACCTGGTTTCAAGCTACCCACCGTGGGGAGCCATCCTTGCCCTGCCGGTGTATGTTATTCCGGTGCTCAAAGGAGCTGGCGCTGGGATGTTCGACCTGGAAAAACGAGCAGCTGTGCTCATCATGGCGTTGTCGGTGCTCATCTTGTTTCTCGCGTTACGCCGCGTGACGAGGCCGCGCGTAGCATGGTTTGTCGCGTTCGTCTATGCCTTCGGAACGAACTGCCTGAGTCTTAATAGTCAGGCCTTGTGGCAGCATGGGCCGAGCCAACTCTTTCTCTCGCTCACGCTGTACTGCTTGGTGAGGGGCGTGGAAACTCCGGTCTTTAGTGCGTGGGCGGGGCTTCCGCTTGGGGTTGCGGTTATGTGTCGCCCACTGAATCTTGTCATGGCCGTGCCAATCGTACTGTATATTGTGCATAAGCATCGTGGTCAGTGTATTGGTTTCATGATTGCCGGTGTTCCTCCTCTACTATTGTTTCTGTGGTACAACGCAGTGCACTTTGGCTCACCTCTTCAGACAGGATTTGGTGCGACCGTGGTCAGTCCCTCTTCCTTGGTCGGACACCATCTTTCCTGGTTCAACACACCCCTGTTTGAAGGGCTTGCAGGCGTGCTCTTTTCCCCAGCACGCGGGCTGTTCATCTACTCCCCGATTTTTCTTTGTGCGCTGGCTGGCATGGTGGTGGTCTGGAGAGAACCGGAACAGGTGCTTCTGAAGTATCTGAGCCTGGCGCCCCTTTTCTTGCTCGTTCCTGTGGCAATGCTTGGGAGCTGGTGGGGAGGGCTTTGCTATGGTCCAAGGCTTCTGGCGGATAGCACCCCGTTCCTCTGTTTCTTACTGGGCCCCGCCCTCGACCGAATTCACCAGAGGGTCTGGCTGAAGTATGTAGTGGTGGGGTTGGCGGGACTATCGCTCGGCATGCACGCTATTGGATTCGCTTATTCTGGCGATTGGAATTCGGACTTGATTGACTTTGACAGGCACCCCGAACGCGTCTGGTATTGGCGAGAAAGCCCTCCCGTCATTTTTGCCAAACAGCTCTGTACGCAGATGTGGCAGAAACTTGCAGCGCTGCTCTGACGAAGTGCCAGTTCAGGCGATGGCGTTCAACTCGCGCTGGGTGTTGCCCGACAAGTCCGTGCCCTTGGGCAAGTACTGGCGCAATAAGCCCTTGGTGTTCTCTTTGGTGCCGCGTTGCCACGGGCTATGCGGATCGGCCGGCCAGACCATCACGGCAGGGTTGGTGAGTGTGGGGTTGCTCGTGTTCGGCATCGGAGCCTTCGTGGTGGTGCAACGCCAGGGCATGTTCGGGTGGATCCTGAAGATGCTGCGGCGCCTCGGCCTGCGCATCCACTATTTGGAATCGCGTGAGCAACAACTGCTCGACTTGG